>Ga0213866_10003463_pt1 | contig 10734 bp, 12 predicted proteins | sample PICome_11_FD_160079 | JGI IMG/M metagenome (GOLD analysis project Ga0213866, IMG submission 160079) | Coastal seawater microbial communities near Pivers Island, North Carolina, United States - PICO284 | ecosystem: Environmental > Aquatic > Marine > Coastal | place: USA: North Carolina... | reverse complement strand
GTTATCGCAGTCGAGTTGCCGTTATCGACAATACTGGTATTTAATAACTCTCGGCTTACTTTAGTTAAAGCCATTAGTCAGCCTCCACTTTAATTAAGGTAGTTTCTAAGTTTTCTAATTCGGCTTGATTGGCACTTTGAATGCGCGCTTTAAGTGCTTTACAACTAGCTCGCTGCGCAGTGATAAACTCATGCATGGCACGAAAGTCTTGGCTCTCGCCGTTCATGCTGGCACTGAGCAAGTTAAATTGTTTATGCGGCGGATACTTCTCAACAATGGCGCTATGACACTGTAAATTAGCTGCATTAATCAATTTATTTTGATATAACGAAAGCGACTCCTCACTCATTACCAACACCCATTTATTATTTTTAAAGACAATTTCGTCATCCTCTGTAAAAACTGGGGGTGGGACCTTTGTGTAGGCGGATAAATCGCCGGTATAGGGGTCTGTAATTTCAATCTCTTTTGCGGTTTGTGTGTGGTAATAAACACCCGCGACGCGTTTCTTTACTTGCCATTTCTCATCGATAAGCATTGCATACTCATCCTTTTGGCACACAGGCGGCTTATCAAAAGAGGCATAGGGGAATGGGCCAGTATATACAGGTTTGCCCTGGCGTTTTGATGCTATCGGGTCAAGATCCGCATTCCGCTTATCAATATAGATAAAGTTATCATCGGTAATATAAATTTGCTTATGCATAGTACACCCATAGTCGGAGACCAAAGTTTTTCATCCTTGCATCCGTACCGCCTTCTGTTGATGTTTTGCCCACATTGGCTTGGCTTGTCGTACCTAGAATTTCATAGCGATATATACCTTCTGAGTAAGTTAGAGCATGAAAATCATGCGCGGCTGTGGTTGACGATAGCGCGGTAGAATTAGTAGTCGCCCCAGAATCGTGAAATGCAAAATGGTGATGGCTGGCGTTTCTATCGCCTTGAATACTGCCCGGCGCATCGCCCGACGCTGACGATTGTGATGAAAGTGCATCATAAAACATAGGAGTTCGTGAAGAGGCATCAGGGTCAATGCCTTTGCCATCGTCTGTAACCCGTGGCACACGACCTCGCGGGTCCATCGTGTTAAACGTGGTACTGCCATTACCAAGACCCAACGTGTTTGAACCAGAGGGACCACATTTAGCAAAAAGCGCTGCATAATCGCTGCGATTATAAGCATTACCGTTACAGGGCAATGTGTAATCGGGCTGGGTATCCGCCCATATGTAAGTACCCACACGATCTAAATAGGCCGCTATATAGGCTTTGACCGATTGCTGCGTGGGAACTTTAGTCGCAGAATTTGACGCAAAATCATCTTCGTCTAATACAAACTGCATGGCGGCAGTTGAAGCATCAGCATTCATCACCGCACCGGCGCTATCAATATGTTGATCCACCATCGACACCACGTCCGCAGGGGCAAAACGCCGTATCGCGGTCTCGGTGCCTGCTGTTCTTTCTGAGCTAGATACTTGACCCACTTGGTTGTTGTAAGCCGTTTCTATTTCGGCATCGGTTTGGTCGGCGGTTGCACTGGTTTCAATGCCTGATAATTTGGTTTTTTCGGTATCAGTAAATGCGTTGGTATCTGCATTACTTTCGTAAGCGGTTTTAATTTCGGCTGCTGTCTGATCGGCGGTTGCACCTGCTTCTATACCATCCAACTTGGCACCATCGGTGGCGACATCGCGCCCATCAAAGGTGGAATTGGTTGTTATCGCGCCGGTCATTGCACCGCCAGACTTGGGCAATGCATTCTCTGCCAGGGTGCCTTGGGCAGCCGTGGCAAGGTTACTAAATGATGATGTCAAACCTGAGGCCGGTGTGATAACAATGACCTCTACCGCAGCACCGTTGGGGGGTGCGGTTGAGAACGTCAGTGTTGTACCTGTGACGCTATAAGTGGTTTTAGTTTGATAAACGCCATCGATAAAAACCTGTGTATTATCTTCGGTGGTAGGATCAATGGATAAGGTAAGGGTAGTTGTAGACCCATCCCCCGTCATGGTGTTGAGGTTAAGATCAGTGCTGGTGCTTATTTCGTCGAGTCCGGCTGCGGTAAGGCGATTTTCTGCTTTATCGCCAGAAGAAAATGCGCGAGCAGTGGTGCCTTCTTGAGCGCGTATCGCGGTCAAAGTATTTGAACTAACACCCGTCACTTTAACGATCTCTAAGTTACCGGCGGTGTCTTGTAACGTCACATAGAAATAGTCCGAGCTTGAGATACTGGGAAATGCAGTAGCATCAGATACAGGTATGGATGTATCCGAAAGCGCTATACCTGCTGATAACGTGGTTTTGCCGTTATTAGAAAACTTTACCGACATAAATTAGCCTCTACTATGAAGCAGTAATCGCCCAGGTAATCGCCATAGCATCGGGCGTGTCTTTATTCACAACGCCGGCAAATACAGTGCGGCACAGCATGGTTCCGCCGGAAGATGCGTTAAAAATCCCCGCTTCATTTAAGCCGGTTAGGCTGCTCGGTGTACCGGCTGGGAAATTTGCGATATAGGTAATGGTTGAGCCAGATACGCTGGATGAAGTCAGTGCCACACGGGCAGACTCTGAACCAAGACCAGTATCACTAGCAGCAGCGGTGGAAGCGCTCGTACCAATAGCCATATGGCTCATGGCGGTTGCCGTGGTATCTTTCATGCGCGATACGACAAAGCCTTTACCCGCCGTTACTACAAGATTGGGGATCTCTTGCACAACTTTGTCATTGATTGTTACCGTGACATGTCCGGTTAATTTAAGATCTGATTGGAGTTTTGGCATTTCTAAAGCCTCTATTAATTAAGAATTAAGGGTGTATGTATTAAGCGCGGAGGTGTTCAGCACGGCGGATGCGTCGCCCAGCAAAACGAAACTGACGTTTTCGCTAAACGACAACGAATCGGATAGCGCCTTAGTCACTGAAAATTGCTGAGAATCACTTAGGGCAAAGCCATCTGTTGGGCTTTTGTCGAACACAATGGTCTGTGTATCACCGAGCGAAAAGATATTGGTTTTATCGGCATCAACCGCCTTGCTAATTGCGTCCACCGTGGTGGTGTCGTCGAGGGTAAACGCATCAGAAAAAAAGCGGTTAAACGTCACCACATGACTAAACGTATCAGCAAATAAGACACTATCAGCGACGTTTTTAGTAACGTGTAATGTGGCGCTTGTATCTGAGATAGTGTAAGAGTCAGCTTGCGTTGACTCGTATAAAATAGACACCAACTCACCTAGCGTTAGGCTCTCGGTCAATGGCTTATCAATAGCAATCGCGGTAACATCCGACACGCTGACGCTATCACTAAAGTTTCGTTGAATGATCAGAAAAACATCCACTTGATCAGAAAAAGACAACGCATCTGATAAGCCTTTTTGGATTTCTTTCACATGATCGTCGGTAAAACCGCTCAATGAATCCGCAAAGGTCTTTTGTGTTTCAAGTGAGGGCTGATCTAGTACACTAAATGTTTCATTGCGGATATATTGATTCAGCGTTTGCGGGTCCAAGAAAATCTCGGTGGCCATAATGTCTTGCCAATCAATCACACCTTGTGCGAACTGGCAGGCAACCTGTGCATCAATCTTTACAATCGATGTAATGGCTTTTAATGTAATGTCGCTTTTCAGAGCCATCAGTCAAAATCACTCCTAACTTTTAGCCTGATCAGGTCATAGACTGTCTGGATCCCACCGGAGGAAAACGTAATTTCTATTTCGCCCTCAAACGTACCTGCAGTATCCAGGGTGCCAGTGGGGAAATCGGTTGCGACCTTGCCTGCCGCGCCATCGACAATCAAACAGGTCAAGGTGGTTTTAATGGTGTTACTGCCTACTTCTCTAAGGCGTAATCGAACCGTGCCGCCGGATACATTTATCGGCAACCAAGTGTCAGGGTTATCTGGATTTAAGGTCTGGCCAACCGCCGCCGTATTGCTGTCGCGCAGCGTAAATTTAAGTTCTGGCAGCGTATCGCCCGTGACCAACTTAATAGTTTGTGAATAGGCCATTAGATAAACTCCCGGTACTTGGCAGTTAAGGCACCCCCGGTAAAGCCGTATTTAGCCTCGCGGTGAATGCGCCCGACTTCGGATTCGTAGGCTTGGGCATTAATCTGCGCCATATTGAGCGAGGTCCACGACTGACCATTCATGGACTGCATCCGCGCCAGTGTGCCTTTCACAATGGTCTGGCGATTTTCACGGGTAATCGTGTTAGGCAAGCTGATACTGTCACTGCTAGGTTTTAATGAATAGAGAACGCGGTAGGTGTAGGACGCATCCGGAACCGGTGCTACATAAAAAATATCGTTATCGCGCATCGCATAGTAACGTGGGCGACCCTGAATGCTCTCGTTACCCAATACCTGCAATAAGCGGTTATAACTGGTGGCTTTTAATAACGTGCGGTTATCATAAATATCAAGAATATGATTCAGTTCCGTGCCAATAGGGATAGTCACTTCATACTCTGTTAGCCCCTTTAAAATAATCACATCTTCGGGTTCTGCGATATACACATCGGTGCGTTGACAAAAATCAATGCACACATCCCTGACCATGCGCTCAATCAAAAAATCCGGCGCACCGGCCACATCGGGGCGAATAAACTGATTAAACTCTGAATATTTCATAGCCGCCCTGCATTGCTGTCAGGGTTGGCCGGTAGCGGTGTAGTGGCCATATCCGCTTGGGTTTTTATCCCCAAGGAGTTGGCAAAGCTCTGATAGTGCATCATGGCTTTTTGCTGATTACCGGCGTACTCTGAATCTTTCTGATAGGCGCGGTGCAGCACATAATCTAAGAGGCTATTGCCATACACATCGTCCACCGAGATCACGGTGGTATCAGTGGCAAAGTTGCTAACACTAATATCCGCCGGCGATTCGGAATAAATAATCTCTAAAGAATGAGCGGTAGTGGCTTGGGGATACACATAAAAATGTTTGGGGTCTGCCGCATCGTAGATAAAATGCTCAATCTTATTGCTACCGGCAGTGGTTTCATGCCAGTTGGGTAATTGCTCATCAAGGAGTTTGCGATCCACTTGGGTTACAGCACGGCCATTGGTATTGCGCACCACATCGAGTAGGCGCAGTGCTGCAGTTGGGATAGTCTGCTTACTGCCTGCCACACAGGTTAAGGTGGTATTAACCGTTTTGGCGTCGGGGCGCTGCATCACCACTTCGCGCTGGGCATCATTAAAAAATGTTAATAGCTCAGCCTGGGGAAAACGCACATGGCTCGTATCTTGAAGGATAATCGAGGCGCGGTTAATAATATCAACGACTTTGGTAGTGGCCACTACTCACTCCAGGCAATCACTTGCAAATCTGAGTTGCCTTTCCAGATCGGGTCGTAATCAAATTCATTCCCGGTAATCACATTTTTCACCCGCAAAGGCACCGGCTGTTTTTTGACGGGCGCAGGGTTTTCCCGCGCTTTGCTTAAACGACTGACCTGATCTTCCAGCTGATCGAGGGTTAAGCGGCGATCTAACGTGACATCAAATTCGGCTTTAGCCTTCTGATATAACGAGTCTTTTTTGGTCGCGGTGGTGGTCATATCAGCGCCTTTTTTTCATCATTTTTTTACCAGCGGCTTTACTGGTTTTTTTGGCGGCAGCTTTTTTGGCGGCTGCTTTACCGGCGTGGGTGTAGGGGTATTTCTTTCCGTTAACCATTGGCATAGGGTTCTCCTGTTAAAAAAGAGGGGGGGCTTGCGCCCCCCAAAGAGAGGTTAAGTCCACTTACCAACGCAGAGCGCGTTAGGCACCACAACTTTGCTGCCGTAGACCTTTAGGCCACGAACCGCATCGCCAAAAGTGGTTTCTAGGCGTACTGTTTCGGTATTAGTGAATTGAGAAGCGAAGGAAATCGCTTTGGGATGGCCAGCTAACACATGGGTATAGCCGGAATCTGTGCCGCTGCCAGGGGTGTAAAGCATATTTGACTGATACACCGTAAAGCGATCGACCATGCCCACCTGGCCATTTCTGAGTGGTGAAGTACCATCACCGGTCAGGTAGGCTTGACGAAGTTCTGATTGCTTGAGCAGTGATACAAATTCAGGTGAGAGAACGATAAATCGCCCCTCTTCTGGAATATTCAGCTCATCAAGGGCTTTAGCCTGGTCAAGAATGCTGGTGAGAATATTGCTGGCAGTAACCGTGGTTTGTGCGCCAATAGTGGTGGCGCCGGTGACTACATTGGCTAGAACGTCCGTTTCCACCGCCACACGCATGGCTTCTGCTGCATCTTTAGAGGCTTCTTGGAGTAAGCTAATATCACTTTGCGCTTGCAATACGTCATCAATTTTAAAGTTGTATGACTTAGCCTTATCGATTAATAGTTCAATCGTTGAGGTGGTCAGCTCTTGCAAGCTCAGTGTGCCGGTGTAGTCGGCAACGGTTACGGCGGGTACGGTGCGAATATTAACCTTATCGCCCTGCCCTGAAATCTCGCCTTCATAATCTGTATTAGAGATCGCGGGTAGAACGGATTGAGAATAAAACTTCGCTTGGAGTAATTTGGAAAATACCTCTGGGATAAAATTAACCTCAGAGTTAGTTCCGGTAGAAAAAAATGAAAAGGCCACAATAAAATACCTATGTTGCGTTAATTAACTCCGCACAATCGAACCTTCCGCCATGGCCTTAAAAATCTCATTCTCGTATTTCTCAAACTCTTCATTGGAAAGACTTTTAACGTCATTCAGCGTCCAGGTTCGCTTTTTGGCGGAACCTTCAGGTTTTCGAGCCTTGGGCAAGCGGGGTTCGGCCACCGCTTTAGCCTTCTCTAAAACCTGTTCACGCGACGATTTACTGGATTCAGTGGGTGCCACATCCGCCTTAAATTTGTTGAGAACAGCCACCGCATCATTGGACGAACCGTTTTCCACCCAATATTTCACCTGGGCATCTTGCAGCTCGAGCCAGTCCAGCCACTGATCGGATTCGATCACTGCATCCACGTCGGGATGGGCCTGTTTAATGCGGTCAAAATGCGCTTCTCGACTCGCTTGCTGTTCTTGGAGCGATTGCGCTTCTTGCTGTTTTGCCAACAATTCTTTGGCTTGTTGCACTTCGGCCTGGGTGCGCTCCAGTTCGTCTAACAGCGGTACTGCCAGATCCGGATAATCCTCTTTGATCTGGTCAATTTTCGCGGTATCACGCGCCGGCGCTTGGGCCGCACTCTTTAGCTCCTCAAGCTCACTTTGCATCTGTTCGTTTAAACGTCGCAGATCTGCCGCTTCTTGAGAGGCTTTAGTCATTTTTGCTTGGGCATTTTTGTAGCGTTGATTCGCCTTTTCGATGGCTATCTGCGCGTCAGATAACTCGTCGCTGTTATCCTCTGGCTCAGGTTCTGCCGTATCCGCTACCTCCTCCGCTTCGGGTTGGGGGTCGGGGGCGGTGTCGCTGGTCTCTGGTGCTTCAGGGTCCTGTGTTTCGTTCTCGTCAGGCGTGTCTGATAAATGGGCTTCGAGTTTGTCCAGCATTTCCTGGGCTTCTGCCTCAAGTTTGTCGGGGTCGTTTTTCATCATCGGGTTCCAGGGGAAGTGTCCGGTTACAGGGAGTAAATGCGTGTCCTGCTAGGGGTGCTTTCACTTTCTAAAACAGCTTTCGCTGTGGTTTCTAAATCAAGCAAAAAGCGCAGCTCGGCTGCACGACCTTGCTCGATCCTAAAATTCGTTTGATCGGCGGTTTCTAATCTGACTTGGGTAGCGGTGAGGCGCTCGTTAAGCAGCTGGCGCAGGTCCGCCCATTGGGGGTGGCTCGACAGGGTTTTCAGCGCCCTGGCTTGCGAGGGCGAGCATTTGTTGCTGTTGGAGTGCTGCTTCTTGTTCCGCACGAATCTGCTCTTCACTTTTAATCAAGTCATCGGGGTCGATGTCCATGCTGTACGCAATATCGCGTAGCAACTTGGGTCTATCGACCAGAGCCGTATCCATGGGGTTTGATATGAGCGACAAGAATTGTAAAAGTCGCTGAGATTGCACCTCTTTTTGAATTAGGGCGGTGCTGCCCCTAGCGGCGATTTTTAAGTCGCCCTTTGCTTTTTCGTTAATACCAAATTGCATTTGAAAGTGGTATATATCATTAATCATAGGGGCTATTAAAAAATCGTCAATATTTTTTATAATCGATTTTAACGCCACATTGGCTGCGCCCATCAGCATCGACATACCGGTCGCGGTTTTATTTAATGAAGCGGTTTGTTCACCGTGGGTATAACTGGGCAAACTCGTTGTTTCATCGGCAAAGCGTCTAAATATTTCGACGATCTGGTTAAGGCCATTGGCATTGGCTATGGGTTGGTAATAGCGTACCGCTGGCATACTGCCATCACCGCCAGCGCGTAAAAAGACTCGCCAGGGGTGAATATCCGTGGGGTCTTCACCGGCTTCTAATAAATCCGTATTGACCTCCACCATAGGTGCGGAACTCATGGCCATATTATCCAGCCAGATACGGGTGGCCGCATTCATGGTAGATTGGGAATCGCGCATCATGCGCGGAATACCCACCCCCCAGAATTGGTGCGGCGTACGCTCGTAGGGGAATACATTGTAAGGAATACGGTAGCCACGGATGGGGTTTAGCGCCGCTTTAATCACTTTGCCACCGCAGAGCCAAATATTGGCATCAAAATCAGCGCTTAAATCCGTACCCTCTTCCATTTCAATGCCATGGTCGGCCAGATCATAACCGTCCACCGATCCCCAATACTCCAATAATTGAAAACGATTGGATTCGCCCTGATCGGTAATACCGGCTATCTGCCGTCGCGTGCGCTCATGGGTTTCCTCAGAGTGGTTGCCATTGCGATGGGTTTCAATCAGTTTTTTGATCATAGCGCCATCAAATTCACCCAGATCTGCCAACTCTCTAAACTGGCGCTTGGTTAAAATATGGCGGCGAAATAGCCCATTGCAGTTATCTAAATCGGTACTATAGGGGTCGGGGTAAAGATCAAATACCGAGACTGATTCAATATCCGGCTTAACCGATTCAATCACCGCCAATTGGTAGCCCATTTGGCCGTTTTCGTCCTGCATTTTTTGGTAGGATTGCACCCGGTCAATTTTGACTGTACCGGCTTTAATCGCGCCACTGCCAAAAATACAGGCCTCTAAAATCGAGTTTTTTAATTTTTGATCGGCATTGGCTTCCGAGAGAATATCATCAATATCTACCTTCATTTCCCGGGCGGCGGCCTCTGCTATTTCTGTTTCAAGGGCGATCAGCTCCTCCTCAAGCTCAACAATGCGCTCAGCCACTAAGGCCTCTTGTTGTTCTGGGGGTGCGCCTTGGGCCAAGGTAAGAATTTCCTCCATCGCCTGCTGACGAATGGCGGCCATTTTCATCGGATCTATTTGCGCGCGGGGGGTGGGTTCAATGCCGTAAAAGTCATTGCCGCTCCCTAATAAAAGATCGACAATACGCGAATAGGCGGCCATCACTTTAGTTCTGGTCAGCCCAACAAAGACTTTTGATCGAGCGCCGGCTTCCTGTAATTTAGCCAGTACATCCGGTTCATATTGGCCCATAAATTGACGCAGTGACGCCAGCCACTCATCTTCGGTTTCGCGCCTAGCATCTTTGTATTCTGTATACAATGCAGACAGTCGCGCACCGAGACTTTGCATCTCAATCGCTTGGGTACCGTCCGTATCTATCTCGTCTTCGTGCATTAATAGCCCACCACAGAGTCAACCGTTTTAAACCCGCGACTGCGCGCAATTTGAATGCGCGGTCGAGGCATAGAGCCGAGTCCGTGGAGGGCGACAGCGAACGCCATCACCCTATCATCATAACAGCCCGACTGCGCATTAAAAGCCCCTTTTTCATCGATCACATAAGTGCGACACTCATTGATCAATTCAATATCCGCAATGCCCGATTGCTCCAGTCTTAAAAGGCTGGCAAGGTTGTCGATAATTAACGGCTTAGTCTTCGAGGTGGTTAAAAAACCCCCGCGCTTGGTCTGCCTATCCGCATAGGCACCGTCTACCGTATGCTCAACAAATAAACTGGGGTATTCCAATTCCTGAAGCCGTCGTAATGTGGTCAAGCCGTGGTTATTGCGCTCCACTATCACATAGCCGGTATTCCAGCGTTTACCTAGTTCAGCGGTCAAATTACCCAACTCATAGGGGTCGATATGGCCATGCCAGCAGCCCACCTGGCGGCCCAAACTATCCAGTATTTGCACCACCGAATAATCCCCATGACTTAATCCCTCCGCCACATCCACCCCCAGACAATAGGTGTCGTCTTTTTGCGGTGAACACCACTCCCTATAATTACCTTTAGCATGGGGCGATAACTGGCCATTGCGAAAATCGCCCACAAAATCTGGTGTATAACATTCGCTTTCGGCGCTGCGTAAAAAGCGCTCTTCCACAAAACAGCGCCCACTGACACGAAACGCACTGAGAATATCGGCGGGGTACTCCTGATCAAAAATATCCGTACCCCCCAACTCGTCTAACTTAGATCGTCTAAACGCTAATTGGGCATCGTCTAATTGATACTGGGTGGCTAACTTATCCTCTTCTGAGGTGCGCTCAAAATAGGGATCCGGCTTTTTGCGGTACTCCGGCATCACATACCAAGGCACAAACACCGTAAGCCAATCGGTCTCACCGCGTATGGATTTCATCACCTGATCGTAAAACCAACCCCCAGCACCATTGGCTGTGGATTCCAGTATCACCTCGGATC
>Ga0213866_10003462_pt1 | contig 10736 bp, 8 predicted proteins | sample PICome_11_FD_160079 | JGI IMG/M metagenome (GOLD analysis project Ga0213866, IMG submission 160079) | Coastal seawater microbial communities near Pivers Island, North Carolina, United States - PICO284 | ecosystem: Environmental > Aquatic > Marine > Coastal | place: USA: North Carolina... | reverse complement strand
GCGCTTAGAAGACATGCTTTCCGTACGAGTGACGGAGGAAGTCGTACAGACCGGGGGCAGCAATCGCGGCGCGACGGGAAGACCAACAACCGGCGACATCGCTGCAGGCGGGATCTTCGGCGGACTCGTAGGAGCGTTTTTGTTGGGGCCGGTTGGGTTCGTATTCGGTGCCGCATGGGGCATGGCTGCCGCCGCCGATGACTCCGGAACCTCTCCTAGTGAGGTAGTTCGAACCGTCCGCAAGCGCTTCAAAGTTCAGGGCATTCCGGATACGGTTCAAGCCTGCGAGAACCAGCTCAAGCAATCGATTGAGCCGATCATCTCGCGGGTCCAATCGAACCTGTCAAGCGCCTGCGATCGAATCGTATCCAGCAAACTTCGCGAGCTTGAACATCAGCGCGCGCAACTGGAGCAAGAAAATCCGGCGGAGCTTGAAAACAGACGGCGCGAGTCGCAGGAAATCCTGACGAAGCTCGCAGCGATTCGCGACGCTAGTGTGTCGGTTATCTGACTTACGGAGTTGCGCGCATGTCCGTCAATCGCTTGCCAACGCCTTCTGCTCAAGAGCTGGTGGCGTTGATGAAGGATGGTCTCCGATTGGAGGCGATGATTCGTTTCTCCTCGGTGCTCCCAGAGGATGACAGCACGCGGCGCTTCCTCGCTCAGATCGGAGAGAGCCTCGACGCGCTCGAGTCACCGGAGCCCTTGCCCTACACTTCGCATCAGTGCCGCGAAGATGTACTGGCTCGGGTCGAGGAGCTTCGCACAGCCGGCGAACTCGATAAGCTCTCCGCGGTGCGGGCTCTTCAAGAGTGGGAACATGCATTCCGAGTTGCAACGACCCCTCCAAGACTTGCAGCGCAACGAGGACAGCGGCGCTCTGCGGCCCAACGCGAAGCCGATCGCGCGGCCTTGGTTCAAGCACAGCTTGCGGCACTCGCTCCGCCTCCCACTTTGACGCAAGATGAAGAAGATGCGCTCGCAGACCTTCAAGCCCGTGCAAGCGCTACCTCACACCTCGAATGGTTGCGCGAGAAATTCAAAGATCAAGATGAACACGGCACCGATCAAACCCTGCGAGTGGCGGTGCTCGGCATCTTCAGCGCGGGCAAATCCAGTCTGATCAACGCACTGCTGGGCGAGACCGACGAGAGCTTTTTGCCGGTTGGCAATCTCCCTGTCACAGCCGCTCTGATTGAGCTTCGCCACGGGCCAAACATTGCGATCACTCTGCAAAGCACGAGTCACGAGTCCCGCACGATCTCGCTGGAAGAGTTCCGCAGCCTTAGCGATCAAAGCGCACTGGCACGTCAAGCAATCAGCCAACACAAGGGTATAGAGCGGCTCGATCCGGCACTCGCGTTCGCCTCAACCACCGAGCGCCTGATCATCACACACCCCGCCCCGCTCCTGCGTGAGATGACGCTTTTCGACACGCCCGGCTTCAACTCCGGCTTTGACCTGCACGAGCTTGTTACCGAGCAAGTCATTGGAGCAGCCGATGTTGTGCTCTGGGTCTTCAACGCCACCAAGACCGGTAGCGCTACCGACATCAACGAGTTGCAACACATCGAACGCGGCGTCGGCAAGGCTATCGGAGTGCTCAACCGGATTGATGAGATCAGGCCGAAGCGCGAACGAAGTCTCGAAAGGTGGCAGGCTGAACTCGAGGATGTTGTGAGCGATGCCAAACACCATCTCGGGCAATGGATCAAACATTTCGTTTGTGTGAGCGCGAAGTGGCTGCGCGAAGGGCACGAAGCTTCGGGGCGCGCGGACCTGATGCAAGCGGTCGAGTCACTGGGCAATGAGTCGGCGAGCTTGCGGGCCGCTGCCAGGCTCAAGCGCCGCGTGCATCTCTTAGAACTCGCGGCTGCCGTTGATTCGCTGGTGAGTGAGGAGCAAGCGAGGCTCGCAGCCTGGGAGGATGAGTTCGAAACTCAGCTCGCACAGGCGGTGACTCGCTACGAAAACACGCTCGACGCGGACTTGGAGCTGGAGAGGAAGTTCGCGGATCTGCCCTCACCTCTGCGGCCTTGGGTTGACAATGAATCGCTGCAAGCCTTGCTTCGGGGTCTCCTGCACTTGTCGGATCGCGAATGGGCATTGGCCGCTTCGCCTTTGCTGCGCGAGGTTGACCGATTGACACTGGGGCTGCACACGCTGGGCGCTGAGTTCGTCCAACGTGTGATCGTCATTGAGCTTGTCAGCGCGCCCTTGCCCAGGGCGCCTCGCCAGTTGTGGAAAGGGAGCCAAAGCAACAGTCAGGATGCCTCACGACTACTCGCAAAGGAGCTGTGGCTTGCAATCGACAGATGGGTGCTGATGGATGGCGGCGACCAAGACACGGGCGCGCGAGCGCTGCTGCCTCGACCAGATTCAACGATTGGGGCATACTTGCAGAAGGCCTTTCGGCGTAAGGAAATTTGCTGGCCCGAGGGGCCGCTCGGTGGTGCATTCGCCTTGTTCGCTGCACAGGGACATGTGCTTCCTGGGTCTGCGGGAGAGCACTTTGAAGTAGCTGCAGATCTGTACGGGCGCTGGGTGCTGAGTAGCATCCCTGAGCACTTTCGACGAGGCGTCTTCGACACTGAAGCTGAACTTTGGCATGAGCGTGCACTGGTGCGCCGAAAAAGGTTGCGGATTCTCGGCAACGGCCTAGTCGCTCTCATCGTTCTCTGCCTGCTCTTAGCCATTCTGGCGTTCGCCGTGCAAGATGGGAATGGTCCCGCAATTGCGCTGGTCGGGATCAGCATCGCTCTGACTATCGCTTGGGTGTGGGGAACTGAAGCGCGAGATTGGGGGGTAGGAGGAGTTCTAGAGAGATCAATCGCGCAATTCACGGATGACTACCATAGACGGCTTAGCTCCGAGCTCGCGAGGATGGAGCAGTCGCCTGGAGAACTCCATCACTTAAACAACGCTGCACGATTGGCTTACTGCACAGAGCGCAGAGGTACGTTGCAAGCTCTCGAAGAGATCCTCAAGACTGTTGAGCAAGTAGGAATGCTGCAGACTGGCGCTGGTCAGGTCCAGCTACTCGGTGAAACCTTGTTTGGGGCGGCGGACTTCAACTCCCTCGCGGTAACGCGAATCGCAATGCGTGAACGTTGCGCCGAGCTTGGAGTGCCGGACAGCCGGGTCGATACCTGCACCCTCTTCCTCAACGGTTTTGGAGCGGATGTCTTCGCATCGCCTGTTACCGTCGCACTTGTGGATACCTTGTTGCCGGAGTTCGCTTCAGAAATGACTGTGCTGTGGGAAGGCGATCCATCTGCAGACGAAGTGGACCCCGCGACTTTCGGTTGGCAAGGAGTGGAGCTAGGAGATGACGACCTCTTCGATGACTTAGATGATGACCTCTTTGAAGATGAGTTAGAAACTGAAACCCCCACGGCGCCAAACGAACTGACGTCAGAATCGCTTCAACAATCCATGCGAGCCATGTGGGGCGGGGATGTTCGCCGTGATGGGTGAAGAGGGGCTTGGCCGCACAGCCTACGTCGCGCTCTCTCGCTACGGCTTCCTCGTCAGCGAGGATGGCACGGAGGCTTTCCTGCACTACTCGAACCTTGATATGGAAGGCTACCGCGCCGTCGAGCCCGGCCAGACCGTCCAATTCGAGATGCGCGAGAGCGACAAAGGCGCACAAGCCTTCCACGTCCGCGCCTTCGAACTCCCCGCGTAAGCACGTTCCGAATTGCACGCGAGGGCTCTTGACACGCACCGCATCTCCTGTATCTTCCGACTCCCTTGCAGAGCGCTTGACTGATGAGCGCGTGCAGGGACGAAGCTTTCATGATGAACGCAAGTACTTGCGAACGAAGAGGATACGCCATGTCGCGTCACAGAACTTTGAAGGTGTCGAGCTTCGCTACCCGTGGCCGCAACGTGCTGAAGCGCGAGGAACGCCTAACGGTGCTCACGCGTGAAGGCCGTTGGAAGGAAGGCGACTCGGTCGTCGGTCTGCCAAAGACCAAATCCACCGGTGCATAAGTAGTAGAAACGAAGCTAGACAGTTGGCTTTTCAGTGTGCCCCGGAGCAGTGAGTTGCTTCTCCGCTGGCGAAGGAAAGTAAGAGAGAACGTATGATTTCGACAGAAGAGAAGGTTCAGATTCTCAAGGAATTTGGACGCGGCGAGAACGATTCAGGCTCAGCGGAAGTGCAGGTTGCCCTGCTGACCACCCGCATCAAGAATCTCACGGGTCACCTCCAGCAAAACAAGAAGGATCACCACAGCCGGCGCGGCCTGCTGCTGATGGTCGGCAAGCGCAACCGCATGCTGCGCTACTTGGCGAAGAGTGACCAGAACCGCTACCTCGATCTGATTCAGAAGCTCGGACTTCGCAAGTAAGCAAAGTCAGCCCGACCCCGTGTCGGGCTGCTTTCATTTCAGGCCTTGATTCTCGGCGCGCGCTGATAGTGTACGCCCTCAAGGCAACGCCGGTATTGAGAGGGAGAAGAAGCTCCCACCGGCTGGCGGTGCAAAGCCACTGCCACACGTATCGTTGAGGCCCTGCGTTGAGCTTGGTCAAGCGATGGCGGTAACACAGGTCCAGCGGCGTGCATTCTTTCGGATGCCGCGCCCCTGCACCTCTGTGCCCGTCCTCGCCTCCAGCTTCTGGCTTCCTTCGATACGTCTTTACATGACGGGAATACTGCGCGCGCAGCGTAGTGTTCAACTATGCCCCATTGACGAAATGGTACGGGGCAGATGAAGGAATAGTATGACGTTGGATCCTAAGAAGCTGCGGAAGTCCGTGGCTGTTGAAGTCGGCGGTCGCTCGATGGTGTTCGAGGCCGGCTGGCTCGCCAAGCAAGCTGCAGGTGCAGTGCTTGTCCGTTACGACAATTCGGCGGTGTTGACCACCTGCCAAAACGCTGAGCCGCGCGGCTTTCTCGGGTTCTTCCCGATGACGGTCGAGTACAAAGAGAAGACCGGCGCTGCGGGCAAGATCCCCGGCGGCTTCTTCAAGCGCGAAGGTCGCCCGACGACCAAAGAAGTTCTCACCTGCCGCATGATTGACCGCCCCCTGCGCCCGCTCTTCGCGGACGGCTACATGCAGGAAGTGCAGATCATCAGCCAGGTCTTTAGCGCTGACCAAGCGCACGACCCCGATGTCTGCGGCATGAACGGCGCTTCGCTCTCCGTGCTGCTGGCAGGCCTGCCCTTCGCCGGCCCAGTCGGTTCAGTCCGCGTGGCTTTGGTGAACGACGAGCTCGTCATCAACCCCACCTACGAAGAACTCGAAGAGTGCGTGCTTGAGCTTCTCGTTGCCGGTACGCAAGACGCCATCGTGATGGTTGAAGCTGGTGCGCAAGAAGTCAGCGAAGACGTGGTGATCGAAGGCCTGAGCTTCGCCCACGAATGCATCAAGGACATCTGCAAGGCGCAGATCGAGCTGGCCAAGCTGATGGGTGCTAAGCCGATCGACTGGACCGCTCCCGAAAAGGCCGACGCCGCTCTGCTCAAGGAGTGCGAGGCTTTCTACAAGCCCTTCCGCGACGCCGTCAAAACGCAAGGCAAGTTCGAGCGCAAGGACGCGATCAAGGCTGCCAAGAACGCAGCTTTCGAAGCCCTGCTCAAGGACCCGGGCGAAGACGCCTCGAAGGAAGACCAAGCTGCTTACGCCAAGCGCGCAGGCTTTGTCAAAGACACGATCAGCAGCTACGCCTACAAGGCGATTCGCGACACGATCGTTGAAGAAAACGTGCGCATCGATGGTCGCCAGACCGACGAAATTCGCGACATCGTTTGCGAAGTCGCGCCCTTCCCGCGCAACCACGGCTCAGCCATCTTCACCCGTGGCGAAACCCAGGCCTTCGTCAACTGCACGCTGGGCACGGCCCAAGACACGCAGCGCGTCGACGGTCTGACCGAAACGCGCGAAGAGAGCTTCTTGCTCCACTACAACTTCCCGCCCTTCTGTACCGGTGAAGCCAAGCCTCTGCGCGGCACCAGCCGTCGCGAGCAGGGTCACGGTAATCTCGCCCACCGCGCGCTTGCGCCGATGGTTCCGGATCCCGCCGAGTTCCCCTACACCATTCGCGTGGTTAGCGACATTCTTGAGTCGAACGGCTCAAGCTCAATGGCCAGCGTCTGTGGTGGCACGCTCTCGATGATGGATGCGGGCGTCCCGCTCAAGTCACCGGTTGCGGGTATCGCGATGGGTATGATCAAGGAAGGCGACACGGTTCGCGTTCTCTCTGACATCCTCGGCGACGAAGACCATTGCGGCGACATGGACTTCAAGGTTTGCGGTACTGCCAAGGGCATCACTGCGCTCCAGATGGACATCAAGGTTGCGGGTCTTTCATCCGAGATCATGAAGCAGGCGCTCGATCAGGCCAAGGCCGGTCGCAAGCACATCCTTGCTGAAATGGCCAAGGGCCTCGACGCTCCTCGCGAAGAGATCAGCAAGTACGCTCCTCGCTACGAAGTCTGCAAGGTGCCGGTCGACAAGATTGGCATGGTGATTGGACCGGGCGGCAAGATGATTCGTGGTCTGCAAGAAGAGTTCGGCTGCACGATCTCGATCGAAGACGACGGTACCGTCAAGATCTTCGCCGAGGAAGGTGTTGCCGCGCTGGAAGCCAAGCAGCGTATCGTTGACATGACCGAAGATGTTGAAGTGGGAACCTACTTCGACGGCACGATCAGCTCGATCAAGGACTTCGGCGTGTTTGCTGACATCAAGCCTGGCGCTGAAGGCATGTGCCACGTCAGCGAAATGAGTGATCAGTACGTTGGCGATCCGAACGAGATCTGCAAGGTCGGCGACGTGATGAAGTTCAAGGTCATCCACGTCGAGCAAGGCTCAGGCAAGGTCAAGCTCTCGCACAAGGCCGTGATTCTCGAAGAGCGCGGCGAAGAGTACACCTACAACCCGCCGCAACGCAGCGGTGGCGGTCGTGGTGGACCTCGCGGCGGTGGTGGCGGTGGCCGTGGCGGCCCGCGCCGCTAAGCGCCAACGCTTCGCTAAGCGATGCAAATGTAAGAGGGCGGCCTTCGGGCTGCCCTCTTTGCGTTGGGGCGGAGAAAAGACGTCATCCCGACTGGAGCGAAGCGTAAGGGAGGGAACCCCCCGCCAATCGTCGACGAGTTGGAAGCGTGAAGCTTTGCGTTGAAGCAGCTCACGATTTGGTTTCGTCGGCGTGCGCCGTCATTCCGAACGCCGCAGGCGGAGGAATCACCTCCACATTCAGTCGCGCTTCCCACGATTGCACACAGCATGTTTCGCGATGAGCGATTCGTGTGCAAAGAAGAGTGCAGCAATGATTGCAAGGGAGATCCCTCCGCCTGCGGCGTTCGGGATGACGACCTGTCGGCTACGTCAAAAGGAGAAATGCAATAGCCTGCGCCGACACAACGCAACGCGGATCTAAATGGCTCGGTGCGTGCTTCGAAAAGGGATCCCTCCCCTCCGGCTGCGCCTACGGTAGGGGTGACGCGAGCTCACTCCAGCAGTCCGAGCGCATCTGCTTCTGCGATGGCGATTGGGGTGCGCGGGATCTTGTCCCAAGAGAAAGCGCTGACGAGCTCGGTCGCGCTGATCGCTCGCGGGGAGTCTTGCAGGCCGAGCGAGTGCGCGAGGAGTCCGGTGACTCGCTCAGGCGAGACACGAGCTTCGCGCAGGGTTCGTAGGGCTAGCGCGCTGTCTCGCTTGGCCATGCGCATCCCGCGCTCATCGTTCACCAGCGGCAAGTGCGCCCACTCGCTAGGCGCTTGCATTCCCAAAGCACGATAGAGCAAGAGCTGACGCGCGGTTGAGGCGAGTAAGTCTTGGCCGCGCACGACTTGCGTGATCCCCATGTGCGCATCATCGACGACGACTGCGAGCTGATACGCAGGCCATCCGTTTTTGCGAAAGACCATGAAGTCGCCCACCACGTCAGCGCTGTCTGTGGAGCATTCGCCTTGCACGAGATCATCGAAAGGCAGCGCGCCAGGCTCTACCTGAAAGCGCCAGGCAGCATCGCGCCCGCTCTCGGCCAACGCGTGCTTCGCCGACTCGAACAATCCGCGACAGGTGCCGGGATAGCGCTGCTCCTCGCCGGGATGCGGGGCGCCGCCCGCGCGCTGATTCTCAGCCTGAATCTCCTTGCGGCTGCACACGCAGGGATACACCGCGCCCTTGCGATGCAGATCAGCGAGCGCATCGCGGTAGCGCTCAAGACAATCCGATTGGCGATAGGGACCGAAGCTGCCGCCGACGTCTGGGCCTTCATCCCAGTCCAGTCCGAGCCAGCGTAGGTCCGCAAGCTGCTCGCGCTCCAGTTCGAGCGAGACGCGATCGCGATCGATGTCCTCAACGCGCAACACGACGCTGCCATTCTGCGAACGCGCGGCGAGCCAAGTTGCAAGGAAAGTGCGAGCGTTGCCGAGGTGGAGGTGGCCTGAAGGAGTTGGTGCGAGTCGTCCGCGCATGGCGTGCCTTGGGATTCGCGTGCAGGTTCCGCGCTTACTCCATGGTGTAGAAGTAGTAGGTCGCGAGGGCATTTGCGCAGAGCAAAACAAGAACGAGAAGAAGTTCGAACCAGATGACGCGCAGCGTGCTGAACGAAACGATCTTGAGCAGGCGAATGTAGACCAGCTTCTTGCCGATGCTGATGGCGTAGTCGCCCATGCGTTCGAGACGCAGTCGCCGCTCTTCGCTCATGTCGAGACTGCGGAACGCGCCCGCGGTAGCGCGCAGCAAGTGGGCCTGCTCCCACGCCTTGCCGATGGCATCGTCGTCCTTCGCCGCTTTGTTCAGTGCAGCGGCCTTCTCTAGCTCCTCGCGGTGCAGCTCGGATGCGATAACGCCTAAGCGCTGCGAAGCCTGCGCATTCGCTTCGTGAGCTTGGCCGCTCACCATCGGGCGAATGCTCGCAACCTGTACGCCAGCCCCTTTCTCGGGCTCCGATTCCGAGGCGAGCTGTGCCTCGAGGCTTTGCGCTGCTTCTTCGACAATCTCCTCGCCGCTACTTTTCACCGCGCGCTTCAGCGTGCGAATGGTCAGCAGCAGTTCGAAGATGGTGTAGCAGGTGAGGCCGAAAAAGATCAGGGTAATTAGCGTACGGAAGAGCCCGAAAGGCTCAATGCGGTCAGCGATCCAATCGAGTATCGATTGCATAGCTCAATCCAACTTTGCGTTATTGTGAAGTGAATGGGCAGTGAGACGTTATGCGAATGGGTCTTCCGGCAAGCTGCCTGGCCCTTTGTCGGCTTCCCCCTCGTCATCGTCAGCTACTTCACCATCTGCACTGCTCTTCGGCATGCTGACCTGAACGGCGCGCAGCGTGTCGACGTTGATCAAGTCACCGTTGGCGACCAGTCGCACTTCGAAGATGCCCGCGTTCGGAATCTCGATACCCGGCAAGTTCACGCCAGATTCGAAATCGTCAAGCGGGCGATCATGCTTGATGCCCTTGAGCTGCGCTTCGCCAAGCGTGCGCTCGCCATCCGGATCAACGAACTGAATCGCCAGATCGTAGTTGCCGTGCATCTCACCCAAGCGGACGTAGATGCCAAAGCGCGGATGGAACACCGGAAAGCTCGGGGCGTGAATACTCTGAAACACGCCGATGACGGAGTGCTTGCTGTCCTGCCCGATGATCACTTGATCGCAGAGCAGGAAGGCTTTGACTTTGGGCGTTGAGGCCATGCTGACTCCCTGCACTTCTGCCTGGCGGTCGATCATGAATAGACGCGAGCACGTGCGCGCTTAGGACTTCTTCTTCGCGAGCGATTCCTGAATCTTGCGCTTGCGGCTAGCTGCGATCTTGCGGCGCTTTGAAGCAACGCGCGACTTGCGTGATGAATTGTAACCCACGGATTCTCCTTGTTGAAAATGCTCATCAGCTCCAGCGGATGAGCGCGTTTGCGTCGGAAGATTAGCGCTCCGCAATGCCCCGCGCAACCCCGACTGAAGGATGCTTTCCATGTGCCATTGGGCGCATGCGAAATCATGTCCAAGCGCGCCTCTTGCTAGCACTCGATCTAGGTTCTAGCGTCGAGCCGCGACACATGGACCCGATGAGTTCAGAATCCCAGCAGACATGCGAGACGACATGCCCGTACCCTTCCTTGACCTCAAAGCACAGTACGCTTCCATTAAAGAAGAAGTCGACGCTGCTATCCGCGGCGTGGTCGACAGCCAAGGCTTCGTGCTCGGCCCGACGGTCGAAGGCTTTGAAGCGCAAGCTGCGAGCTATCACAGCGTGAGCCACGCGATCGGCTGCAACAGCGGGTCAGACGCGATCTTTCTCGCCCTGCGTGCGCTGGGATTACAGCCGGGCGACGAAGTCATCACCGTGCCGCACACCTACATCGCCACGCCTGAAGAAATTCATCGCGCTGGCGGGCGCGTGCGCTTCGTCGACGTCGATGCGAAGACCTGGAACATGGACCTTGATGCGCTCAAAGCTGCGATCACGCCTCAGACCAAGGCGATCGTGCCTGTCCACATTTACGGCCGCCCAGTCGACATGACGAAGCTGCTGGAAATCGCTGGCGACATTCCCGTAGTTGAAGATGCGGCTCAGTGCTGGGGTGCGCGTCACGCTGGCAAGAGCGCGGGCGCGATCGGCAAGATCGGCTGCTTCAGCTTTTATCCGACCAAAACGCTGGGCGCCTACGGTGATGGCGGCATGGTCATCACGAACGATCCTGCGATCGCTGCGAACCTGCGAGCGCTGCGCGTGCATGGCGAGGCGAGCCGCTACCACAACGTAATGCACGGTGTCAACTCGC
>Ga0213866_10003461_pt1 | contig 10739 bp, 9 predicted proteins | sample PICome_11_FD_160079 | JGI IMG/M metagenome (GOLD analysis project Ga0213866, IMG submission 160079) | Coastal seawater microbial communities near Pivers Island, North Carolina, United States - PICO284 | ecosystem: Environmental > Aquatic > Marine > Coastal | place: USA: North Carolina... | reverse complement strand
GTGGGCGCGGCGAACGCGGTCGCGGTCGCTAGGCCAAGCATTTCAAACCCGTCTGAGCAATATCTCTCCCCCCGCATCAGACGGATCTGAAATCGCAGCTTCCCAAGAGCTGTGCCGGAGTTCGCTCCGGACAAGACGCCCTGCACGGCTCACCTCCCACGAGTCGTGCAGGGTTTTCATTGCACACGAGGCAAAGAGCGTGCATTGCTCACTTCCCAAAACTCCATGCTATGCTCCCAAAAGTCGAGAGAGAGCCCGCGACCTAGACCCGAGAGTTCAGACCAATGAGTGCCAGCAGCAAATCGCAACGACGCGCAGCAATTGAAGACGTCCGCAATCGCAAGTGTGAAGAGTGCGGCAACCACACCATGGATGGCACGCAAGTCGAAGGGCTTGCCGTGTTGCAGTGCACGATGTGTGGAGCGCTTGGAGGCGACGACGATCTGATCGCCAGAATCGAACTGATTCGTGAAGCACGCGACGTCGGGATCGACATTGAAGTCTATCCCCTGGTGCTCGCGCTCAACGCCATCAAAGGCGTGCGCTGCCGCGAATCATCCGGTGGCGATGACTTCACCCGCGTGCCGCCCTACGTACGCTTCGGCATCGGCGACAATCGCGTCGTTCACCTGGAAAACCTTGCCAACACGATCGAGCTGCAGCGCCGCGATCTCTCGCACACATGGCGCATCCAAGTGAAGATCGCGCGCGACGGCGTGTGCTTTGAGCTCGCCCCGAACATTGAGATGCACGACATCGCAAGCCACACCATTTCGATGCTGCAGGGCGATCTCTTCTTGCTCGCCACGGCCGTCAAACGCAACCAAGACCTGAGTTGGTGGAAAGTCTAGAGACGCATCTACGCAACGCCGGTGCTGCCGTAGCCGCTAGCACCACGCCCAGTTGAGTCGAGGCTTTGCACTTGCTGGATTAGGGCGCGGGCGACGGGCGCGATCACGAGCTGCGCGATGCGATCGCCGTGCTCGATGCGGAAGGCTGCTTGCCCGAAATTGCCGAGCAACACTTTCATCTCGCCTCGATAATCGGCGTCGATTGTGCCGGGCGAATTCACCACCATCAGGCGATGCTTGAGCGCGAGTCCGCTGCGCGGTCTCACCTGCCCCTCGAATCCAATCGGAATCGCGATGCACCAGCCCGTAGGAATCAGCGCAGATTCGCCGGGCGCTATCTCAATCGCATCGACCAAGCACGCGCGCAGGTCAAGACCAGCGGCGTGTTCGCTTTGATAGGAAGGAATGTCGACGCTGCGCGCGCCTTCCCTTGGCATGAGCCGAACGATCTGAGCCTGCATATCACCTCCGCGAGCTTGAGTGGAAGGCCCTAGCATGGCGAATCGCGAGGGCCAGCAACAGCCAGCACTCGCGATTCTCATGGTCAGTGGAAAGTCTGGTGAAGGCTCAATTAGCGGTTCGAATACTTCTTGATCGACTCTTCGAGCTCTTTGTACGTCACGTCCTTCAAGCGCTCCTGCACCTCAGTCGTGATCTCAAAGATCGTGTGCTCGGCCTTGCCTGCGCGCTCCGAGTTGTGATAGAGCAGCGCTGCGTTGCCGATGCGCTCCGTTAGCGCGCCAATCGCGTTCTCCTCGTCCGCAGACTTGAAGTTGAGATTTGCGCGGCTAAGCACCATGTCGAGCTTCTTGCCTTCCGCGACCTCTTCGATCATCAGCATCACGCCAACCAGAATGTCTTGGTAGTACTTGGCCTGCACGGCGCGCATCGTCACCTGCCGCATCTTGGACAAGTTGTCGCGCTCTTCGCGGATTTTCTCGATCTCATCGCGCAAAGTCTCGAGCATGCCTGGGTCGGACTCGCCCTTCTCCGTGCGCAGGTTTTCGAGCTCCTTCGTTTTTTGAACGTAGCGCTCTTGCAAGTCGTCATACATCTTGGCGAAGCGGCCATCCGACTCGGCCATCAGAGTCTTGATATCGGCGACCAACTGCGAGCCTTCATAGCACTGCTCCAGGTTGACCACGCCAACACGCTTGGCCTTGTCCATCACGGGCCGCGACTTCACGCCGCCTTGCGCGTCCGCCGCACCGACTTGCATCAATGCGAACATCAAGAGTGCGCCCATCATGCCTGCAATCAGTGCAGGGAAGATGCTGGAGATTTTCATAGAGGCTCCTCAATCAAACTAGCGAGTCGGCGCGAACGCCGCATACTCGGAGCATTAGAGCCTGCTGGGTTGAGGGTCGCAAGTAATGCGCTCAATGGCTTTGCCAATCTCCCGGCACTGGAAGCGCGGGAAAAACGCGATCAACTAGCGCTTTCCTTCTCACCAGCGACCCTTCTTGGAATAATGCGGGCAGCATTGATACCTGCCCCATCGGGCATTTCTCGCCGATTTCTCTGACTGGAGTTTTCGACCATGATGATTTTGAAGTTCATCCGTTGGCTGTACAAAACCCTCAACGGCACACAGAAGCCTTGGCAGATCGGCCTTGGCTTTGCGCTGGGATTCTGGACGGGACTCGTGCCCTTCAGCGTCATCACCTTCGCGCTCTTGATGGTGATTCTCTTCCTCAACAGCCACGTCGGCTCAGCGCTCTTCGGCATTGCGATCGCGGTGATCTTCCGCTCGCTGCTGGGCGATGCGATCGTTCATCCGCTGGGCGAAACAATCATTACTGCCGGTCCGCACGCGCTTTTCGAAAGCTTCGCCACGAGCGATATGCTCAGCATTTTCCGCCTGCATGAGAGCCGCGTGATGGGCGGCCTGGTGCTCGGTGTGATTCTGCTTGCGCCGCTGATGTACGCGATCACGCGCTTCGTCGAAGCCTTCCGAGGTCGCTTGTACGAGAAAGTCGGCAGCAACAAGGTCTTCAAGACCATCGCCAACACCTGGCTCATGAAGGGCCTGCGTTTCGTCTTCCTTGGTTAACCAACTAGAGCGTGAGCAAAGCAATGAGCAAGAAGAACAAAAACTCCACGCCCAAGGCTGACAAGACTGAGGGCGAAGCAACAACCGACATCAGCAAAGCTCCAGTCGCGGCGTCTCCCGATGCCGATGCGCTTGAGCATGCTGTCAACGAAAAGCCTGTGCTCTCTGAGAGCGCTAACGCAGATGCGAGCGCAAGCGACGAGCCTGAGCTGAGCGCCGACGACCTGCCTGATGAGATTGACTCGACGCCCGAAGGCTCGAAGAAGAAGGGCAAGAAGTACAAGCTCAAGACCTGGGCGCAGTGCAAAGAAGCTGGCCTCGATTACGGCTTGATCGCCCCCGCCGATCCCGGCGAAGAGGGCATCGACAAGAAAGAGAAGAAGAAGCGCGAAAAGGAATTCGCCAAGTTCAAAGAGCGCGTGATCCACGACATCGAGCTCGACAAAAAGCGCGGCCCCATCCGCTGGAAAGCCGCCGCCGCGATTCCATTCGTGTTCGTGTCTTTCGTGCTGATCGGCTGGATCTTGGGCGACTCGATGGCAGAAGAGGCCATTCGCTCCGCTATGATCGAAGGCTTCGGGCCGTCGACGCATGTTGAGATGGACGACGTCAGCTTTAGCATCTTCGGGCCGAAGCTCAGCGTTGAGAATCTACGCGTCTATCAGCCGACCAAGTCGCTCTACTTCAACGCGGAAGATCCAGACTTCGATTTGCTCGCCGAGCAGATGGAAGGCCTGAGCGAAGACTACGCGCACGACGATTGGAGCGAGATCCTTGCAATGGGCACGCTCAACGTTGATGTGGATTTCTGGCCGCTCCTTTCCGGTCACTTCTACGGCAACCTTGATCTGCGCGATGCGCTCGTGCAGCCTGACAACATCAATCCCATGGATGCGCCTAAGCCGGGCACGCCTCCAAGCGCGGGCGGTAGCGGCGGTGCAGGTGGCGCTGCGGGCGCAGGCGGCACGGGCACTGGCACTGGTGCGGCTGAAGAAGCGCCGGAAGATTCGGAAGTCGACTCGCTCAACGAAATCATGGACGAGTTCGAGAAGTGGCGCAACGATCCCTGGGTTCAGCGCGGCATCGAATACGCCAAGGATTGGCGCGAATCGCGTGACGAAGAGGGTGAGAGCGAAGCGGAGATCCGCGAACGCAATCTCAAAGCCCGCAGCATGCTCCCCGCATCGCCCGCCTACATTATGGAAGCGATGGCCGGCAACATGCGCCCCAACTTCCTGCTGCGCGAAATCAAAGCAGGGCAGATGGACGTCAAGTTTGGCCGCTCAACACACAAGCACAAGCTCGGTGAGTCGAAAGATGAAGGCGTGCTGACCGTGCGCAACGTCAGCTCCGATCCCGTGCTTTGGGGCGAGTTCATCTCTGCCGAAGGCAAACTCGGCAGCGCGTTGACCGCTGAAGTCAACTACTCGAAGAAGGCTGAGGATCAAGGCAAGCCGAGCAAGATTCACGTCGCCCTCAGCGACGGCCTGCTGGATGGCGTGTTCGGCAAGGGCCTGACCGAAGCCCGCGCGGGGCTGCTGCTTTTCGAAGAGCCGCGCCAACTGAGCGGCGGCATGACTTCCACCGACGTCTTCAATCTCTCCGGCAATGTCTCAGGCGGTAGCTTCGATGCATCGCTTTGGATTCCGCGCAGAGGTGGCTTCGGCGCTCTCGGTTTTGCCATGCGCGACGTGCCCCTCGATGAGATCGCGAAGGGCTTGGGCGATCTGCCTTTCGGCTTCACGCCTGGCATGACAGGCACAATCACCACCTGCACGCCTGACGGCAAGGGCGTCTATTCAGCCGATGATCCGAGCTCTTGCTTCGTTGTCGGCAAAGATGGCGTGTCGGTCACGCTCTCGCTGAAATTCAGCGGTGGGGGACTTACGCCAAAAGCCGGGCAATCTGTGCTCGGAATCCCCGGCGAAGATTTCTGCGAGTTCTTCAACGCGTGGCTGCTGCGTCAGGGTGAGGCGGAGTTCCGCTTCCAGCTTGACACGAATGCAGATGGCTCGCCCTTCAAGCTGCTTTATCCCGGCGATCGCTGGCTGGTGGATTCGCTGATCGATTCGGCGAGCATCACCGGCGCGAAGCTCTCGCAGTGGGGCGGAAGCTCGATCAAGTTCGCGGCTGATGGCAACGTCGCGCTACGCTCGGTGGACCTCGCATCGAAGAATCGCCTAAGCGATTCCGGCGAGCCGCTCAGCGATGACAACGCCGATCGCATGAGCGATAGTCTCGGCAGCTTGCGCGCCCGCGCTGTGATGAAGGAGCTGCGCGTCGAAGAGTTCTTCGGCTCGCCCGTCAACACCACGCTTCCCGAAGCCCGCGTCTACGTCAAGTTCTTCGAAGCCGACGGCGCCTTCGCACCGGAAGTCGACGGCGGCATGCGAGGTTTGGCTGACGCCGTGCTCACCAGCATGGACGCATCAAGCGAGACGCTCAGCGGTTGGATGAATTTCGGCATGAGCTTCGCCAAGGGTGGCGAGGTTGATCTGACGTCGATTGACCTGATGGGACAGCCGCGCACCTGGGATAGTGATGGCGCCGAGCGCAACGACATGAACAACATGCGCGCGAGCGCTGACCTGAAGGGCTTGGTCGTGACCAACTTCTTCGGCGTCTCGACCAACACCACGCTACCCGACATGCTGATCGGCTTGCGCGTGCTGGATGAGAAGGGCAAGTTCTCGCCCTCGCTCGAATCCGGTTCGCGTCGTCCGATCGTGCTCGCGCTGGCTAGCAATCTTGAGTGGAAGCTGAGCGATCTGACTGGCAAGAACGAGCTTCTGGGCCTCAAGTTCAACGACGATATGCGCGTTGGTTTGATTCCTCTCGAAGAAGAGAAGACTCCAGGCGTGCCTGCTGCGAGCGGGCCCGGGCTCGCGAATCTCACCTTCAACGTCGTGCTCAAGAATGCGGACGTTGATGCTTCGAAGCAAAAGAACGCGCTGCTCGCGAATCGCTGGAATACCTACATGGAGAAGTGCGAAGGCAAGATTCCTGCGCGCGTCATCATGTTCGACCAGAAGGAAAGCTTCAGCCCCAAGTTCGAAGTCGACGAAGACCGGCTGATCAGCGACATGGGCGACATGCTCGAACTTTCGCCCAAGGACCTCGCGGACATGCTGCCCGACTGGGCCAAGCGCAACGGGCTCGACAAGCTTCTGACCGAGGGCAATCTTCCCGGCTCGACTGAAGAAGCGCGCAAGCAAGCTGAAGAACTCGCTGCGAAGAAGCTCGAAGAAGAGCGCAAGAAGGCAGAAGAGAAGCTCGCCGCCGAGAAGAAGAAGCGCGAGGAAGAGATCGCCGAAGCGAAGCGCGTAGCAGAAGAGAAAGCTCGCAAAGAAGCTGAGGAGATCAAGCGCAAGGCGGAAGAAGAGCTGAAGCGCAAAGAGGCCGAAGAGCTCGCGCGCAAGATCAAAGAAGAAGCTGAGCGTAAGCGCAAAGAAGCTGAGAAGAAGCTCAAGAAGTACAACCCATTCGGTTGATCGAAGCGCGGGGGCTGGAGTTCGCTTCAGCCCCTTCGCTTGACCGCAAGGAGCACGACATGATTCTTCCCGCCGACAACATCAGCGTTTCCAGTTGGGGCGGGCCAGCCTTTGACGTTGGCGAGTTGGTCGAACATAAGCGCTACGGATATCGCGGCCTTGTCGTCGCGCGCGATCTCAAATGCAAAGCTCCGGACGAGTGGTATGAGAGCAACAAGACCAAGCCGCATCGCGATCAGCCCTGGTATCACGTCTTGATCGACGGGACGATTAGCGTGACCTACGCGGCGCAGTCGAGCCTGCGCGCTGACCCGAGCCGTGCTGAGATTACGCACCCGCTGCTCAGCGCTTTCTTCGACGATTTTCACGAGGGCCGCTACGCTCGAAATGAGCGTCCTTGGCCGGGCTGGAAAGATCATTGAGAGCATCGCTTGCAAGCGCGAAGCGAGTGCTGACACTCCAAAAGAAAATCGCCTCTAGCCCGCGACAAATGAGCGTCTTCGGATGCTCGCACTGCTAAACTCATCGCGGGTGATACAGCCGTGCGATGAATAAAACCCGGCGGCCGTGATACACTGTAGGGAGCCTACCCACTCGGGGACGTTCATGCCCTCCCAAGCCTTCGGGCCGCGTAGGGGGAAGAGCTGAACTTCGTGAAGGTACCCACCTGGACAAATGGTCCAGCAGGGTTAGAGCGCGACTGGATCACCCACCTTCTTGACGAGAAAAGCCAGCGCTGCGTGCGCTGGCTTTTCTGATTACTCTTCGCTGCCTTCTTCATCATCATCGCCATCCTCTGGCGGCGCTTGAACCGGCTGAGGCGCTAGCTCGAAGATCACCTTCATCTCCGGCGCAGCCTCGCGCATCTCACTCAACGCTGCTTCCGTCAAGCCGGGACACTGGCGCAGCTCAAGCTCGCTAAGCGTCTTGCAGGCTGAGAGCTTCATCAGGGAGTCCGCGTCAAGCGCTTTGCAGCCGCTCAAGTTGAGGCGAGTCAGCGCAAGCGTTGCCAGCGATTCGAGCAAGTCAGCATCTACGGCTTGGCGCATCAGGTTGAGCTTTTCGAGCGCGGCGAACGCTGTCAGCTTGCGCAAGCCATTCGCACTCAAGCTGGTGCTGCCATCTAACGTTGCACTCAGCGAGAGCTCTTTGAGCTGATCCTTGAGCGGCAGCACAGCGAGTGCCGCGAGCGCTGCATCATCGAGCGAGCATTCGTCGAGCTTGAGCACCGAGAGCGCCGGCAGCTCCGCGAGCAGCGGGAAAGCCGTCGCTGGAATGCGCGTGCATCCCCCAAGGTCCAGCAATTCGAGCGTCTTCATCTTGGCGAGTTGGCGCACGCCGCGCTCACCGATCTGCCACAAGCCCCGCAGCGCAAGCGACTTGATCCCACTCAAGCGAGCGAGTTGCACCAGCCCCTCGTCTCCTACGCCGGTGCGCGAAAGGTCAAGGTGTTGGAGCGATGCGAACGCCGCGAGCGTCGTGCCCGTGCTGTCATCAAGCTTGGTGCATTGACGCAGATTCAGCGTGTCGAGATCCGGCAGACCTTTGAGGATGCTCAAGCCCTCGGGTGTGATCTTGGCATTCGCGCTAATCTCAAGCGCGTTCAGCGTGCGCAGCGAAGCCAAGTGCTTGACGCCAGCATCCGACACGGCAGTGCAAGTGGTAAGCATCAGCTCTTCGATCGCCGGGTACTTCGCGATCTGCTCAAGGCAGGCGTCATCAAGCTGGGTGTTGAGCTTGATCTCCAGCGTCTCCAAACGCGAGAGCTTCGCTAGCTCCTTGTAACTCTCCGCGCTGGCCAGCGTGCAGCTCTGAATTGTCAGTTTGCGCAGCGACTTCAGCGAAGCCAGCGCAGCAAGCGTTGCGTCGTCAATCTCACCGAGCGAAATCAGTTCGAGCGACTCAAGCTTGTCCAAAGCGTTCAGCTCAGGCATCACCTCCGCTGCGCGACCGAGCACAATCACGGCGGTTGATTCAAGCGAAAGCGCACGTGCATCATCGGCGCTGGTAACGCGAGCCGGGTTCTTCAAGCTGCCTACGCGAGTGCGTTCCGGCTTGGCAGCTTCGCGCTGCTTCTCTTTGAGCAACTCGACCACTTTGCGCATCGAGTCTTCTTCGCCCGACCAAGGAAAGGCCGAGGCTGACGGAGCACACAAGAGCGCGGCTGTTACGCCAAGCATCACGCTGATCGCCAGCGCGCTTGGTGAAAATGTATCCCGCTTTGTCATCCGCCGAAGCTCCTGCTCTGCGCCCGAAAACACCGGGCACATCCATCATCCTAAAGCGCTGTGTGCTGAGGGGGTACCGCTGGGCGATGGAATCCTGCGCGGAATCCGGCAGCGGGGTGTGACAGTAGAGGCAGTGTAATCGGGGAAGCGCCCTAGTTTACTGGGCTTTGCGGGGAATGTCGAAGCGTAGTTTGACGGCTCTCTGCGAGCGCTGCGAGAAAACAAACACGCTCGTGGAGCGTTTGAGTCCGCCACAATCCCTGATTGGAGCGAAGCTCACCAGAGCAATTCGCGCTTGCGTGCATGCTGCTTGCCTGAGCTGGGCAGCGCGCGCGAGTCGATGCGATGCACCACGTCGCCCCTCGCATCACGAAACTCGAAGCTGAACGCGCCAAGCTTCATGCGCAGCAAGCCAAAGCCGTGCGCCTTCTTCGCGAACTTCAAGCCCGGCCCCTCGCCGATGTCGTAGAGCGTCTTGCCGCCACAGCCGACGACGATGCAGGTTAGCCCCTCGTGCTCGATGTGCTCCATGCAATGATTGTGGCCGCAGATGTAGGCAGCGGGCTTGAAGGCAATCAGGCGCGGCATCACCTCGTCCACCATGAATGGCTCGGGCGGACTCTTCGAGTACGTCACCAAAGGGTGATGGCCGACCACGACCACGCGATGACTGACGCCCACAAGCTCGGCGAGTTGCGCATCAAGCCACGCCAACATGCGCGCAGCGTTGTCGCCTTGCTCATACCACTCGTGATTCGTGTCGAGCGCGAGCACGGTCAGCATCGTGTGCTGAGCAACGCCCCCGCCGCGATAGTCCTTGCGGTAGAAGTGGTTCGGCATGCGCCATTGCGTGTCGCGTCCATCCGGCGCGTCGCCCGAGTAAGCAATCTGCGCTTCAGCGTTGCCCATGTAATCGTGATTGCCAAGCACGGCGTACCAATCGAGCAGCGCTAGATGTGGCTTGTCGAACTGCTCTTCAAAGTACGCATCCCACTTGGGATCGTCGGTACTCTGCACGCCTTTGAAGTAGAAGTTATCGCCCAGCAGCCATCCGCCGTGATAGCCGCCGATTCGCGCTGCGACGCGCTCCATCCCCATCAGCACGCGACTTTGCGGGCGCGTGCCGCTGCCCCAATCACCGACCATCGGCAAGCGCAGCTCATCTAACACAGTTGGTGGCGGGATGCGCGTTGATGGCGCGAAGTAGGGCGCGAGCGATTTATGCCGCGCGACGGCCAACCAGCTCGCAGCTCCAGCGAAAGCGAGCGTGCCGAGCGCCATACCCATGAATCGCCTGCGCGCGGGATTCTCTGGCATCACGCGAGTCAGCGCGCGCTCAAGCGCACTTGGCCTTGTGTGATCGCTATCTAATGTGCGCTCGGATTCGTCTGCCAATGCCTTGCCTCCGCTATTCAGAATAGCAGATCAAGCGCGGGCAAACTTCGGTAGATCGTTTGAGAGAGAAGATGGAGGTGGCGGCGGGAGTCGAACCCGCGTGTGACGGTTTTGCAAACCGTTGCCTAACCACTTGGCTACGCCACCTCATCAATCTGAGCGGCTGCTTCATCCAGCCGGGGGAGCGATTTTAGCGCGCCGCTCGCGCAGGGCAAGCAGCAATGCAAATCGAATCACCCATTGCGCTTTGAGCGCAGCGCAAAGCAAACCCTGCACCGACCCGCCAAGCCCGCGCAGGGAGAGCGAAAATCGTGCTTAGTGCGACGACTTGCGGAAGATGCCCCAGCACATGTAGGCGAAGAGCGCCATGTACGACCCGAAGTAGAACACGGTGCCGTAAATCTGCGGATTGAAGGTTTCGTAGAGCTCCATCGTCATCTCCTCGTGCCTGCGCGGGTCTCCCGCTTGTTCGGCGCGCAGTATGGCTTGCATGCCCCCTTGAGCGCAACGGAGAATCTTGGCGAGCAGGATGCGCTGCTGCCTGCCAAGCCGCGATGTGCCCTTGACCCACTTTCGTGGACAGCGGGGCAAGGGCAATCCTGAATCGCGAAGGGCTGAGCTTTGCCATGCCAAGAAATCTCGCAGAGATCGCAGAGCTAGGACGCAGAGAGCGCGAGAGAACTGATGTGGCGATTGCTGGCTGAGGCGAGCTCTATCGATG
>Ga0213866_10003460_pt1 | contig 10740 bp, 4 predicted proteins | sample PICome_11_FD_160079 | JGI IMG/M metagenome (GOLD analysis project Ga0213866, IMG submission 160079) | Coastal seawater microbial communities near Pivers Island, North Carolina, United States - PICO284 | ecosystem: Environmental > Aquatic > Marine > Coastal | place: USA: North Carolina... | reverse complement strand
ATATTTTCAGTTGAACTAGTGGGTTCAACGATAGGTGGTGATGAATGGAGAGGAGAAAGAATTGAAGTTGCAATTTTGGATACATCTGTACCAGAACCAACACCAACCCCATTAGAACCAACTCCAACCCCATTAAAACCAACTCCAACTCCTTTAAAACCAACTCCAACTCCAACGCAAACACCGACACAAACTCCTACACAAACACCTACACAAACACAGACACCGACACCGACACAAACCACATTACCGATTCAATCTCCAAATTTTAGAGATTGTGCGGACTATGATAATAGCATACAGATAACAAAAGAAATTTCAAATAACTCACAAATACTTTCATTTCGTGGTATTTCTATAAGTGGATTTGAAGAGGGAGGTCAACTTTGCATTGATGAACTAACATCAGAACCTATGTCAATAGTCTGCCCACTTGCAACTGAAGATTTTTCTATAATTGGTATGATTACTTTGTCACAAAAACCAATTAACTCAATAATTATATATATGTCAAAATCTGGTGAAGTTTATCAAGGTGAACTTAACGAAAGTGTGGATTCTGATATAGGACTTTTGATAAAACAATAAAATGGCAAAACTTAAACAAATTTATGATTCTCTTGCATATTATCAAGGTTGGTTTGGGTCGTGCCCAGAGTATGATGAAAATAACTGCGAAGACTTGCATTTGATAGAAGGAACTTATCCAAATCTAACTAAAAAATTTTCAGAAATACATAAAATAGAATTGATAAGTGACAATTCAGAAGCTACTCATGCTTATTCCGGTACTATACAAGATGGACCTGTGCTTGCTTTTCAACAAGTTAATAAATTGATATGTGGAAAATCATATAGAATAGTTCTTAGTCCAGGAACAGGTTCTATTGATATACCAGAGTTTGAATTTGCAAATGCTACAACTGACGATCAATTTAGATTGACCAATTTGTGTGCAAATCCTACACCCACACCATCACCATTTGTTTGTTGTGGGGATGGTAGACTAACAACACGCCCTAATCAAAATTCTGTAAATAATCTGACTTGTATGGGAAATGTATCTGGTGAATTGTGTTGGTATGAAATGGATGGCATTCAAATGCCGAAAACTTATCTATGTTCGTTTGAAGACGAAGACTTTGAACAAACTGGATTAAAAATAACAATAACTGCAAATATAACAAATTCAAGATTTAGATTTAAAAAAGATGACGGAAGTTGTTATGAGGTAGCACTTTTTCACGAAAACAACGAGGGAATCAATGTTTTTCAACTAATTAGATAAAGACACACATGGCTATTTTATTTCAAAGATTAAATGAAAACATGATTATCAACGGATGGTACGGTAAGTGCCATGCCGATGATGGAAGTTTAGTTGATATAGACAACTGCCCACATTTTGATTTAATGTCTGCCGGAAATAATATTAAAGCGGTATATTGGTTTCAGGATGACATGGTCGTTCAGTCGTACACAAGAGGTGCTCCTATATATTTACAAGACTTTACTAGACTTGAATGTGGTGGTGCGTATATCATATACCTTGAGAAAGGTCATGGTCAGGTTAATATACCACATTTCGTTGCATCTTATTCTAATAAAGATTCCACACAAAGAATTTCAGATTGTTATGTTGGTGATTCAAGTAATCCACCTGACGATGGTCAATTTGAAGATAAAATTTTAATAGATAGTGTTTGTCCTATACTCGATTTACATGAAGACGAATCTTCATGTGACACTTTTCAAATAACAATCAGTTACGAAACAAAACTAGAAAGAAATCTAAATTTATCGGTGGAAAAAATTGGTATTACGCAACCTTTATATAAAAGTTATGGTAATGTTGTAAATGGAAAGGGTTATATAAACTTTTTAGTGAGAAGTAAGCATTTAATTACAGATGCAAAGGTGAGTGACATTGATAGAGTTGTTGCTTATTTAACTGAAACAACTTCAACGTTGTGGGGAAATCGTCTTACTTCTGCAATAAATTCAAAGTCTGAGTGGTCTTGTGATATGATAGATTATACACCAACTCCATCACCCATGCGAACACCGACTCCAACTCCAACTCCGACACCTAGTCCAACTCCTGAGGTAATGTATAAGCTAATTGCATCAAAAGATGTAATCAACGAAGGAGAAGAAGTAACAATAACATTATTAACAAATAATGTTCCTGTGGGAACCCGTGTACGTTATGCAGTAACACATCCACATGATTTTACAGATTTAACACCTGCTGATAATATTTTTGTAGTAAATGAAAGTGGAAGTGTTTCTATAAACATAACACCAATTGAGGATCTGCAAATAGAAGGAACAGAGGTGTTGACTATTTCGTTGGTTGAATCAACTAAAGAAGGTGAGCAATGGAGAGATGTAAGTGTATCAGTTACAATACTTGATACATCAGTTCCTCCAACATACAAACTTTCATCATCACGCAGTAGTATTGAAGAAGGTGAATCTGTAACAGTTACACTTAACACAAATAATGTTCCGGCGGGAACTGTTGTTAGTTATGTAGTCACAAACATTACAGACTTGGTTCTAAATGACCCATTTGGTAAGTTCGTTGTTGAAGCAGACGGAACAACACAAGTTGTATTTACTGCATTAAAAGATTTATTTGTAGAAGGTGCTGAAGTATTTTCAATTAGACTTGCGGGTTCTTCTATGGGTGGTACAGAGTGGGATGGTGAATTTATTGAAATAGAAATTGTTGATATATCTGAAACACCAACTCCACTTAAAAACCCAACCCCAACCCCAACGCAAACACCGACTCAAACACCGACTCAAACTCCTACTCCAACACAAACACAGACACCGACTCAAACTCCTACTCCAACACAAACACCAACACAAACACAAACACCTACACAAACCCCAACACCAACTCAGACACCAACTCAAACTCAAACACCTACACAAACCCCAACACCAACACAAACTCCTACCCAGACTCAAACACCGACTCAAACTCCTACTCCATCACAAACTCCTACCCAGACTCAAACACCGACTCAAACTCCTACTCCAACACAAACTCCAACACAAACTCCAACACAAACTCCAACACAAACACCAACTCAGACTCCTACTCCAACTCAAACACCTACACAAACTCCAACACAAACACCAAAAGAATGTTGTGCAAACTATGAAAATAATGTAAAAATTGAGAATGTAAGTTCACCAATTACATTTAGAGGTATAACAATAGGTGGATTCCAGCAAAATGGTATTGTATGTATTGACGAAATAAACCAAGACGCAGTACCTGAGAAAAGTGTGTTTTGGTTTGGTAATCAATCTGCAACATGGTTTGGATCGGTAAATACAGATTATCCTGTGTTAAACAATAAAATAAGATACACAGACCCAACTGGAGTTTGTTATGAAGGTGAGTTGAATGCGTCTCCACCAAACGGACAATATAATATTTTAACGGAGATTTAGAATTATGGCTATTTTAAAACAATCAAGTAATGCTCAATTGGTATACCAGGGTTGGTATGGTTTGTGTGATGGTGGCAATGCCAATTGCGATGCGTTTCCACTTATATCTGGTAGTGGATTCTCATCTTCGTATGTGCATGATAAAATCAAGTACATCTTTGAAGTTTCGGAAAACTCTGAGGGTTCTATTATGTATGATGGATCACTTACATTCGGGGGTGCTATTGGAACTCTTCCTATCAAAGAGTTGAAATGTGGAAGGTGTTACCAAATCATTATGAAAAAAGGTTCAGGTGAACTCGAAATACCTCAATTCAGTCATTCAAATTTTTCAACGACAGAGCAGAAAAAAATCACCGATTCTTGTGTGGTTGAGAAAACTCCTACACCTACACCCTCACCGACTCCGACACAAACTCCTACACCGACACAAACTCCTACACCAACACCGACACCTACACAAGAACCGACACCAACACCTGAAGATTGTTGTTTCGGAAAAACTAGAGTAAGTGAAGGAAATGATTCAAGTGGGGTATCTATTTCAAACGAACTAACACTAGGAAAAGGTACATTGTGTTTTAATGCACTTGATACAACACCAGGAGATTCTAAGACATTTCATTGTGTGCTTGCAAGTGATCCGCAGAATACATATGTTGGTGCAGTAACCATAAGTCTTGCAAACGGAGAGAAATCTATTGAAAACGAGGAGTTTATTTACATTGCGTCAAACGGAGAAACATACAAAGCAAGTTTCACAGGATATTCAGATCAACAATATCCAGGTCCTGAGTTTGAATTATATCCATGTGATGTAAGTACACCAACACCCACACAAACTCCAACACAAACTCCGACACAAACTCCAACGCCAACACAGACTCCAACTCCAACTCCTACTCAGACACCTACACCTACACCTACACAAACTCCTACACCGACACAAACTCAAACTCCAAGTTTTTGTCCGGACCCGAATGAACCTGTATGTGATGAAGTGGAACTGAATATTCAAAGTGACACAACCACAGAAACAGATGTAATTGCAGATAGTTCTGCAAATGCTCATTCTATAACAAAGGTGGGTGATGTAAAACACACATCAGAAGTAAAAGTCTTGGGTAAAAGTAGTTTGTATTTTGACGGAAACGGAGATTATTTGACGATACCACATTCAGATGAATTCACATTAAATGATGAAGATTTTACAATTGAATGTTATGTTTACTTTAATAACTTAGATACAACAGTCTCTACTATTTTAGCAAAATGGTATGGTAATAATGGAGGTACACTTGTTGAGAAATCTTATATGTTTCGTGTCCGTGATAAACAGCTTGTGTTTATGTATTACAAGTCAGATGATACTACTTTGCATCCTGATGATTATGTTAATAATTTAGTTGTAACCGGATCAACGCAATTAACTAGTGATACATGGTATCATATAGCGGTTGTAAGAAATAACGATAAAATTACAATTTATTTGAATGGTCAGGAAGATGCTTCCGAAACTATTACCGGGTCAATTAGAACAAATAATCTTGAATTGGTCATTGGGGCGGAGAAACGATATCAGCAAGGTGATGCAATCGATACAGAATACTTTATAGACGGTTATCTTCAAGATCTCCGCATTTCCAAAAAAGCAGTTTACACAGGATGTTTTGCTCCTCCAAGTTCACTTTATTTTCCTGTAGAATTAGAGTCAGTAATTAACGGATCATTTGGTTGGGATGTAAGTGTAGATGGAAACCGAATGGCAATAGGTGCACCGTTTAACGATAGTTTTGATACAAATGCGGGTGCGGTGTATATCTATGAATTACAAAATAATACTTGGACTCAAACTCATAAAATAAACGGATACGAAAAATACGGTTTATTCAGTGCAGTCGACTTACAAGGTGATCGTTTGGCAGTGGGACAACACACTGAAAATCGAAATGGTAAGTTAAGTTCAGGAGCAGTTTATATTTTTGAGTTCCAAAACGGATCATGGACAAAAACACACGATTTTGGTGCAACCGATGCATCGGATCGTGATCAATTTGGTGTTTCTGTAAGTTTAGATGGAGATCGTATAGCAATTGGATCTTTATATGACGATGATGCAGGTGTTGATAGTGGTTCGGTATATATGTTTGAATTACAAAACGGAACTTGGACACAAACCGATAAGTTCCGCGCATCAGAGACAAATGCAGGTGATAAATTTGGTCGTAGTGTAGAATTGAATGGCAATATTTTGGCAGTAGGTGCGTCTGATGAAACTGATGAGGGATCGGTTTATATGTTTGAATTACAAAACGGAACTTGGACACAAACTCAGAAGTTTACTGCATTAGAATCACACGCAGGAAACCGTTTTGGTTGCTCTGTAAGTTTTGATGAAAACCGATTAGCAGTAAGTGCAATCAAACATGAGAATAATAATAATAGTCTAGGTTTAGTTTATATTTATGAATTACAAAATGGAGTATGGACAGAGATTAAAAAAGTTTATGCTGAAAATTCATATCATTTTGGATGCGGTGTTAGTTTACAAGGTGATCGTTTGGCAGTTTCTTCGCACAATGCAGTTGGAAATAACCAATTAGGTCCTGAAAGTGGAAGTGTTTACTTATATTCTTTGAGTTGCATAGACCCCACACCAACACCAACACCATCACCGACACCTACCCCAACGCAAACACAAACACAAACTCCAACTCCATTGGAATGTTGTGATGAAACTAAGAAACAAGTACGAACAAACGAATCATCGGTGAATAATTTGACATTATCTGGTGATATTGATGGAATTCTTTGCTGGACAGAGTTAACAGAAGTTACTTTACCCAATACTTATATATGTACCGTGAATAACCAGCAAATAAAAATAATAGTTTCAGCAAATATTGTGGACAATAATTTCAGATTCGTCCTAGATTCGGGTGAATGTTATGAAGGATCATTAACAAAAATTTCAACAGAAGGAATAAATCAGTTTACTCAGATTAAATAAGAGGAATTATATAATGGCTATTTTAAGTTTAAAATCAGATGAATATGCAATAATCAATGGATGGTACGGTAAATGCCACGATGACACAGGTGAAGTAGTTGACATTGTTGATTGCCCTGAATTCGATCTAAGTGGTGTTCAAGATAAAATAAGATCAGTTTATTGGGTGGAAAGTGATAATACAGTAAGATCATTTGAAAGTGGAAGTTCTGTAAACGATTTCACTAAATTGAAATGTGGTGCATCTTACTTAATTTATTTGAAAAAAGGAATAGGAACACTTGAAATTCCACATTTTGTGGCAAGTTATCCAGATAAAACAATAGAGGGTCGTATTACTGATAATTGTGAGGCTGCACCTTCATCTCCATTTTCATTCAATGTAATTTCTGAAATTGCAGACGAACTTGATGTTGGATACGCTAATACAGATACAACAGAATATGATGCAGAAAATCATTCTTCTATTATTACAAAAGCAGACGAAGTACAAAGTGTTAATATTTCTGCAAATGGAAACGGAATTGAGTTTTCAATAGACGGAACTAATTGGTTTGAAATAACTTCGTCTGGACAAGATATTACATCCGATTTTACGAGTTTGCAATTGCGAGTAAAACTAGGTAGAACTTCATCGTTTACACGTGCAATAAAATTTATTGCTACACCTGTGAATTCTGCATATGTTGCAATAGAGAAAAATTTGAACTTTTTAGTTGCAATAAATAATGCCACAATTTCAGCAAGTGCGAACTTCACAGAAGAACTTGAAGAGGGTTCTGAAGGTAGTATGTTTTCTTTCAATATTAGTTTTCAAAATCTAAAAGGAATTGGAGTAACATCAACCGATCCATCGCATAGAATAGGATTATCTGAAACTGGAAATTTTGGAGATGGAATCAGTATACCAAATCCAAGTGCATCTCCGATAAAAATTTATGTAAAACTACACGGGAATATGCCGGATTCAGATGTTACATCAAAATTTAATGTAATCGGAGAACGAAGAAACAGTGGACCGTTTATTACTTTAACAGATGCAGTAACAATAACTTCTACCGTTGCACCTAGACCTCAAATTACTTCTTTGTCGGTAAATCCAACGACACTTGATGTGTCAATATCATTTTCAAATAGAAACAATTACGGAGGTCATCATTGGCATTATGATGTTAAAAAGAAATCAGATAACTCCACAATAGTATCAACTAAAATGCCTGGATTTGATCAAAGTGTTACTTTGAACCAATCTGATTTCACAGAAGCAACTACATTTGTATTGACTGCATTAATAGTGACACAAGGTCATGCACCGATTTCTGGTTCCGATACAAAAACTGCGGAATTTACAATCGCTGCAAATAATGCTACTTTATCATTAAGTACCAACGAAATAAACGAAGTAATTGATGTAGATAAAACGCAAGCAAATCATTCAGTAACAATATCAAGCAACAATCTTACAAACATAACATTAACACCATCTACATTAACGAATTGGGAAATTGTATCACAAAGTTCCAGTTCTTTTATTGTTAAAATAAAAAATTCTTCTAAAACCTTACAACCATCGGGTGCTTACAAAACCTTACCACAAGAAACAATCACCGTCACTGGTGATGTAGGAGATCGTGATACATCAGGAGATGCACAAAAAAGTAAAACACTTACTTTAGACGGAAAAATTGTAGATGATGCTGAATTTGTAGTAACTCCTCCTGGTGGTCAAGGTTATACAATCAATGATACTAGAAATTATGGAACTTCATCTGTCGAGTTTGGTCCATATACAATATCCGGAGATGCAGTAACTGTTTCCGCATCAACACTTACACATTGGGAAGTTGAATTAAACGATTCTGGAACTTGGACAAAAAATCCTGTGTTTACTGGAGAAGGCACAAGTTCATTTAAATTAAGACAACCTGAAACTTCAGTTGGAAGTTCATATAACGATGTGTTGGTAATTACACCAACTGCAAAGTCATCCGATCACGATTCAAGTGACGATCCAAGTGCATACACAATTACTTTAAATGGTAAAATTAATCCATTAGTTGCGAATTTAATATGGCCTGGTAATCAAACTTTAAATGCAATTACAAGTGGTGACGCACCAGTCGGTAAAACATTTACAGTAAGTGGTAGCCGAATTGAAAATATAACAATTTCAGAGGTATCTCCGGATTGGAGTGTTACTCCGAGTAGTCCATCCTTAAATGGAACGGTAACAATAGCATACACAGGTGATGCAGTTTCTGTCGGAGTAAAATCAGGATCATTTAAAATATCTGCATCAGCAATAACGGGATCAGTATTGTCGGTGAGTGAATATACAGTTAATTTAAGTTTGACTGTAAATTCAAAGATTGCAGAAATGTTTAAGACACCAGATTCAGTTTCATTAGATGCAATTACATCAGGAGATTCATCTGACACAAAAACATTAAATATTGAAAGTTTTAATGTGGACGATGTTAAAATTACATATATTCCACCTGGATTTATAGTTAAGAACGGAAACGTAACTTTGAGTCAGAGTACATCTATTGGTAAATCTGCCGTTTTAACTGTTTCAATTTCTGATACAAATACACTCGGATCAAGAAGTGGTTCAATTACATTCACAGGTTTACCAAGTGCAAATTCTGTATTTAGCAATAGTAACACAATTAGTGTAGCAGTAAGTGCTCAAGTAAACGGACAAGCAACTGCATTGGATGTAACTCCGAACACAATTACTGATTCTGTAAATCAATATGGTGCTTTGCCATCTCCACAAAAAATTACATTAACACAAACCAACTTACAAAGTGTGGTGGTTTCGGGTGGAAATGGTAATAGATATCAAGTATCAGAAACAAGTGGAGGATCATATGCAAGTTCTATAACACTTGATAGTGATGCTACTGAGTTTTGGGTAAAATTAATGTCTACATCATCGTCATCAAATGTTTCAACTACATTAACAGTATCTGGAACAAAAAATTCAATTGGTGCAAATAATCCAAGCAATAAAACAATAAGTTGTGTTGCAACTACAACTGCGTTTACTGCGAGTGTGACACTAAGTCCAACAAGTATAACAGAAACATACGATCAAAATGCAACAACTACTGCACAACAAGTGAATGTAACTTTAGATGATATATCTTCGTTGAGAATAACTGCAAGTAGTAAGTATTCGGTTTCAGAAACTGAAAATGGAACTTTCAATTCCGGACCATTAACTTTATCAAATCCAGGAGCATCTGCTTCGTTCTTTGTAAAATGTAATGATACATCAGCAGTGGGTTCGGCAACGGGTACAATTACTGTTGTTGGAACACACACTTTAGGAGGAGGTTCAACAACCAAAACATTGAGTTGTAGTGCAACGATAAATGAAGTTGATACAGGTGGAGGAGATGGAGATTGTTGTGACGGACTTAGTAAAATTGAAAACGGAACTGCCGGTATAGACGGAGTATCTTTAGCAAACTCACCGGGAACGATCTGTTGTAAACCTATTTCTTCGGCATATGATAGTTTACCACAAACACCAACGCAAGTTTATATAATGGTTGAAGGGGCGTACAAAGGTACGATAACTATAAATGCAAGAACTGGTGGAGTTTCAAGTGGCACATTTACTACCACTAAATTTATTTATGAAGAATCTGGAAATTTTTACGAAGCTGATTTGGATGGAGTAGCAAATGGAACTCAAATGCAATTTACATCTAAGGTATGTGGTGATGTAGATTGTTGTGATGGAAAATCCGAAATTGAAAACGGAACTGCCGGTATAGACGGAGTATCTTTAGCAAACTCACCGGGAACGATCTGTTGTAAACCTATTTCTTCGGCATATGATAGTTTACCACAAACACCAACACAAGTTTATATAATGGTGGGTGGTGCGTACAAAGGTACGATAACTATAAATGCAAGAACTGGTGGAGTTTCAAGTGGCACATTTACTACCACAATATTTGCATATAAAGAAGGGGATGATTGTTATACCGCAGATTTAGATGGTGTAGCAAATGGAACGCAACAAGTATTTTCATAAGGAAACTGAGTTATGGCAGAAATACAATTATCTTCATCACAATTTACATGGGTCATCGGTTGGCAGGGAACTTGTGATAATGACACGCAATTTTCACTTGCATCAATTTCTTCTAAAATTAAAGGAGTTTATCAAATAAATGAATTTAACTCAACATTCCAAGTTTATGATCCAACTGCTCCAATTTTTGTACCAAAACCAT
>Ga0213866_10003457_pt1 | contig 10743 bp, 9 predicted proteins | sample PICome_11_FD_160079 | JGI IMG/M metagenome (GOLD analysis project Ga0213866, IMG submission 160079) | Coastal seawater microbial communities near Pivers Island, North Carolina, United States - PICO284 | ecosystem: Environmental > Aquatic > Marine > Coastal | place: USA: North Carolina... | reverse complement strand
CTCAACCCTAAGATATCCCGGCGGGAGTAATAGTTTATACTGGGATTGGAAAACAGGCTGGACCTTGTCTTATCAAGAACTTATACCGATCCTCCAAAAACAAAATTTCTCTTTCAATAGTAAGTACATAACCAACGCAAAGCAGTTGAAGGAATTAACCCAACAAAACAGAAAAAGCAATTCATTTTGGAGGCAACTGTATCGCTACAACAAAAAAAACCCTAAATACAATACCATTAGCGAGTTTTCTAAAGGTTTAAAAGCAACACAATCCAAAGGAGTCTTTACGCTAAATGTCATTAGCAGTAATCTAGAGAAAGAACTAGGCATGTTAAAAGCTATTGAGCAAAATGGAATACAACTTAAATTTGTTGAACTTGGAAATGAGGTATACGCTGAAAACTTATTGACTAAACACATTTACCCTACTGTCGATAACTATATAGATACTTGTCTAAAGTGGTCAGAAGCTATATGGCAAGAATTTCCTGATGTGCATATCGGTGTTGTAGGTGGCGATAAAAATAGAAGAACAAGAGAATGGAACAAAAAACTATCCTTAGCCTTACAGAATAAATTTAAAGATAAAGAATCACAACTACACTTTATTCTACATTATTACAGTCATTTTAAACATCCTGAATACGATTTCAATACGATAAATGGATATAGACAACTTGTAGCTTACCCTAAGTTAGACTTAGATTTTAAGCTTAAAAACTGGAGATGGAATACCACACAACCATTCACTACTTGGGTTACTGAATTCAATATGATTGAACAAAAACCCTACTCCATAAATAACACTTGGGCACACGGGCTACTTGTTTCAAGTCAAATCAATCAACTGTTAAGTAAAACAAAGGCAGAAATGTTTCATTTTCATAGTATAGGTGCAGAAAGCTTTCCTGTATTTTCAGCTCTTCAATTGATGACTAAAGATAGCACTTACCTACAACCAACGACTAGTGGTATAGTAACTGCTATGTGGAATAAACTAACCCATAATGCTGAGCAACTTTATCAAATAAATGTAGAAACTAAAAAATGGAACCTCAACTACAAAGCAAAAAGCAAAGAAAATCCCAATAATTTAAGAGAAGAAAAAAACATTACTTTTACACCAATTCACGCCTATATCAGTTATGAAAAAGGAAAAGCTAAACTTCTCATTGTCAATTTATCTGAAGAACGTATTTCTACAGATTTGAGTACAATAATAGGTCATTGTGAAATGACTCAATACTATGGGAAGCCTAGCAACAAAATAGTCAAGGTCAACAAACAAAAATTAAAAGGAATGGTAGAATTAGAACCCTACTCCATTAGTTTACTTGAAGAATGAATATACTAGAAATCAAGCATGTAATAAAAGAGTACGAAAATAAAAAAGCTTTGGACTCCATTTCTTTAAATGTTAATGAAGGAAGAATTTTCGGTCTACTAGGGCCTAATGGTGCTGGCAAGACTACACTAATAAGGATAATCAATCAAATTACAGCCCCAGACAAGGGGGAAATTCTTTTTAGTGGCGAACGTTTTAAAAGAGAACATATCCAAAATATTGGCTATTTACCAGAAGAAAGAGGCTTGTATAAGAGTATGAAAGTAGGCGAACAATGCCTATACTTAGCTCAGCTAAAAGGTCTATCTAAAAACGAGGCTAAACAAAAAATCTATCAGTGGTTCAAAAAATTAGATATGTTGGATTGGCTGAATAAGAAAGTAGAAGAACTTTCTAAGGGTATGGCTCAAAAAGTACAATTTGTTAGCACCGTATTACACCAACCAAAACTTATCATTTTAGATGAACCTTTTACAGGTTTTGACCCCATTAATAGTGAAATTATTAAAAATGAAATTATTGCACTAAAAGAAAGTGGAAGTACCATAATTTTATCGACCCACCGAATGGAATCGGTAGAAGAACTATGTGACGACATTGCCTTAATCAACTCAGGGCAATGTATTCTTAAAGGAAGTGTCAATGAAATAAAAAACAACTTTAAAGAACACATCTTCGAGGTTCAATTTGAAGGCACTATCCAAAATGAAATTCAACACTTTGATACACTAGTGATAAAGTCAGGGTACGGAATATTTAAGGCTAAGAATAAAGAAAATACCCATACATTAATTAAACAAGTCGTTGAGCAAGTTAATGTCACTAGCTTTAATGAAAAACTACCTACTATAAATGATGTGTTCATACAATCTGTAAATAATGAATAAACTATTTCTAATTATAAAAAGAGAATACCTATCTAGGGTTAGAAAGAAGAGTTTTATAATTATGACTCTTTTAACTCCTTTGTTTATGATTGGAGTATTTGTTGTTCCTATACTACTAGCTTCAAGTAGTGAAGATAAAACCACAATAGCAATTATTGATAATAACAAGTTCAATGAATTTCGTTTGACTTCAAGTCTTAATCTAGAGTACACCTACCTCAATGAATTGAACTTAGAACAACATAAAACCACATTAATTGAAACCTATGACTTTCTGTTATACATTCCAAAAATTGATTCAATACAACAGATAGAAAGTAGTATAGAAGTTTATTCGGCTAATCAGATGAGTTTGTCCATCAAACAGAATGTCGAAAATCAAATCGACAAAAAATTAACGAATATATACCTCTTACAGAGTGGCATAAATCCTGACCAAATAAAGAAATCTCAAAGTAAGTCAACAATCAAAACTTATGTTGTTGATGAACAAGGAGAAAACACAAAAGGTAATTCCGAAGCTAGCTTTGGAATTGGTCTAGTAGGTGGATTTTTAATATACATATTCATCTTTATGTACGGCACTATGGTCATGCGAAGTGTGATTGAAGAAAAAACCAATAGAATTGTTGAAATTATAATATCATCGGTAAAACCATTTGAACTGATGTTAGGCAAAATTATAAGTGTTGCCCTCGTCGGCTTGAGTCAATTTGCTATGTGGATAATACTAGGCTTTGTTTTTCTTTTAATAGCTAACGGTTTCATTTCTACAGACATAGATGTGACGAACTTAAATGCCAACGAAGCAGTTTTATCCTCTGAAATCGGCTCATCTTTAATGGCATTACCAATAAAATCTTTAATCTTTGTTTTCCTCATCTATTTTCTTGGAGGATACTTGTTGTACGGTTCCTTGTTCGCTGCCATTGGCTCGGCATCAGATCAAGAGACAGATAGCCAACAGTTTATTGTGCCTATCACTATACCACTTATTGTATCCTTTGTACTAGTACAAGTAGTAATTGACAATCCTCATGGTGGTTTAGCGTATTGGCTATCTATGATTCCGTTTACATCGCCTATTATTATGATAGCAAGAATTCCCTTTGGAGTACCACTGCACGAGTTATTGCTATCAATAAGTTTATTGATAGGCGGATTTTTACTAACCACTTGGGTGGCAGCAAAAATTTATAGAGTCGGTATTCTTATGTACGGCAAAAAGATTAGCTACAAAGAGTTATGGAAATGGTTAAAATATAAAGATTAAAAGATGCGAATTGCTATCATTGACTTAGGAACGAACACATTTAATTTACTGATTTGTGATAAAAAAGGAGAAAGGGAAAAAACCATTTTTAAAAATAAAATTGCTGTTAAATTAGGAGAAGGAGGTATAGATAAAGGTATCATTGCTCAAGCTCCTTACCAGAGAGGCATTAAAGCCTTAGAAGACCACCTAAACACCATAAAAGAATATGATGTAGATAAGGTAAGAGCTTTTGCAACATCTGCTATACGCTCCACCAAAAATGGTGCTGATTTTGTCAGTGAAGTATTTGAAAAACTAGCTTTAAAAATAGAAGTTATTGATGGGGATAAAGAAGCAGAACTGATTTATCAAGGAGTCAGAAAAGCAATACCATTTGATTTAGATTACAAGCTCATAATGGACATTGGTGGTGGTAGCACTGAATTTATAATTGCCAATGCAGAGGGTGTTCAATGGAAAAAAAGTTATCAATTAGGTGTTTCAAGGCTTAAAGAATTATTCAAACCCAAAGACCCTATTACTCAAGAAGAAATACAAACGATTGAACATCACTTGATAAGTGAGCTAAAAGATTTGATTGAGAATATCCAAACCTTTCCATGCAAAACATTAATTGGCTCATCAGGTTCATTTGACACCTTAGTAGAAATGATTGGATTTAAATTCAATAATCTAGAATTGAAAAATAAAAAACCATCTTGTGATATCCATTTGGAACACTATAAATGGGCGCAAGATTTTCTAATTCAAAGTACACTTTCTGAAAGACTAAACACCAAAGGTATCGTTACAATGCGAGCTGATATGATAGTTCTATCAGTTATATTCATCAATTTTGTATTGAGAGAATTTGATATTAAAGAAATGATACGCTCAAAATACGCCCTAAAAGAAGGTGCTATGCACTACTATTTTTAAAGGTAATCTTCAGCCTTTTGCAAGACAGTAGGAATTCCTGAAGCATCTTTGCCACCTGCTGTAGCAAAAAATGCTTGACCACCTCCACCACCTTTAATTTCCTGAGCCAACTCTCTTACCATATTACCTGCATGAAAGCCTTTGGCTTGAGATAACTTTTCGGAAAGTGCAATAGTAAGCGTTACTTTACCATCAGTTTGTGAAGCTAATACTAAAAGAAGATTGTCATTGGACTTGGTTAGCTCAAAAGCTAAGTTTTTAATGGCCTTAGCATCTAGCTCTACCGATTTAGCAATAAAATCTACACCATTAATCTCTTTGGCCTCTTTTAATAAATCAGTTTTTAAATCTCCAGCCTTTGCAGTATTCAGTTGTGCGACCTTTTTATTTAGCTGTTGATTTTCTTCTATCAGCTGACGAACAGACTTCATCACGTCCTGTGTTTTAAGCATAGCTCCTAGCTCATTTATCATGCTTAGTCTATCCTCATAGAACGACATAGCTTGTTCAGAAGATATGGCCTCTACCCTTCTTATTCCAGAGGCTACAGCACTTTCAGAAACTATTTTGAACAAGCCTATATGGCTAGTAGATGGAACGTGAATACCTCCACATAATTCTGCCGATGTACCAAACTTTATTACACGTACTACATCGCCATACTTTTCACCAAATAATGCCATAGCACCCATTTCTTGAGCTTTTTCAATGGGCAAATTACGGTGTTCTTCAAGTAATAGATTCTGACGTATTTTTTGATTAACCTTGTCTTCAATAAGCTTTAATTCCTCAGATGAAACTTTAGAGAAATGCGAAAAATCAAAACGCAAATATTCAGCATTAACTAAAGAACCTTTTTGACTAACATGTTCTCCTAAAACTTCTCTAAGTGTTTCATGTAAAAGGTGTGTTGCTGTATGGTTATTGGCTGTTCTATTTCTTTTATCAATATCTACTTTAGCAACAAATTTTGCAGAAGTATTCTTTGGTAATTCAGCACAGAAATGAACGATTAAGTTGTTTTCCTTTTTAGTATCTAAAATCTCAATAGTCTCATTGTTACTGGAAAGAATACCTGTATCACCAACTTGACCGCCTCCCTCTGGGTAAAACGGAGTTAAATTAAAAACCAATTGGTAAAATACATCGCCCTTTTGCTTAACCTTTCTATGTCTTACAATCTTAACCTTAGATTCTGTTAGGTCGTAACCAACAAACTCCTCAACTTCGTCCTCGTAAATTACCACCCAATCTTCAGTTTCTAAAGATGAAGCTTGACGTGAACGATTTTTCTGTTCTTCTAAAAATGAATTGAACTCATCAATATTGACCTGAAAACCTTTTTCCTGAGCTAGTAACTGAGTAAGGTCAATTGGAAATCCGTAAGTATCGTATAACTCAAAAGCATCTTTTCCTGAAAGAATATCGTTATTCACTTTTAGACTTTCAAATCTAGCAATTCCCACATCTAATGTTTTAAGAAAGGAATTTTCTTCTTCTTGAATGACTTTTTGAATAAGCTCAAATTGTGAATTGAGTTCCTCAAACTGACCGCCCATATTTTGAGCAAGAACCTCAACCAGTTGATACATGAATGGTTCTTTAGCTTCCAAAAAGGTAAAGGCATAACGTACAGCACGTCTTAAAATTCGTCTAATAACGTAACCAGCACCCGTATTTGATGGCAATTGACCATCGGCGATAGAAAAAGATACCGCCCTAAGATGATCAGCAATAACACGCATAGCAATGTCATCTTTTTCATCTTTACCATATGTTTTGTTTGAAAGCGATGCTATCTTTTGAATTAAAGGTTGAAAAATATCAGTATCGTAATTAGATTGTACACCTTGTAAAACCATACACAAACGCTCGAAACCCATACCCGTATCGACATGCGTTTGAGGTAATTTTTCTAAACTGCCATCGGATTTACGATTGTACTGCATAAATACCAAATTCCAAACCTCAATGACTTGAGGATGATCAGCATTAACTAAGGTTTTGCCATCTACTTTACTACGTTCTTCATCAGAACGAATATCTATGTGTATTTCTGAGCAAGGGCCACAAGGACCTACATCACCCATCTCCCAAAAATTATCTTTTTTGTTGCCATCAATAATTCGACTACTGTCTATGAGGGTTGACCAAATATCAAAAGCTTCATTATCTTTTTGGAGATTGTCCTCCTTACTTCCTTCAAAGACAGAAACATAAAGTCTATCCTTATCAATTTGATACACTTCTGTTAACAATTCCCATGCCCATTCGATAGCATCTTTTTTAAAGTAATCGCCAAAAGACCAATTACCAAGCATCTCAAACATAGTATGGTGATAGGTATCATAACCGACTTCTTCTAAATCGTTATGTTTTCCAGAAACTCTCAAACATTTTTGAGTATCACAAACTCTCGGATTTTTTGGGTTAGTATTGCCCAAAAAATAATCCTTAAATTGATTCATACCAGCATTGGTAAACATTAGAGTAGGATCATCTTTTACTACCATAGGAGCTGATGATACAGTATGGTGATTTTTACTTTCAAAAAAGTCTAAAAATTGTTGACGAATAGCTATCGATTTCATTATTTCTCTATTTCAAATTCACACCCCCTTGTTAACAATAACCAGCGAGTAATCGTATATTATCTGCGAATTAATTACTTTTGTGGCAAATTTAGCCAAAATACCTTATGAAAAAGGCAAAGTATTTTTACGATAAAAAAACACTTTCATTCAAGAGAATAGAAAAAACTTGGAAAACAAGACTTAAAAATATCCTCGTTTTTCTATCTGCTAGTAGCTTTTTTGGACTACTTATGGTTATTGCTGCTTTTAATTTCTTTGACAGCCCAAAAGAAAAGATGCTGAAAAGGGAATTAGATAAATTAGCACTAGAATATGAATTAATGGATAAAGATTTGGTACAGCTTGCAGCAGTACTAGAAAACATTAAAGACCGAGACGATAATATTTACCGTGTTATCTTCGAAGCAGACCCCATACCTAACTCCATACGTAAAGCTGGTATTGGTGGTGTTAATCGCTACAAAGATTTAGAAGGCTTTGACAACTCCGACTTATTGATATCCACCTCTAAGAAAATTGACCAAATATCTAAGCAACTTTATATACAATCTAAATCCTTTGATGAAGTCATAGATATGGCTTTAAAAAAGTCGGAAATGATGGCTTCTATTCCAGCTATTCAGCCCGTAAAAAACAAAGAGTTAAAACGAATAGCCTCTGGTTACGGAAGGAGAATAGACCCTTATTATAAGAAACTTAAATTTCACTATGGTGTAGATTTTTCAGCACCTAAAGGCACTCCCATTTACGCCACAGGAAATGGCACAGTTGCCAAGGTCAAGAAAAGTAGAAGAGGTTTTGGTAATCACGTGGTTATCAATCATGGCTTCGGTTACGAATCTTTATATGCTCATATGACGAAATATACAGTCAGAAAAGGGCAAAAAGTAAAAAGAGGTGATATCATAGGCTATGTTGGTAGTACTGGTAAATCTACTGCTCCTCACCTTCACTATGAAGTACATAAAGACGGAAAGAAAATTAACCCTGCTTATTACTTTCACAACGACTTATCTCCAGAAGAATTTGATCGTATGCTAGAACTTTCTTCTCAAGAAAACCAATCTTTCGACTAATGCCTTACAAAGAAAAACCAATAGAAAAATTATATTACTCCATTGGTGAAGTGGCAAAAACACTCAATGTAAACGTTTCTCTTGTTCGATTTTGGGAAAAGGAATTTGATATCCTTCAACCTAAAAAAAATAAAAAAGGAAATAGAATGTTTACGGCAGCAGATTTTGAAAATCTGAAGCTGATATTTCATCTAGTCAAAGAGAGAGGATTTACCTTAGAAGGTGCGAAAAACAAACTCAAAGAAAACAAAGAAGATACTATTAATAATTTTGAAATTATATCAAGATTAAAAGAAATAAGAAGTTTCTTAGTAGAGTTAAAAGAAGGACTCTAGATAATCTCTAAATCATTTTTAGAAATTCCCTTTCTATCGAATAAATAGCATACAGCCTCCCTACCCTTATCTCCTAAGTCTAGCGAATACTCATTGACATACAATTGAATATGACTATTCATCACATCAACATCCATCTCTTGAGCGTATTGTTTAACATAGTCGTGTGATTCTTTTGGAAACTTAAAGGCGAACTCTATAGAACGTCTTAACACCCTTTGTATCTTTTTCTGTACTGAACTATCTAAAGATTTTGAAACTACAATGCCACCCAAAGGTATGGGTAATTGCGTTTGTTCTTCCCAATACTCTCCTAAGTCCATCAGCTTTTCTAAACCCTTTTCTTGATAGGTAAATCGATTTTCATGAATGATAACACCAGCATCAACCTCACCTTTCAATACAGCATCTTCTATTTCTGAAAACAACATTTCTTTTGTATTTGTATTGTTTGGAAATGCTAATGAAAATAAACTATTAGCCGTAGTGTATTTACCAGGAATAGCCACTAAGGATTGGGCATTAAATGACTTAATCTTATCATGTTTAGCAATCAGTATAGGGCCACATTTTTCACCCAAAGCAGAACCTGAACTGAGTAGGGCGTATTTTTTATAAAGATGTAAAAAAGCGTTGTAAGATAGTTTAGTGACATCTACCTTATTATCAAAAGCCATCACATTCAAAGCTTCAACATCGTGCAACTGAACTTCGAATTCTAAACCTTCGGTATCCACCTTGTGATGAACCATAGCGTCAAATATGAAGGTGTCATTAGGACAAGGAGAGTATGCAAGTGTCAATTTCATAATGTAGAAATAAATTTTTGCAGCTCTTTATTCAAGTTAGTTATGGCCTTAGTCATATCCCATTTAGACTTATTTCTTTTCTCTACAAAATTAGAAATGGAACGAATTTGAACACAAGGTACATTAGCTTCTTGGCAAGCTAGCATACAAGCAGCCCCTTCCATACTTTCCACTTGTGGATTGAGTCTAAGCACAATTTTCATAATGGACAACTCATCGCCATGCACCGTATTTACAGTAATGCCTCGCACCGATTTTAACTGTGTTCTTTTAGGCATTTGCACTCGATTTTTCATCTCTAGATTCATTTCCTCTGGTGATAAAAATCGATTACCATCTTGAGCTCCTAACTCCGATAAATAGTCTTCATTGACTTCAACAACATCTCCGAGTTCTAGAGACCTATTAAATGAACCTGCTACACCTGCATTGATTACCAAATCATAGTGCTTAGATTTAAGCGCATTAGTTACGGCAATAGCAGTAGAAACCATACCAACACCACTCACAAGATGATTGTCTAAAGCTATGCTAAGCTCTTCTTTTGTAGCCGTAACAACTAATACATTCATAGTGCAAAGATACCAATTCCTTTGTGTAAAAGGTCGTATATTTGCCGAGCTCAAAAGGAAAATATGATTTACATTACTCGAAGAGAACGATTTAACGCCGCTCACATGCTCTGGAACTACAATTGGAATGAGCAGAAAAACATTGAAGTTTTTGGAAAATGCGCCAACAAAAACTGGCACGGCCATAATTTCGAATTATTTGTTACGGTCAAAGGACAAGTTAATGCAGATACTGGTTTTGTAGTTAATTTAAAAGACTTAGCGAAAATCATTAAAGAAAAAGTAATTGATAAATTAGACCACAAGAATCTTAATCTCGATGTCGATTTTATGAAAGATAAAATGGCATCTACTGAGGTTCTAGCTATAGCTATTTGGGAAGAATTAGAAGCAAATATTATGCAATTAGGAGCTACATTACATTGCATCAAGGTTCAAGAAACAGAAAATAATTTCGTTGAATATTTTGGAAAATAACAAATGGGAGCATACAAAAAAGAAGAACAATACGATAGTAAAAACATAGAATCGCTAAAAGAACATTATTCTAAAGTGTTGGAATTGATAGGTGAAGACCCCTCAAGAGAAGGCTTGATAAAAACCCCTGAGAGAGTAGCTAAAGCTATGCAATTTCTTACTCAGGGATACGAAATGAATGCAACAGAAATATTACAATCTGCTATGTTTTCAGAGGATTACAGCCAAATGGTTCTTGTTAAAGAAATTGAATTTTACTCCTTGTGCGAGCACCACCTTCTTCCTTTTTTTGGTAAAGCTCACATAGCTTATATTCCTGACGGGAATATTGTAGGTCTAAGTAAATTGCCAAGAGTCGTGGATACCTTCTCAAGAAGACTACAAGTACAAGAACGATTAACCAATGAAATAAGAGATTGCATTCAAGAGACCTTGAAACCTAAAGGGGTAGCCG
>Ga0213866_10003456_pt1 | contig 10744 bp, 7 predicted proteins | sample PICome_11_FD_160079 | JGI IMG/M metagenome (GOLD analysis project Ga0213866, IMG submission 160079) | Coastal seawater microbial communities near Pivers Island, North Carolina, United States - PICO284 | ecosystem: Environmental > Aquatic > Marine > Coastal | place: USA: North Carolina... | reverse complement strand
CCCCGCGACGCGCCCGCTGATCACCTTCTTCACGCGTGAAGGCTGCAAGCTTTGTGATGCGCTGCTGCCCGATGTGCAAGCGCAGTGCGAATCGCTCAGCCTGCCGCTCGAAGTGGTGGACATCGATGCGCATCCGGATCTCGTGCGCGATCACGGGGATTGGGTTCCGGTCATCGCCTTCAATGGCAGACCTCGGCTGCGCGGACGCATTCACCCCGCCTGGCTGAAGCGCGAATTGCGAGCGTTGGCGCGTGATCCGCAGCGCAGAGAGCGCGTGCGAGTCAGCGTGATCATCCTAGTAGATGGCGAGCACATGCTGATCAATCAGCGCCCCACAGGTACAAGCTACGCCGGTTGGTGGGAATGGCCCGGCGGCAAGGCCGACATCGGCGAGGACATCCGCGTCTGCGCTGAGCGCGAGCTGGATGAAGAGATCGGCATCAAAGCTGAGCGCTTAGTTGAGGTCGGCGTCTGGCGCGTCGAGTTTCCCGAGCGCATCATTTCGCTTCACGTTTTCGCCGGGCCGCCAAAGCAAGGCAGTGTCGCGCACGAAGACGCGATGGTGCATCGCTGGGTGAAACCTGATGAAATCAAGGCGCTCGATTTTCTTGAACCGAACCTGCCGATCCTCGAACGCTTCGTTGAGATGTGGCGCTCCGGCGAGCTTGATCTAGAATGATGGCGCTTCAATTGGTCTGCAGTGAAGAGAGGATTCGGCATGACGCGATTGACCATGGCAGCGGCGCTCGCCGCGCTCAGCACGCTTGGCTGTAACGGCTCGCTTGATGAAGTGTCGCAGGAAGACACTCAGCCCAAGCAAGCTGAATCGCAAAGCGATGTTTCCGTTGATAACGAAGCAGAAGAGAACGCAATGACCGCGAACCCGGACTACCAAATCACCGTCGAAGGCATGACCTGTGGGAACTGCGTGGCGAACGTCACCAAAGCGCTCGAAGGCTTTGATGGCGTGAAGTCAGCCGACGTTGATCTTGAGAGCGGCGTCGCCCGCGTCTACATGAACGAAGGCGCAGAGCTTGACAGCGCTGAAGTCACCAAGGCCATCGATGGTCGCGGCTTCACCACCAAGAGCATCGAGCACTCGCACTAAGCTTTTGCGATGAGTTGAACGAGAGGCGAGCTGCTCTGGCGACTCGCCTCTTGGTCGTTTAGGGGAGAGAGGATCACGGAGTCGGGCTATCAGCCCTCTGCGCCCCAGCGCCTCTGCGCGAAACTTCTCTTCTCTCATCTAACGCTTAGTAAGCGTAGAACCCGCGTCCCGTCTTGCGGCCTAGATGCCCCGCATCCACCATCTTGCGCAGCAGCGGGCAGGGGCGGTACTTGGAGTCGCCAAGCTCAGCGTGCAGCACTTCCATGATGCTCAGGCAGGTGTCGAGGCCGATCAGGTCGGCCAGCGTGAGCGGGCCCATCGGGTGATTCATGCCGAGCTTCATGATGCCGTCGATCGCTTCCTTGTCGGCCACGCCTTCCATCAGCGCGAAGACCGCTTCGTTGATCATCGGCATCAGGATGCGGTTGGCGACAAAGCCGGGGAAATCGTTGCAGGCGATCGGCGTCTTGCCGGCCTTCTCAGCGAGCGCTTTCACCGCGTCGTACGTAGCGTCGTCGGTATCGATGCCGCGAATGATCTCAACGAGCTTCATCAGCGGGACAGGATTCATGAAGTGCATGCCGATGAACTTGCTTGCGCGCTTGGTGGCGGCTGCGAGCTTCGTAATGCTGATCGAGCTAGTGTTGCTGGCGAGAATCGCGCCGTCCTTCACGTTCGCGTCGAGCTTGGCGAAGATGGCTTGCTTGATCTCAAGGCGCTCAGTCGCAGCTTCAATCGCGATGTCGCAATCAGCGAGCGCGGCGTAGTCCGTGGCCAGCGTGATGCGGGCGAGAGCCGCGTCGCGATCGGCGGCACTCATGCGCTCCTTCTCAACCAGCTTGCCGAGCGACTTGGAGATCGTCGCCATGCCGCGATCGAGCGCCTCTTGATTCACGTCGAGCATGACGACGTCGTGTCCGCTCGCAGCACTTACTTGCGTGATCCCGTTGCCCATCTGTCCTGCGCCGACGACGCCAACTCGTTGAATGCTCATGCTTGCCTCGTGTTTCTCTGGTCTGCTGGTATGGCCTCACGTCTTTTCGACGAGCGAAGCGAGGAGAAATCTCAATCGTAGCGATGGTGAAAAGCGCTGAGCTTTTCGCAGCCCTGCTATCTGAGATTTCTCGCCTTCGGCTCGAAATGACGAGCTACCACACTCTCTCAACTCACCGCACCATCATCTGATAGCGATGGCTCATCATAATCGCAGCGGCGACGCTCGCGTTGAGCGATTCGACGCGCTCCGTCTGCGCGATCTTCACGCGAATCACGGCTGATTCCTGCCAGTAATCGCCGACGCCCTCGGTCTCTCCACCAATCACGAAGACGCTGCGCGGGGCGTACTCAACGCTGAGCGCGGGCTGCGCGCCAGGCTTGTTCTCCAACACATAGGGCCAGATGCCTTGCTCTTCGAAAAGTGCGAGCAGTTCGCCCGGCTGGCAGTCGGTCTCCACCGGCATGGAAAAGATCCCGCCCATGCTCGCGCGCACGGCCTTCGAGTTCCACGGATCGCAACATCCCTTTAAAAGGAAGAGACCCGTGCAATCAAAGGCGGCGGCGTGCCGCATCAGCGTGCCGAGATTGCCCGGATCGCGCATGTTATCGGCGACGAGAAAAGTGCAGGTAGATTGCGAGAGCAGCGCGCGCGGATCAGCGCTTTGCTTGGCGAAAGCAGCCACGACGCCCTGCGAATGCACGGTCTCACTGAGATCAGCGAAGTCTCGCGCTTCGGCAACTCGCGCCGCATCCCCTGCCTTGCGGGCGAGGCTGCGCAGCTCCTCGCGCTCATCCAAAGCCTCGGCTTCGAACACCACGGCGATGGGCTGCAAACCTTGCGCGAGCCCTTCCTGGACGATCCGCACGCCCTCGGCGAGGAAAGCGTTTTCGCGCGTGCGCCCCTTGCTTGTGGTGAGCGAGCGCAGCATCTTGTGTTTGGCGATGGAGAGTGGTTCTGTCATGCCGCAGAAGTTAGGGCCGCGCCCCCCCACCTGCAACGCTTTTCGCCCTCGCCGCACTCAGCTAAGCCCGAAAGCCTTGCGGATGCCCGCTTCATCCGACTTCTGGAGCGCTTCGACCAGAGCTTCTGCTCGCTTGAAACACCCGGGATTGCACAAAAGCAAGCGGTGAAGTAAGCGAGCGCTGTCAATCGGCAACATGCCAGCCCCGCAAACGCTTTTGCGGGCGCGTTAACGATCATCGCGGAAAAGTCTGCCAACGTCTTTTCGCCGGAGAAGGGCGATCAATCCGCTTTCCGCTTCGATCCAGAAGGTGTACTCTCTTTTCGAGTTGACACTCTCCCACTGCATAGCTTGGCAGCCTAGGTCTTCCGATTCTCACATGGTCTGGAATGGGCGGAGCGGGGCGTCCGATACGTACAGCCAAGCCATTTTGATCCATTCCCGAGCAGTACAGCATATCAGTATTGGACATGCTTGGGTTTTCGAAGTGCTCAGTCTTAGCAGGCGGACTTGCCCAGCAAGCTGACAATAGAATAGCGACTATGGAGAAAAGAAATCCCATCAGTTTTGTCTTCACTACTTGCTCCTAGAGTCTGGCGCACTGCATGCTTATCGGCTGACACACTGAATCGCATACACGAATTTTACGTCACCGCTAACAACTGCAACAGAGTACCACTTCCCGTTCTCTTTCCAAACTTTTGCAACTCTGTTGGTTTCTTCGAATTGAACCGAAACAATCGCGACCGGATGGTCGAGGAAGCAAGGCGATTCGCACTTGAAGCGCTTTTTCCCCTCGTCCAATTCAGCCTGAACATCATCGTTATAAATAGCTAAAGAGGCGAGATCCGATCCCGGAATTGCCCTTGCAACAGCCTCAGCAACCTTCTTTGCGGCTGCTTCAGAGTCGACTCCACCGGCAGCGGGCAACTCGATCTCAACTGTTGTCTCTCCACGCAAGTACAGAGTAGCACCGCACAACAAGACCGTATCTTTGTCAAAGGAGCTTGGCGAGGAGGCGTTTTCCCACCACTCATCAAAGTCAGCCTTTGAAATTGACCCGTAACTACCCCCTGGTGTCACGTCGGGATGGGGTGTCCCGTATCGACCGACTTTGTTTTTTTCGTTTTCGATGTCTACTTCTTTTGGGTCTTCCTTTGTGCCCTTGCCTGCAAACTGAATTCCTTCAACCATCTCTTTGGATCCGCCGAAGTGGATCGTGGAAGTTGGTCGGGCCCGAACGGTTCCGTCACAGTCCTTACAGAGGCCGCCCTGATCTTGGTCAGCTAGTCGACCATCACCTTTCAAGGGCCCGAGCATCTCATCCAGCGATGAATCGATGTAAATTGCGCCGGATTCGCGGCGGATGGCGGGGTGGTCGGTCGCGGTGGAGTCGCTGAGGGTGCCGGTGATTGTTGGTTCCATGGCTATCTCCCTGGATAGTTGGGAAGGGGAGGGCTGAGCCTCCCACTTCACTGGGTTCTCTGGTAATCTGTCTCGTGCGAGAGATTCTTGTTTAGAATCCGTGGTACGCAGAGACAGCGCCAGGGGAGCCGATGGCGACGCCCACGGGCCAACTGTAGGAGATCAACTCTTCAGAGTAGAGATCAGTGACGAGAGGCGGGCCAACAGCCGACACATCCGACACGCCTTCGAGCTTGCGGCGAACAAACATGCTGCCGTTGTGACCCCTCAGCCCAGCCGGAATGATGCCGGTGACGCCGCGCGACCAGGTGCCAGAATCGCCCAGCCCCATCACTATGAAGAAGATGCGGTCATCGTCCGCCATCGCATCATTGATCACCCAGGGCGTGCCCGCGACCGCCGTCACGTCGGCAGTCACGCGGCCTCGCGAAGGATCGAGCCATGAGATCTTCGTCGTTTTCTCGTCCAGGCCCGCAGCAGCCAGCGCTTTCAGGTACTTCACCTTCGCAGCGGTGGTGGACATGATCACGGTAGGCTTGCCGTTGTTCGTTTTGATCAAGTGGTAGGCGTCGAGAAACTCACTGATGCTGAAGGTGCCGGGCGTGCCAGCGGCCTGCTTTTGCGAAGCATGAGCGCTCAAGAATCCCCACAGCCCCGTGATTCCTGGGTAAGCGGGATTTACAACCGTTCCGCCTGCAAACTCGCGGAAGAATCCGTAGAGCAAGCGGCGCGCGGCAAGCTTGGACTGTGTCGAATCTTGCTTGTTCGGATAGGCAAAGCCATCCATCGCCTGAAAGGTCAAGGCGTAGCGCGTGTAAATGTACCCCATTTGGAATGGGTTGACGACGGGTGCGGCGGTTTGATCCGCAGTTGTTGCCCCGCCGTCGAGCGTCACGGCTGGCGGCTGAGCTGTAACACTCGCAATGCGCAGGCTCGCCCCGTCCACTTTGATGAATGGGAAAAGTGCGGCGATTGATAATGGAAGCGGAAACTGCTCGATCAGGTCGGAAGCAACCGGATCTTGAGTGAGCGTCGTTGCTTGCGTGGGTGTGACTGCGGCCATGAATGCTACCTCCACTCTTGTCCTGCGCATCCCTAACGCGCAGGGTGGGTTAGCTCCGCTTGGGGCCACAGCATCAAGAGAATGCGGGCAGCGGAAGCAGCGGAAGCAGCGGAAGCAGCGGAAGCCATTATACGCGCCATGCGCGATTAGGCTCACTCCAATCCACATAAAAATGCTTATAGTGCCTGCCAGCGCTCAAATCAAGCCACTCGGCGCGCTTTTCGAAGTAATTTTGCGCAGTGTGTCAGTAGCCAGCTATCGACAGGCGTTTATTCGTCCCGGCGCGTTGCTGTCGAGCTTAGGGAATCAGCGTCAATCACCACCTGCAATGCTTTTCGCAAAAGCGCCAGCGCTAGGCGCTTTCGGTCGTATCACAAGGTGAATCTTGCTCGCCGCATCACTCCCTTTGAGAGTTGCTTGCGTGGGCAGTTGAGAGATTGGCTGCCGGTCTATCCGGCTAAGCGCTGATAAAGGACGTGATATGCAGAACTCATCGAAATGGCTCTTCCGCGCGTTGACGCTTGGCGTAGCGACAGCCGCGCTCGCGTTCACGCTCAGCTCAAGCAGTGATTCTGCCAGCGCGCAGAAGCCGAACTACGAAGACTTCCTCAAGGGCGATCGCAAAGAAGTCACTGAGATCGAGGGTCAGCAAGTCTGGCGCTACGACTCGAAAACCTTGATCGCGCTGCTCTCGAAGAACCTCGGCATACCGGTGCTTGGCCCGCAGGCGATTGGCGGCCAGAGCTTTATCCACTCTGGCGATAAGCTCGAAGATTCGCCTCAAGCCGATGCGATCATTGCGGGCATGCTGCACGGCACCGGCTTTGCGCTGGTCGTGCAGGACGGCCTCGCGCGCGTGGTGAACTTCAGTGAGGCGCGCGCGTTGGCGAGCACGGTTGCAGCCGCCGATCTGGCGAATCACAAGGCCTATGAGGTGGTGCGCGTGGTGGTCAAGCTGAAGAGCGCCGATGCCTTCGATCTGCGCGATCAACTCGTGCAAAGCGTAACGCCGGGCCTTGGCCAGGTGCTGCCCTTTGATGCTGGCACGGGCTCGGGGGTGATCTGCGATTATGCGAGCAATGTGCGCAATCTGATCGCAGCGCTGGCGGTGATTGAAGAGTAGGGATTAGGAGTGTCGCGCAGAGGCGCTGGGGCGCAGAGGGCCTGGCGGGTGATGTCGCGATTTAGCTAGATCTAGGCTGTTCGTGTTGGGAAGCGCGCTTTCTGAGCTTCGCAAACTGTAGGAAGAGAAGCAGCCTGCGGAATAGGATTACGCTCGCATGTTGATGCGAACTTTGCTCACTCCGACAGGACTCAGCGTCCCTGCGCCTCTGCGCGAGCTTTCTCATCTCCTGCTCGGCCTAAGCTCGTCGCCCGAATCGAGAATGCCCGCAGCGCGATCACTTCAACGCAATCGCCTGCGGGCATTCCCAAATCTCCGTGACCTCCGCAGCCTCATCCGGCTCCGTGGCCCTCTCTCCCGAACCCAAGCGAAAATCTAAAGCGCCTTCGCAGCAGCGGCTTTGTCCGCAGCGCGGCGCTCATCTTCAAGATCGATCTCGAGCTTGAACTCCTGCCCCTTGCCTGCGCGCTTGAACTTGTGCTGCATCGCTTCCTTGTAATGCGCGTTGAGCTTTTCGTCGAGATCAGCCGGCTCGTCCAGCAGATCGTAGTAGAAGTTGCGGCGGCGAGGCGTGTAGCCAGCCTCGCGCACAAGGCGGCGCACCTCGAACTCGCTCATGCGGAAGCTCGCGCCGGCCAGACGAACGACGTTCTCTTCGATCATCAAGCTGCCCATGTCGTTGCAGCCGTAGCCGAGGCTGATCTGCCCGACCTTGCCGCCCTGCGTCACCCAGCTCGCCTGCACATTGTCGAAGTTATCGAGGTAGATGCGCGCAACAGCTTGCGTGCGCAGATAGTCGTGCGCGCCGGTCATGGCGACGTGCGACATATCGTTGCCTTCGTTCTGGAAGGTCCAGCAGATGAAGGCCGTGAAGCCGCCCGTTTCGTCTTGCAGATCGCGCAAGCGGCGAAGGTGCTCGATGCGCTCGGCGTGCGTCTCGACGTGGCCGAACATCATCGTGGCGGATGAGCGAATGCCGAGCTTGTGCGCCTCGCGCATGGGCTCCAGCCAGTCGTTCGCCATGCCCTTCTTCGGGCAGATGATCTCGCGCACGCGATCGACCAGAATCTCAGCTCCCCCACCGGGGATCGAGTCGAGTCCAGCAGCCATCAGCTCCTTCAGCACCTCGGGGATGCTCATGCGGAAGAAGATCGCGAAGTTCTGAATCTCGCTCGGGCTGAAAGCGTGGTTGTGCAGGTTGTAGTCCTGCTTGAAGAGTTGCAGCATCTCTTGGTAATAGCTGAGCGGGATGCGCGGGTTGTGGCCGCCCTGCAGCAGCACTTCGGTGCCGCCCAGATCGACGAGCTCTTGCGCCTTCTGGCGAAGCTCATCCATCGAGAGCGTGTAGGCGCCTTCCTCTTTGGGATGGGTGTAGAAGCTGCAAAAATCGCAGTCGGTGATGCAGATGTTCGTGTAGTTGACGTTGCGTGAGATGACGTAGCTAACCACGTCCGGCCCATTCAATGCGCGGCTATCGCGCACATGCGTCGCCAGAAAGGAAAGCGTCGGCAGGTCCATGTTTTCAAGCGCCCAGAGCGCTTCGTTCTCGTCAATGCGCTTGCCGTCGAGCACCTTCTTCACAATCGAGTCGTTGGAGATCATCGCTTCACCTGTGTCTGCGGCGCGTTGGCCCTGCTTGCCCCGCTTGAATCGCATGCAAATCACGCTGCGTCAAGCGCTCCTAATCTTATCGGCGAGGGCTCTCAGGTCTACGCATTTCAGGGCGCTCTGCAAGGCGATAAATCCATGCGCCCTGAGCTCAAAACTTGACAGCGAGAGCTAAGTGTTCGATATTATTACAGTAGTCAACAAGTTCCTGACACACATTGTCTGGAGGTCGAATGCCTTTCCAACGCTATCTCGATGAAGTTCAAGCTCTCTTCAGCACGAAGAAGGTGGGCGAGCACGCCTTTCGCAAAGCCCTACTCTTGCTGATTGAGGAGTTTGCGCCATCCAATAGTGCGGTGATCAACGAGCCAAAGCAGCAGGCTTGCGGAGCACCTGACATCGTCGTGCGCGAATCGGATTTCCCGATCGGGCACATCGAGTGCAAGGACATCGGCATCAATCTCGACAAAGAAGAGAAGAGCGATCAGATGAAGCGCTACCGCCAAGCGCTGCCGAATCTGATTCTCACTGACTACCTTGAGTTTCGCTGGTATCTCAATGGCAAGCTGCAGCTCATCGCGTCGCTTGGCACGAAGCACAAGGGCAAGTTGGAGCTGCATGCTGAGGCCGCGCCGATGCTGCGGGAGCTGCTGGAGAGCTTCATTCGCACGGAGGCTCCCTACCCCGCCGATCCGAAGTCGCTGGCAGCTTTGATGGCGGGCAAAGCTCAGTCGATTCGCTTCGCCATTGAGCAAGCGATGAGCGGCAACGATGACGGCGGGCCTGACCTGAGCGCTCAATATCAAAGCTTCAGGGATTCCCTGATCCCTTCGCTGAACAAAGCAGACTTCGCCGACATGTACGCGCAAACGCTCTGCTATGGCTACTTCGCAGCGCGCTGCGCCAGTGATGATCCGAGCGCGTTCAACCGCGACTCAGCGTCAAGGTTGATTCCGCCGACTAACCCATTCCTCAAGTGGTTCTTCCAAGAATCCGTGCGCGAGCTGGATGAGCGTATCGAGTGGTCCGTCAACGAACTCGTGCTGCTGCTCCAACGCACCAAGATTGAAGAGATTCTCAAGAACTTCGGCAAGCGCACCCGACGTGAAGATCCCGTCGTCCACTTCTACGAAACCTTCCTGGCAGAGTACGACCCCAAGAAACGCGAAGCGCGCGGCGTCTACTACACCCCCGAACCTGTCGTGAACTTCATCGTGCGTAGCGTTGACGAGATTCTGAAGCGCGACTTCGGCATTCCCGAGGGGCTAGCCGATCGCGAGAAGCAAGTCTACACCGATGAGAAGGGCATCGAGCGCGAAGCGCACCGCCTGCTGATTCTCGATCCCGCCACAGGCACCGGCACTTTCCTGCACGGGGTGATCGACCACATCCACGAGTCCCTGAGCGCCAACAAGGGGATGTGGAAGAGCTATGTGAGTGAGCATCTGCTGCCGCGCATCTTTGGCTTCGAGCTTTTGATGGCTCCCTACGCCGTGGCGCATATGAAGCTTGGGATTCAGCTCGCGGAGTCTGGCTACGACTTCAAGAGCCAAGAGCGCGTCAACGTCTTCCTTACCAACACGCTGGAAGAAGCGGAGCGGCAGCTCGATCTCACGCTTTCGCGCAGGCTTTCAGAAGAGGGCCAACAAGCGCACGATGTGAAGCGGCTCAAGCCGATCATGGTGGTGCTTGGCAATCCTCCCTACTCCGGCCATTCGGAGAACAAGGGCGATTGGATCACGCATCTCCTGCACGGGAAGGACATCCACGACGACAAACCCACGGGAAGCTACTTTGACTACCAGGGCAAGCCGCTCGGCGAACGCAATCCTAAGTGGCTGAACGATGATTACGTCAAGTTCATTCGTTTCGCGCAGTGGCGGATCGAGCAGACGGGACACGGCGTGCTCGCCTTCATCTCGAACAACGGCTACATCGATAATCCCACCTTTCGGGGTATGCGCGAAGCTTTGATGGAAACCTTCGATGAAAGCTACATCCTCGATCTGCACGGCAATTCCAAGAAGAAGGAGCGAGCGCCTGACGGCAGCGCCGACACCAACGTCTTCGACATCATGCAGGGCGTCGCAATCGGCATCTTCGTGCGCAAGCCGGGCGGCTCGGATGGAAAGCCGCGCAAGGGGCGGGTGTTTCACGCTGATCTCTGGGGATCTCGCGCAGCCAAGTACGAGGAATTGAATCGCCAAAGTGTGTCGAGTGTTTCGTGGGAGGAAGCTAAGCCGGAGGCGCCCTGGCACATGTTCTACTCGCTGGATCAAGGAGCGGCGGGTGAGTATCTGAAGGGCTGGCTGATGACGGATGCGATGCCAGTGAACGTGCTGGGCTTCCAGACTCACCGCGATCACTACGCAGTTGCGCTTGATAGGTCAGAGATAGAAGCGCGCGTGCAAGAGTTGATGAGCGCGGGCGAGGACTTGCAGGCGTATCGGGAAAAGCAC
>Ga0213866_10003455_pt1 | contig 10744 bp, 10 predicted proteins | sample PICome_11_FD_160079 | JGI IMG/M metagenome (GOLD analysis project Ga0213866, IMG submission 160079) | Coastal seawater microbial communities near Pivers Island, North Carolina, United States - PICO284 | ecosystem: Environmental > Aquatic > Marine > Coastal | place: USA: North Carolina... | reverse complement strand
TTGCCGAGGGCCACACCGACTCGATGTTCAAGGTCGCCTTCGAGCAGTCCAAGGGCGCGAGCAAAGTCGTTCCCTGTGCCGTGGGCCACGATGCCGAGTACCACGTCAGTCTCAGCCAACGCCTGCGCGACGTGGTGGACGACTCCGTCGCCGCCCACGGCAATGACACGCTCGGCTCCTGAGGCCACGGCGACTGCTGCCGCGTTGGTCAGGTCATGGCTTGATGCGATGCTCGGTGTAGCGACCTCTTCGCCGGCCGCTGCGACCTGTCGGGCGACCTCGTCAACCGGCGACACTGTCGGGTTTCCGAGCACGACGACAGTGGCCATCTCCAGCACCGTATTCGCTCGGCTCGATGCCGTACGGTACGACGCATGGACGCCGCCGACTTTGTCACCGGGTTTTCCCGGGCAATCGAGCGAAAGGTGATTGACGTCGCTATCGCGGCGACGTCCGCTGATACCTCACGTGGGAGCATGCCAATCGATCCGATCGTTGTTCACGACTCGGTGCACGCCACCCTTCGGATGTTCCTGGCACCTGCAGCACCGACCGGGTGGACCGCGACACGACAACAGCAGATCGACGGTCGCGTGGTCGTGAACGAACGACTTGACCGGTTCCAGATCGGCAACGGCTGGCTCAAACTTCCTGTGGCCGGGTTCTTTGAACTCGATGACGCCGGGCTGATCCCGCAGTGGCCCAGCTACTGCGACACGGGGAGCTGCGCGCGCCCGCTAGCCGCGCTCGCCTAATGGCAAGGTTCCCCCAACTCGGCTTCTACACCCTCGCCGGTGCACCGGAATCGCCGCGCGAGTTGATCGACGAAGTCCGAGCAGCTGAAGCCCTGGGCCTCGGTGCATGCTTTATCTCCGAGCGCTTCAACGTAAAGGAAGCGGCCACGCTCAGCGGGGCTGCTGGCGCGGTGTCAAACGACATCCGCATCATCACCGCCGCGACCAACCACAACACGCGCCACCCGATCGTGACGGCGGCGTACGCCACGACGATGCACTTCCTCACCGGTGGGCGCTTCACCCTAGGTATCGGTCGCGGCATCGCACCGCTGCAAGACGCCTTCGGCATGGGCCGGATCACCACGGAGCAGATGGAGGATTTCACCGGGCTGATGCGTCGCCTGTGGCGCGGCGAGACCATCGTCGGCCACGACGGACCTGCCGGGTCTTGGCCCGTTCTCCGACTCGACCCGACGTTCGACGTCGATATCCCTCTCGGGCTTACGGCATTCGGCCCGAACTCGCTCGCCCTCGGCGGTCGGGCGTTCGACGACGTGATCCTCCACACCTTCTTCACTGACGAGACCCTCGCCCGTTGCGTCGAGACAGTAAAGACCGCCGCTGCTGCGGCCGGCCGCGATCCCGCGTCTGTGCGCGTGTGGTCGTGCCTCGCCGCCATTGGCGGCCACATCGACGAACCACATCGTCTGAAGAAGACTGTCGGCCGACTCGCCACCTATCTCCAGGCATACGGCGACCTTATGGTCGACACAAACCGCTGGGACCCGGCCGTGCTGGCTTCGTTCCGCGCCGACAAGATGGTGCGCAAGATCGGCGGAGCGATCGATGCTGTCGCAACCACCGAGCAGCTTGAACACATTGCGACGTTGCTCCCCGATGACTGGCTGGCAGCGAGCGCAACCGGGTCAGCCGAGGAGTGTGCGGCGACCGTGCATAAACAGTTGGCGATCGGTGCCGACGGCGTCATTCTTCACGGTGCCTCGCCAGCCGAATTGGCACCCATCGTGGCGGCTTTCTGACGTCTGCCAGATCTCCTCACTCGAAGAGCTTGCCTTCGATAGCGTTCGACGTATGACGAAGACCACCCATGCTGCGGTGCCCGACGATCGCAATGCCGATGTTCAGATCTACATCAACGGCGAGTTCTTCCATCGCTCCGAGGCAAAGATCTCGGTGTTCGACAGCGGTTTTCTCGTCGGTGACGGCATCTGGGAGGGTCTGCGTTTGCACAACGGATCGTTCGCCTTTCTCGACCGACATCTCGCCCGCCTTCGGATGGCGGCGAAAGCGACCGAGATGCCCATCCCGGCCGACGAGGACATCCGTGTGGCCTTGCAGTCGACTATCGACCGAAACAACATGCACGACGATGTGCATGTGCGGCTGATGATCACCCGTGGCAACAAGAAGACGCCATCGCAACATCCGTCGAACAACATCGGTGGACCTAACGTCGTGATCATTGCCGAACACAAGCGGGCCGACCCCGGTGTCACGCTGGCAGGCATCAGCCTCTTCACTGCCACGGTCCGGCGGCCGCCTCCCGACACGCTTGACCAGAAGCTCAACTGCCACTCAAAGCTGCACGAGGTGATCGCGCTCATCCAGGCGGTAAACGCCGGTGCCGACGAGGCGCTGATGCTCGATCCGACCGGCGCAGTTGCCACTTGCAACGCAACCAACTTCTTCATCATCAAGAACGGTCGTGTCATCACGTCGACAGGCCAGTACAACCTCAACGGCATCACCCGCGAGGTGGTGCTTGAGGTTGCTCGCGGGGCTGGCATTCATGCAGAGGCGCGTCCGTTCTCGCTCAGCGAGGTCTACGACGCTGACGAATCCTTCGCAACCGGCACCTTCGGAGCGCTCACCCCGGTCACCGAAGTCGACGGCCGCCCGATCGGCGATGGCAACGTACCCGGCCCTGTGACTCGGCGCCTTCAGGCGCTCTATGACGAGGCTGTCGCCGAGAACGCCCGATGACACTACGCATCAACATATGGTCAAGCCCGCGAAACATCTCGACCGCACTGATGTACTCGTGGCGCCAGCGGTCCGACTCCTCGGTCGTCGACGAACCGCTCTACGCCCACTACCTCAGAGTTACGGGGCTCGATCACCCCGGCCGTGAGGCGATTCTTGCCAGCCAGGATTCCGACGGTGAAGCCGTGGTGCGCGACCTGATGCTCGGCCCGTGGGACAAACCGGTCGTGTTGTTCAAGCAGATGGCCAAGCACCTGGTCAGCCTCGATCGCGGCTTCCTCAATCAGTGCACCAACGTGCTGCTCACCCGCGACCCGCGCGAGATGCTGCTGTCGTTCTCGAAGGTGGTGCCCGACGCAACACTTGCCGAGACTGGTTTCACCGAGATGGTTGAGATTCTCGACGCCTCACTCGCCGCCGGTAACCCGCCAATAGTCGTCGATGCGGGCGCTCTGCTCCGCGACCCGGTGCATGTCCTTGTTGAACTGTGCAGCCGTCTCAGGCTCAGTTACGACGATGCGATGATGTCGTGGCCAGCTGGCCCCAAGCCCGAAGACGGCGTGTGGGCACCGCATTGGTACGCCTCGGTCCACGAATCGACCACTTGGAGCCCGTGGACTCGCCGCACCGGCGAGCTCAGCACGGAGCTCACGTCGGTGCTGGCCGAAGCTCTTCCTCTCTATCGGCGCCTCCAAGAGTACGCCATAACCTAGGGCCCTGTTGGTGCGGGCGTCGGAGTTTCTGAGGCCGTCTGCCGACGTTTGGGTGTTGCTGCGTCACCCAACGACTCGATTGGTCGGATCGAGCTCGCAGTTCTACTCGTCGCTCTTAGTCGAAATAACTGCAGCGCCACTGGCGTCCGCCTGCGACGGCCTTACTGAGTGGTGAGGTATCCGTTGATGACCGTCCGAGCTGCTGAGTCGTCAAGTACTGGAGTGATTTTCAACGTGCTCAGCCCGCCGGTCCACATCATCAGGAAGCCGTGAACCGATTCAGACGAATCTGCTTCGACGATTGCGACGCCTCGTCCATTCGCCACGTCGTGCCAACGACCGATCTGTTTGAAGCCGTGGGCTTGCTCAACCGCCGCATCATCCTCGGCTGTCATTCCGCCGAAAGCTCCAAAAGTTTCCATTTTTTGCGCGTGGTTAATTTCCCACTCGATCATGAACAACATGCGATTCCCCCTTCATTTGACGACTTCCTGAGAGTACGTTGTGTGGCGCAACTTGGGCAATTGCTGCAATAACCGCGGTCGTTGCGCTCACTCGCCTCGTCGAAGGCCTCGACTAGGCCGACGAAGTTACGTGACGTCTCTCGGCGGTATCTGTCGGCGCTCGCCGCTTTGACCTCGGACCGTTGAAGCATCAACGAATATCGTGACGAATATGCCCGACCAACCCGTCGACGAACCGAACTGGCTCGATGACACCGAACAACGCGCATGGAGGGCTCTTCTCGCAGTGTCGTCGCGTGCGCTTCCCGAAATCCAGCGCCGCCTGAAGGCTCGCGATCTGCTGGGGGCTCACTATTACGTTTTCGTCGCGCTATCCGAGGCCCCGGGACAGACGCTTCGTCTCAGTGCACTTGCCGACGGCGCAAACATGTCGCAGAGTCGCCTTACGCACAGCATCCGACCGCTCATCGAACGCGGCGACATTGCGATCTGCGGGGACCCCAACGATCGTCGAGCAAAAAACGCATCACTCACCGATGCCGGACGCCACAAACTTGAGTGCATCGCTCCTCTGCACGCGGACGACGTCAAGCAGTTGGTGTTCGACCCCCTCACCGACGAGCAGACCGCTGCGCTCGCCGACGCGCTCACCGCTGTCAGCAATCACCTCTGCGAGCATCCCGAATACCTAAACCCGAACTGAACGGGATGGTTGCCTCAGCGGCGAGCTGAGGGAAATCAGGTGCTAGCCGAGGCGACGACCAGCCATGCTGTCGCGACGACAACAAACACTAGGACGATGCCTTCAGCGATCAGATACGACTGGAGCTCAGCCTCGGTCCCAGCGTCGTCGGGGGCTGCTTCGAGCCGAGGCCGGAGGCGGAAGTGGTTGTAGGCGCCGCCCAGTGCGGCGAGGCCGACCGCCGCCGACTTGAGGAGGAGCACCCTGCCCCACTCGGTCGATGTGAGTTCGCCGAACGAATCGAGCACCATCCACGCCATGGTCCCACCGGCGGCGACGACCGCCCCGAGCGCAACGGTGGCGATGCCAGAGAATCGAAGAATCAGCGAACCGGCCCGGCCAGACACACCGTGACGACGACGCATAACTAGCAGTCCAGCGAACGAAGTCACGCCGCCGACCCACACCGCACCTGCGGTCACGTGGACGGCGTTCACGAGAACGTGAAGGAGCCGGGGACCCTCGGTAACCGTGTGCCCGTCGAAGGAGAACGACACGACGAGAAGAGCCGCCCCCACAAGCGCAGCGGGCGCCGACCGGCCATCCCACCGAAACTGACGCTCCGCAATTCCGCTGGTCGCGTTTGGTTTGCCAACGGCCTGATCGGTGACCGATGCCGACAGCGCTCGAGTGGCGCGAGTCCCGTTCGGCACGGCTCGGACTGCTGTAAACGCTGATCCGGCGAGGACGACTCCACCGAGCATCCGGAGGCCAGCTCCGCTGCCCGGCGCGGCAGCGAACCCTCCAAGTAACGATCCACTCGACTGGGCGAGCCAACCCGAATATTCAAGACCGGCACCCAACACCGTGACGACGCCCGCCACCGCAACAGCCATGAGCCCAACCGACATTTCGCTACGCGCACCTCGAAAGGCGGAGGTGAGGAAGGCGAGCACGCCCACGCCAAGAACAGCCCCGAGTAGACCCGCCACACGTCCGGCGAGCTGGCGACCTTGGCCAGGTAGATCGGGTTCGGAGGTTAGAAACTCCTCGAGCGATATCGACGCGGAGCCCCCGGCTGGAGTCATCGGAGTCGCAGCATCGCTGGTCGTAGCGGCGGTCAATGGCTCGGTCGTGGGTGCTGTAGCGGTAGTCGATGGCACGGTCGTGGGCACTGCGGAGGCAGGCACCGTGATCGGAGCTGGCGCATCGACCGTGAAAGAAAACGATCCGTCTATCGGATGGGCGTCGGGGGCAGCTACGACCCAGCGAACGCCGACCACGCCGCCGGTAAGCGGCGGGTCGAAGCCGAGCACGTACTCCGTGCCGTCCACGGTGGTGACCGAGTCAGGCTCACGAACACCTCGAGACGGGTCGAGCACGAGGAACTCGTCACCCGCCGGGGTGGCTTCGCCCGTAAAGCGCACGATGATCTCGCTTACCGGAGCAACGAGGACATCGCCATCAGCCGGGGTAGACGACTCGAAGTCAATGTGCGCCGACGCCGGCAATGAGCACGTGAGCAGAGCCGACAGCACCGCTCCAAGCGCCAGCACCACTCGAGCCATAGTCCGCCCGGACATCCAAGCACCCTACGGCCATCGTTGAAGCATGGCTAAGAAACCTTGAAATGCCCATTGAGCCTCGCTCTTCAGCGTTATTGGCTGAGAGCCAGCGCGTTGTCCCTGCACGCTCCATCTGTTCTGTGTTCTCGACCGGCCCGCACGGTCGACTCTGCTCCCCAACGGCGGAGCATCGACTGGTACTGCGAGCGCACGCCGTTCTATCGGCCACCGGATTCAGCCACCCGGCGCGTCGCAAGCCGATAGCATGAGAACCCGATTCGGCCCGGCTGCACGATCACCACAACGCTCCAGCAACGACCTTCGCCTCGCTCCACCTCCGCCTCTCCCGATCCGACGCTGCGTGATCCCGCTCCTCATCGCTCACTTCGCTACGGCTGCGGTCTGCCTGTCCAGCGGCCGCTTTGGCGCACGATGGGCACTCTGGCTGGCCGCCGCCGTCACCGCTTCGACATTCGGCTGGCTGGTAACCCAGGCAGGCAGCGCGTTCGATGACGAAGGCCCGGTCACCGACATCGAGTGGATCCCGCAGCTCTCGCTGTCGCTCACCCTGCGCCTCGACGGGTTTGGTGCACTGATGGGACTCATCGTGTCAGGTATCGGCACGCTTGTTCTCCTGTATTCAGTGGCCTATTTCGGCCGCCGCAACGATCTCGGGCGACTCGCGGGGCTACTTGTCAGCTTCGCCGGTGCAATGCTTGGAATCGTCTGGGCCGACGGTCTACTCACACTGTTCGTGTTCTGGGAGCTCACGTCAATCACATCGTTCCTTCTCATCGGTTTCAACGACAAAGAGCCAGCGGCGCGTGCGGCGGCGATGAGGGCGTTCCTCATCACCGGCGCAGGCGGGCTCGCCATGCTCGCAGGGTTCATCATCCTCACGACAACCACCGGCATCACGACAGTCTCCGGACTGGTCGCCGAGCCGCCCAGTGGAACGCTGACCAATGTCGCCCTCGTGCTCATCCTCCTTGGGGCGTTTACCAAGTCGGCACAATTCCCGTTCCATTTCTGGCTGCCTGGCGCAATGGCGGCGCCCACCCCCATCAGCGCGTATCTTCACTCAGCCACCATGGTCAAGGCTGGCCTGGTCGTAGTCGCCCGCTTCGCTCCCACGTTCGCCTCGGAGGGCCCATGGCGCTGGCTCGTCGTTTCCGCTGGTCTCACCTCGCTACTCGTCGGCGGGTTCCGGGCCATGCGGCAGCAGGACGCCAAGCTCGCGCTCGCGCACGGCACCGTCAGCCAATTGGGTTTCCTCATGGTGCTGCTAGGTCTCGGCACCGCCGCCACCACCTATGCGGGCGTGGCGATGCTTCTGGCACATGCTCTGTTCAAGGCAGCGCTGTTTCTCAGCGTCGGCGTCGTCGACCACGAAACGGGCACACGCGACATGCGCCGCTTGCACGGACTGGCCCGAGTTCTCCCTGTCATTGCCGCCTCGGTCATCGTCGCTGCGGCTTCGATGGCTGCGATCCCGCCGACCTTCGGCTTCGTCACAAAGGAGAAAGCGCTCGACAGCCTCCTCGGTGCTGAGATCGGTGCGGTCGGCGTCGCCGCCCTCGTCGGCGTCGCCTTCGGCTCCGTCCTCACCGTCGCTTACACGATCCGCATCGCCGTTGGTCTACTTGGTAACGATGCTCCCGGCATCGAACAGGGTGATGACGACCCGCACGATGCCGACCTCTCCCCAATCGATCCGAAGGGCGTCCACCGACCCTCAATCGGATTCGTTGCTGCCCCAGCACTCCTTGCGGTGCTCTCCCTCGTCGCCGGCCTCGCCGCCGGACCGGTCGGTGATTGGATCGCCAAAGCCACGGCATCGCTCGATCCGAAGACCGCCGAGAAGCACCTCGTGTTGTGGCCGGGCATCAACGAAGCTTTGCTGCTATCGACGACGATCATTGCGGCGGGCGTAGCCCTCTGGTGGCTCACCCGACCGCGCACACGAACGGTCGACGCGCCTTACAGCCTTGCCACTGCCTGGTACGACCGCCTATACGACGGACTACTTCACGGCGCCCGTCGGACGACGGTACTCACGCAGAGTGGCTCACTGCCGTTCTACCTTGGCATCGTACTGACCACGCTCGCCGTGGCGCTCGGTTCCGCACTCGTCGCCGGGGCCAGCGACTCAATCACGAGTTCCCGGTTCAGTAACTCCCCGATCGAGTTTATCGCCGTGCTCCTGACGGGCGCGTTTGCCGTCAGTGTGGTGTTCACCCGGAACAGATTTGCTGCTGCAGTGCTCCTCGGTGGCAGCGGCTATGCGCTTGCGATCGTCTACCTCGTCCAGGGCGCCCCTGACCTCGCAATCACCCAGTTCCTCATTGAGACGCTTACCATCGTCGTGTTCCTCCTGGTGCTCGCCCGGCTCCCGTCCGACTTCGCTCCCGCACCCGAGTGGGCGCCTCGCTTCGCTCGGCTCGGCATCTCCGCCGCAGTCGGCGCCACCGTTGCCTGGTTTGCGCTCAGCGCATCTAGTGCACGCACCGAGCCGTCAGTCGGGATGGACTACCTGGCGCTCTCCGAGCCCGAAGCGGGTGGCCGCAATGTGGTCAACGTAATCCTCGTCGACTTCCGCGGGTTTGACACCATGGGCGAAATTACGGTGCTTGCAATCGCTGGTGCCGGCGTGGTCAACCTCGTACGCGCTGCCCGACGCCAACAGCGCCTCAAGCGGATCGAAGATGGCTCCGACGTCCTTCCCGATGAGATCGCGTCAACGCGGAAGATCGGGGTCTGGCGATGAGGCAAGCACCGAGATACTCCGTGGTGCTTGCGGCCACCGTCAATGGACTCACGCCGATCCTGCTGCTGTTCTCCATCTTCATCACGCTGCGCGGGCACAACGCTCCCGGTGGTGGATTCGCTGGCGGCCTGGTGATGGGGTCAGCGGTCATCCTCCGATATCTCACCGCCGGACCAGCTGGTATCCGTTCGTTGCGCATCGATCCGATCGCGCTCATCGGCGCCGGGCTGGCACTTGCCGTGTCGGTCGGGATCACGTCACTGATATTCGATGACGCGTTCCTTGAGTCAGCGATCTGGAAATGGCACGCGCCCGTGATCGGCGACGTGAAGATCGTGTCCTCGTCGATTTTTGACCTGGGGGTCCACATCCTCGTAGTGGGTGTGGTGATGGCAGTAATCGTCGCGTTTGCCGAGGCCGACGATGAGATGGGCGGCCGCACGTGAGCGTCGAACAGGCGCTCCTCATCGGCGTGCTCGCTGCGGGAGGAACCTACCTCGTGCTGCACCGGACCCTGACCCGAATCATCCTCGGGCTCGGGTTGCTCGGCAATGCGATCAATCTGCTCATTCTGGCGTCGGGCGACGAGCCGGGCGAGCCTCCGATCATCGGACGAGACGGCGAATTCACCGATCCCGTGCCGCAAGCGCTGGTCCTCACTGCGATCGTCATCGGGTTTGCGGTCATCTCGTTCCTGCTCGCCATGGCATATCGAGCGTGGACGATCGACGGCAACGACGACGTCGAGGACGACATCGCTGACCGGCGCCTCGCTGAACGCAATAGCGGCGACGACGACGAGGCCAAGCAGGTCGACTCTGAGCAGGAAGGGGCGCTGTGAATCAAGTGCTCCCACTATTCGTTGCGGTGCCGCTACTCGGTGCCGCACTGTCGCTCGTGTTCATCAAATCACGCGCAACCCAGCGCGCGATCAGCCTCGTATGCTCGACCACTGTCGCTGCAATGGCCGTTTCTCTGTTGCTTCACGTCGACCGCAACGGGACGGAGGTGTCGTCGCTCGGCGGGTGGCGCCCGGACATTGCTGTCAACCTCGTCGCCGACCGATTCGCTGCAATCATGGTGACGATAAGCACGACGATGCTGCTCGCGGTGCTTGTCTACGCAATGGGCCAACGTAGCGACGATGAACGCTCACGCTTCTACCACCCGGCGTATCTCACGCTGATCGGTGGCGTGTGCGGCGCGTTCCTTGCTGGCGACCTCTTCAACCTTTTCGTCTGGTTCGAAGTACTGCTAGTCGCCAGTTACGTGTTGCTCACACTCGAGGGAACTGACCGCCAGATCCGCACCGGCATCACGTATGTTGTGCTGAACGTAATCGAGTCATTTGTCCTCGTCATGGGTGTGGCGCTCATCTTTGCGGCGACCGGCACCCTCAACATGGCGTTGCTGCCCGAGCGGCTCGCTGCACTCCCCGATGGCGTTCAAGTGGGCCTCAACCTGCTCCTGCTCATCGCCTTTGGCCTGAAGGCTGCGGTGTTCCCCCTGTATTCGTGGCTTCCCGACAGCTACCCGTCGGCCCCAAGTCCGGTTAGTGCCGTGTTCGCTGGTCTGCTCACGAAGATCGGCGTGTACGCGATCGTGCGTACGCAGACGCTCCTATTCCCCGATTCGAACCGCACCCTGCTGCTCGTGATCGCCGGGCTCACAATGTTCGTCGGCGTGCTCGGGGCGATCGCACAGGCCGATATGAAGCGGATTCTGTCTTTCCACATCGTCAGCCAGATCGGCTACATGATCATGGGTGTGGCTCTCGGCGGCGTCGCCGCCATCACGGCACCGATCTTTTCC
>Ga0213866_10003454_pt1 | contig 10746 bp, 12 predicted proteins | sample PICome_11_FD_160079 | JGI IMG/M metagenome (GOLD analysis project Ga0213866, IMG submission 160079) | Coastal seawater microbial communities near Pivers Island, North Carolina, United States - PICO284 | ecosystem: Environmental > Aquatic > Marine > Coastal | place: USA: North Carolina... | reverse complement strand
CAATAACCCTAGGTTCTGGAGGTCTGTTCGTGAAACACGTTCTACAGTACCCCTCACATCCGTTTATGGCGTTGTTCGCACATGGTCGACCATTCCTTCTCGTTCCAATACATTTGCCATCGCCAAATACCGTCGATAGAATTCTGCAAACCGAGTCACGATTTAGAGATCTATGTTCCGCACACAGTGCGTTCACAGCTTCGCGCAGTTTGACCCTCGTTTCCATCATATGTTTCGCGTCCCTCTCCCCCATAAACTTTTCTACATTTTTGATCCAATCTTTCCCAACGTTCATAAGTTCGCGTCCCGCTTCAGTCATACCCTATTAGGGACCCTCTTTTTTAAATATGTCACTAATCAAAGTAGGTTGTTTTGGATCGGCTTTTTTACGAGACTTTTTCGGTGGTTTTGCACGCATCAACAACTCTCCAAAGATATCATCCTTGACATTATCGAAAAGTGGGTCGAGTAAATCGCAGACAGGGTTCAAGAACTTATTAAGGAAGTAATACGGATAGTCCACCGGAAGCTTATTCTCTCGGGCAAAAACCGGGTCTTCGGATTTTTCAAACGCTCGAGCTTTAGGATCACCCGTATTGATGAGAATATACGGAACCCTGTCCCCGGACTGTGGCTCCGACCCAGGTTGACGTTCCCTCATCTTTCGAACAACTTGTACGTGTGCTTGATTAATATTAGCGATTTCATCTCCAGTGATAGACACACTCTTTCCTTTCACTTTATACGAATCAGAGAGTGACTGACTCAAAACGAGCTTTTCATTCGGAACATCTCCCTCGAGTAGTTCTACAGCTCGTTTCCGAGCGAGAGCCTTGGGTGCATCCGTACCACTACTGTCAAGGACTACATCCAGTAGTTCTTTACATACCTCTCTCACGTGTGGAGTGTTGTCCCGACGAATGAGTTGCAAACCCTTAACATCAATATAGTCCATATTCATGTTCCCATCCTTACCCTTGGTCCAAAGTTTCGCAGCATACCGCTTCTTACTGTAAAGAAAATATGGACAATAAACCTTCTCAAGCTCTAGATTATTCGGAGCTTTGAAAAGCTTTGTACACTCCTCCGCGGCGCGTTCACCAAGCTCCCAGCTATATTCGATAGCTTCCTTTCCAGTTCTACCTTGTACGTCGAATTCCACCATCACAGAGTCCGTATCTCCATATCTCACCTTGGACCCGGGAAAGTTCTTCTCCACATAGTTTTTCGTGTCGTCAATCATATTTCTACCTTTCATCGTAGTCGTAGAAGCAATGGCAACACATGGGAGGATTCCCTTGGACGCACCAGTGAATCCATACACAGAATTCATACTGATCTTATATGCCAGTTGCTTACCATTATACATCTGTTTCATCGCACCAGTCGCTTTAGCCATATCCCTTTTCGCTTGCTTTCTAAACGCCTTGAGTTCTATCAAAATACTAGGCAAAATACTCGGAACATTCTGTGCGAATGTGTGATCCCCAAAGGTTTCATATTCAACTCCGGGTATGTTTTTGTATTTGGGATCCATGACGAGCGACGAATAGCAAAGGTTGTGTGCCATCATAATACTCGGATACAGGGCTTCAAAATCTAGGGCGGTGATGGGGGTATAATAGGCCCCAGACATCGCTTCTAGAACGGTTGCACCCACATACCCAGTATTATCCGTGTGTCCATAATCGTACGTAGGCACCTTAAATTTCATTTCCCGGGCCTTTTTCGTGAGTTGACTAAACACTTTGATCTGCTGTCCGCGTTCCACTAAATAACTGAGTGGCACCCAGGTAGCCTTAGCCATCTCCAATAGATTAATGAACGTACACAGCTTGGAAATGAGACGGTGTGGAAGAAGTGTATCCTTAATACAGTACTCCGCAACTTCCCGAAGCTTTATCGGATCTTCTTGTTCGTATCGACGGAACATCTCTTTCGGTGCCATGTCAATCTTATTGTCCCCCAAATATAGTTTCGAGACATTATCGAGTTTATACGAGTCCAACTTGTACTCACGCTTAACTTCATGAAACAGGTCAAAAATAAATCGACCGGGCATGGGCACGAGCTTCAGCTCATTATCACCCAAAGCACTCGAAGAGAGCTTTTTAGGCATGAGATCACATACATGCGTCTTTAGCTTACTCATCTTAAAAAAAGACAGTGGGCAAGACATGAGGTGTCCACGCTCTATGATGTACTCAAGATCAAAACCGAATATGTTCCACCCAGTGATAACGTCAATATCTTTCTCCGTCAGGTAGTTTGAAAATCGGATCAGCATATCCTTTTCCGTAGGAAACCACTCGATAATCGATCCATCGTCCAAGTTTTTATCCGTCTCCTTGTAGCACAAGCATGTTTTCTCGAACGGCTCAGTTTCTCCGAAGCGCATGAGTGAGATGGCAATCTGAAAACATGCATCATCTCTCACTTTAGGATCTGGGAACTTTCCAGTCGAACTATAGCACTCAATATCAATCGATGCGATCACGAACGGTGCAGATTCGGGGTTATCTATGGACTTTAAATCCTTCCAGGACTTGCAGTACAGGTCAATATCAACGTTTGCAAAATCAGCACGTTCACAGCCATTACCGGTGTCCACCCAACCCGTAGATTGAATGTTAGACCTATGCATAAATCTCAGTACAGGGTCTAGATTCGCTTCGTATAATCGCAGTTGACTAATGTGCTTCGTTCGATCAATATCAGTATCCAGTTTTTGTAAGTTTTTTCTTAATGTGGTCACCTTCTGCAAAGCCTGATTCTTCGAAGACTCATCATTTTCCTTTTCCACAGCGGTTTCAGCGAGAACGAGCTTATGTTCCGTTTCCTTGTAATCCTGTTCCAATTTCTTAAGAGTCGCGGTATTCGTTCTTCTCAATTTACTACTGATGAATCGACGCGATTGAAGATCTTTACAAGTTATCTGTATAAAAGTTCTAGATTCTCCATTTTGAAACCCCTCCATGTCCTTAGATTTCAGAGATCCACAGTTTACAATATCCGGGCACGCATCTTTAACGTATTCAATAACCTTCACAGGGTCCAGTGTATCAGGAAGCTTCATGAAAAAGTACGGCTTAAAAGGAGTTGTCACACAAACAGATTGACCATCCATCGTTTTTCCAAACATCCTGATTAAATGCTCCTCATCTTCGTCACGTGCATCCCATGATAAGACCTGGAATTGCACCATACTTCGTTATAGAGCTAAATTTTTAATATCATATATTAGTAAAAATGTCAGCTGCTCTGATTGACCTTGTGTCTAAGGGAGCCCAGGATGTGTTCATCACTGGCTCGCCCCAAGTTTCATTTTTCCATCAAAATTATAAGAGACATACGAATTTCGCACTCAAGCCCGAGCGTCTCGATTACGTTGGAACCTTCGCCGGTGGTAATGAGGTTGTGGTTCCTCTACGCACCAAGGGTGATCTCTTGAGCTACGTCTGGGTTGAGGCCACCAACATCGGTGCGGGTCGTACTAACACGTCCGGTTTCTTTAGCACCGACGACACCAGCACGACCGAGTTTTCTCTTTGGATTGGTGGTCAGGAGGTGTGCCGCCTCGATTCTCTTTTCATTCAGGGTGTTCACAACTTACTCTACAAACAAGATAGCGCCAAGGCGAGCTGCGCCGTGACGCTCGACGAAGTTTCCGAAAACGCTACAGGAATCTCTACAGGTGCCGATCATTATCTCATCCCCTTCTTCTTCTCCGAAGATTGGACCAAGTCTCTCCCCCTCACCGCACTTCAATTCCACCAGGTCGAGCTGCGGATTAAGTGCCGCTCTGGTTTCACTCCGGCTTCCACCCCCAAAGTCTACGGTACGTACGTGTACCTCGACACCGAGGAGCGACAGATGGTCGTCGAGCATGAACACGAGATGCTCATCACCCAGACCCAGTTCCAGCCCATGTCTGCGAATGACGTCGACATCGATCTCACCTACTTCAATCACCCTTCCAAGGCTGTCCACGTCGTCTCTTCCGAAGCTGACAACGGTCAGTGGAATACCAACTTCACCTTCGACCGCGCTTCCCTTTACATCAACGGTACCGCTCTCTTCGAGGAAATGTCTCCCATCTACCACCACAACGTCGTTCCGGAGATGCACTGCACATCTCTTCCGTCGTCGACTCTCAGCACCGTCTCTACTTTCACGTGGCCTTTCTGCTTAAAGATGAATTCTTCCCAACCTTCTGGTTCGCTTAACTTCTCGCGTATCGATAACGCGAAGCTTAACCTCACTGGTACCAGCACTAGGACGGGAAATATCGTGCGTGCCTATACAGTCAATTACAACATTTTAAGGATAAAAGACGGTATGGGCGGAGTTGCTTTTGCTAACTAAATACTCATACGTTATTTTTTTGTTTATGATTAACCGGATGAACCAAAACCGCGTTCACCACGTTCAGTAGATGCGATTTCGTCTACAATCTCAATGGGAGGAATTTCGCACCTCTCCACGATAAGCTGGGCAATCTTATCCCCAGGCTTAATATGAAACGTTTCGTCACCATGATTAAACAGGATCACCTTGAGTTCACCTGTATAATCAGGGTCAATAACACCAGCACCGGTTTGAATACCGTTCTTCACAGCGAGACCAGAGCGGGGAGCGATACGTCCGTAGCATCCAATAGGAACGGTGGCAGCAATTCCGGTACTGACAATACCCCTTGCCAGGGGAGGAATCTCGACGTCGACGATACTGTACAGGTCGTATCCAACAGAAGCACTTGACCCCGAACGCTCAGGAACAATTGCGTCATTAGTAAGGCGTTTGATAAGTAGCTTAGACTCCATCTTTGTTAGTATACGCGGCATAACTTTAAATGTGTGTATATATCAAATGGATAGTATACTCGTCGCCTTATTAATGATTTTAACGACAATTGTTTTTGGATTCATATATTCAACATTTGATCCAGAAGAGTTTGGATTTACCGAATCTTCTATGGACCCATGGTATTTCTCTTTTACGACGATGAGCACCGTGGGTTACGGTGATTTCAGCCCCAAAACTGACCGGGCTAAGAGAATGGTCATGTTTCATCAGTCCCTTCTTATCATGGAAGTCGGCGTTTTCATGGCATGGATTGCAAAGAAAATGTACAAATCGCGTAACACAAATTTTAAAGTTGTATAAAAAAGTAATACACTACTTGTAGAAGATGAATGCAACACGCGTCAGTGCTGCGTTGAGACGCGTCGCGGTTTTACAAAACCATATACACTCTAATGCACTACGACCACAAATAGATATAATAGAAGACACCGCAATCGAACTTCCAAATAATTACAGCATGGAAATGCACGTCGACCATGACGCTAAGACGGTTCATTTCAGCACGAAAATGATGTCTCTATATGAAAGACTGTCCGTTTTCGTTAAACAGAAGCACGAAATGCGAAATATGTATCCAGAATATATAATCACAGAGAAACACTCTTAAAAATACTATATGATCACAATATATGTGTCTCGAATTTTTATTTAAAAGGAAACGCTATAAAAGACTACCCGATGCATATACCCGCCCATTCGACTGCTCATGTGAAACGTGTGGTTCGGTATTCGGAGATATGCAGGGACTTATAAATCATCTGGGATATCATACCACGGAAGAGCTCAACTCTTGTATCAGGAGAGGATATGGGACTGTCCGGTGTAGTATGTGTTGGGAAACGTTTAAGACAGTTGCCGATATGGAGCGTCATCCGTGTGCACAAAGAAAAAACACTATCATAAACGGACTCTCTCCTATCATGAGTCGCTCAAATAGTTTCGACAGTGTCGTTATTCAGGAAGATCTTCCGGTTTAGGTGCGACGGTCCAATGACCATCTAGGAGAGATTGACGAATTTCCCAGTCCGTAAGTTTTACAGTTCTCATAGGCGGAGTAACGAGTACCCCTTCATTTACCACTCTACAATGGTATCCTCCGACTCTGCACATATGATCGAGTTCAAATCTTGACGCAAATTGGATATACGGATGATAAGAATCCATCTCAGCTTCTAAAAGTGTTTTATATCTGAATGCATCGTCAAACGTTAAAAATGCGACGATAAAGTGTTGAGGATTATCATTTTTATCTCTATCCGTAACGGAATAAATTCCTTCTTCATGTCCCGGCTTATGAAATGCGAGGACATGAAAAAGATCGTGACCGGAAACCTTTTCGAGTGCCTTACTATTGTCGTAATCCAATGCATAATAGTTCTTGGTGACAGCTTTTTTCATCCTAGGCTTGAAGCGAAAGGGTATAGGTCGGAAGGCGGGTTGTCTGAGTGCAAACATCTTAACTTAAATATTATAAATATACGTCGCGACTTAAGTTCGTTTAAAGTTTACGAACGATGTATCATCATGTATAAGTCCGTCCTTGGATTCACCGAAAACGAAGAGATATGTATGACGTATACCGGACCTAACACGTACGGAGTTACTTCTTCTCAAAGGCCTCATCGCCGAACGTATCTTGAAGCAGTTGCAGCATTTCTTCGGAAGTTTTAAGCGTTGACCGAGATGAACGCAAATTCCATTTAGCCATTCTCTCGAGCTTGGCGTTCACGCGCTTATATCTCTCGATCTCAATTTCCATTTCACGAATTCTCTCAGCTCCCTTACTGAGAGCCCTGTTTGCGATTTCTTCCTGTGACGGATGTGCATACATATGCTGACGCCAGTGTCGCACGCGCCTCTTTCTAGTTTCGTCGGAAACGGGGACACGGGCAGGCATCTGAGAGCAGGTGATAGTAAACATTTTATATATATTTAACGGCTCTACGCTTTAATACTGATTACGCTGCACCCACTCTTGCATTTTTCCTACGCTCCAAATGAGACTCATGATGGCCGCTCCGTTTTTGAAAGTCTCATTTAGGGTGTTCATGTTTGTATATTTTTTGATATATTGGAGGTTTACTTAGGTGAGGGAGAGTACCTCTGCGTCTGTCGGGGGTTCTGACGGAGGCGTGAGTTGCGCTGGCGAGGTGGCGCACTTTGGGACTTACATTTCTTAGAAGATGGGTTTCGTCTACACGCATTCGTAACTCGTTGAAAAGTTCGACCCACCGCATTCCTCATTCCCCCTGCAGTTCGACCCACCGCATTCCTCACTCCCCCTGCAGTTCGACCCACCGCATTCATCGTTTTTCGAACGCTAGCAGTAATTCCTCCTTTTGCAACCCGCACCGCAAGTCCCGCTGCGCCTCCAAGTCCAGCACCACCCATTCCTAGAGGCTTCACACCCGAAGGACAAGATGGCCCCTTTGGATATGTATTTTTTATTTTGGTCGCAAAGTTAATCAAATTACGTGTAGTATAGATCGAATAGGCATGTTGATAAGCATCTGCCTTAACTTTTAATGCATTGTTACTTCCGGGTTTATACCGATTCACATACTTATTTATTTCCCTGTTACTAAGATAACTACCATATAAATTTTTGAGATTTGTCCGCAACTTACTCTTCTCGTTGTTCATCTACCATAGTCCAACATAATTATCGAGTAGTCCTAGGTGTTCTACCTTGGGTACGACCAGGGGTACGACCAGGGATACGAACACCCGAGCGGGTACCGGCTGAAGCGGGTGCGTTGCGTCGCGAGCGAGCCGCACTCGCGGATCTCGTCTCCCGTCTAGCCGATGCCGTCTCTAGTATAGGAGATAACATCTCTATTATAGATCTAGGAGGTCTCGGAGGTCTTGATGCGATGACTGGTGTTGGTGTAGATTTAACCTTTTTAACATGTCGATTATTAAGAGTGTTATTATTCCTCTCGCGTTTTATAGTTGGCGTTTGAGTTTTTGTCTTTTTAGTGAGTTGATTATTGGATGATGCATTGTTATTCCTCTTACGCTTTTGAGCCGCCTCTCTCGCCGCCGCCTCTCTCGCCGCCGCCTCTCTCGCCGCCGCCTCTCTCCCCGCCGCTCGAGCTGTTCTACCAAGGGTCTGAGCCTGTCGCCTTTGGTTTTTTTGAGCCGCGTTAGCAGCCGCGTTAGCAGCCGCCTTAGCAGCCCCTTCTCGCCTCGTTCGTTCTCTCATCTCATTTCTCCGTTTCTTGGCCTCTGCTTGCATTCTCGTATTTTTAAGTTTTCTAGATCTGAGTCTTGCTTCCTTCTGTTTTCTCTTTCTTCGAGCTATATCAGCCGGAGTCTCTATACACCCAGCACCATTTGGGATTTCTGCCCACGATAAAATTCTTTTGCTCGCTGGATCTAGAACACCCACGTTATGAAACACGCTATATTTCGCTAAACAATATGGTAAACTACCAGACACCATGTCTATAATCAAGCATGCATTCTCCGAATCGAGTCTTTGGCATAGGGGATTCGTTGGTGCATTGGAGTCTCGACCACGGTTGTATAGAGGACTATTTTTAGAAGCTATAGCAAGGAGTATATCTCTAGATAAATCTTCACATGCTCCTATCAGTGATCCAGAATCGGATCCAAATAGACTCGTCACGAAATATAAAAATCGTCCCACTTTTAAATCGGGAGTGATTTCCGAGCGTCCATTGACTCCGCCTAAGATAGTTTTTAACGATTTACTGTACCCGCTACTAACTTTACGATAGATATCAGTTCCTAATAATCTCACGAGCGTTTTATGTGCTATTGTTGTATTAGAAACGTTATTCAGGTTTATAGTATTCACCTTTCTTGTCTTAAAAAGTTCTTGATTATTCGGAGTACCAAACAAGGACCCAAGGTTTCCATTACCACCTTTACCACTTGAACGCTTAGACGGTTTGAAATCATGAAACGTGTCGACTATTGCAAAGAACGCTTCAACGAGTGGTATATTTGTTTGCCCGGGATAACTGAAAATCCAATAAAATAATATCAAGGCTCTCACATCATTACTTCGTACTACGCTAAATAACTTTTCGCTGTCGATATACCAACTAATATTATCCTTTTGATATATGATTTTCTCTTCACCCAATGAAAGCATACCCGTACCGGCTGAAACGGTGTAACCCTTGTCCGATGTCAGTCGTTTTATCAGGTATGTTCGTATTCTTGAGGTATCTCCTTTGGGTATAAGATGCAATTTTTGACCCGTATTTTCTTGGAATAACGTCGGAACTTGACGAATGACGGAAGCTATAGCCGCTGGTCGGTCACCGGTTACGAAATAAGCTGTGTTGTACATGGTGCGGTTCGATAATTCACCATCAAATAAACTCATATACGCCTCTTCTAACGAGACATTCCTTTCGTTTATGGCGTCTAAAATATTCACGTTATTTGGGCGTACGAGATACAAACTATCTTTACCGGTGACTTTAGACACTAGCAAAAATTGAAAATAATCGAGTAACCTTTTGAATTCTAACGGACTTCCACGAACTTTCACATCTTTCTTGGATCTCGAAATGTTAGAAAGTAAATTAGCCAATTCTGCAACAGACGGAGCTTCACCACTTAAGGGTTTAAAGCGACCTAAACGATATCCATGTGTAGTATTAAAAAGTAAACCAACGGATTCACCAGTTGGATAACTTCTGTGGAAATTATTGTTACTTCTAGACTCTAAAATCTTAAAACCAGCGTTACCGGTGACCAATTGAGTAATAGCTTTACTTTTATCCATTCCCCAATTACTCTCGACCATAATAGAGGGGTGTGCCATATCCGATCTTTGTGATATAGTGTGACTGGCGAATGGACTACTATAGCTCACGTCGTTATCGAAAGAATATCCTGAAGAGGTTTCTTCTATAACGACGAAAATAGGTTTTTCTGAGCACTTGGAACTCATCTACTTAATACTCAGAAATTATAATTTGGGGAGACGATTATAAAGGGGGCGGGTGGTCGATGCATTGATACGTTTACAATTTTTTACGATAGTCTCAAACGTCTTGGACCAGAATATCTGTTCTGAATCAGATACTTTACCTGTCATATTATCTATCTTCGCATACAGTTCAGAACTACTTGTATTGTTAGCGACAACTCCTGCGATCTGATCTATAGAAAATAGTAAGAGTATAACGTATTTCCAGAACACGCGATTATCTAAATCCGGGCGCATTTCATATGCAAACGTAAGGTACGTATTCACAAGCTGTTCGCGCTTAGACCTGATATCCAGCTTGTTATTCAACATTCTACCAATCGCTACATTCTGTGTAATTTTGGGTGAGGCCGTCTTGGGTGTGGTACCAGTCTTAGTAATGGTTACTGTTCGAGACATCTAATATCTTCTGAGATTTTAATCCATGAACTTTAAAGGTAGTTTTTTGTATAGTTCCACCCAGCTCAGAACGCTTATATCGTCCTTCTTGCACCATTCGTATTCTTTACCATTGTACCCCGCGAAGTGATACGCGTCCATGCCCCAGTGTTTACAAACGCCACAAGTCGTATCGCTATCGTCTATGATCGCGTCTAAATTAAGAGAGTGGCATATATCATATTTCTGAATTTCATAACTCGTAAAACTATTCGTCAAAATAACGTCATCAAAAATACCCGGGAAATGAACATTTAACCAGTCTTCGGTCTTCTCTCTAACGCAGTCGTGACGCCCCGTGACGATGTACATCTTATCTACATAGGGGCGCATGAGTCGGAGAACTGCCTGGGAATACTCGATAGGCTGTAGTGCATCGAATGCCTCGGAATCATAAAATTCTCGTACCATCTTCCGGGATTGGGGTTCTGTTATGTTAAACATTTCACGGTACACGCATCTACATTTTT
>Ga0213866_10003452_pt1 | contig 10751 bp, 8 predicted proteins | sample PICome_11_FD_160079 | JGI IMG/M metagenome (GOLD analysis project Ga0213866, IMG submission 160079) | Coastal seawater microbial communities near Pivers Island, North Carolina, United States - PICO284 | ecosystem: Environmental > Aquatic > Marine > Coastal | place: USA: North Carolina... | reverse complement strand
GTGGTGAACGGGCGCCATCCTGAACACGCGTCGCCCCTCTCCGAACCGCCGCTTCGTGTACTTGAACCATCCCCTCTGCACGATCACCGAGAGCGTTTCGAACACGAATACGCCGCCCACGATCACGAGCAGAAACTCTGCTTTCAGCAGGATCGCCATCACTCCGAGGGCGCCTCCGAGGGCCAGCGACCCGGTGTCTCCCATGAAGACCTCGGCCGGGTGCGCATTGAACCAGAGAAAGCCCAGCGCAGCGCCGGCCAGGGCGAGCGCGAAGATCGTCAACTCGCCCGCACCTTCGAGATAGAAGAAGCCGAGGTACCGACTCATGTCGGTCCGGCCAGCGATGTACGCGAAGATCCCCATCGTCGCCGCGGCGATCGCAGTGAGACCTGCCGCGAGGCCATCAAGGCCGTCGGTGAGGTTCACGGCGTTCGACGACCCCGAGACCACGATTCCGGTGAACACGATGAAGACCGGTACGGAGAACGCCGCAGCGTAGTCCGCGAAGAAGGGCACCGAAGTCCAAGTCGCCGGGTGGGTCGAGATCGGGTTCCAGACGAGGAAGACGCCGAGTGCGAGTCCGAACGTCCACTGCCCGATCATCTTGTAGCGGGCGACGAGCCCTCTGGTCTTCCCCTGAACGACCTTGAGGTAGTCGTCGAGGAAGCCGATCGCGCCCATCCAGAGAAGCGCGACGACCGAGAGCACGATGTACCAGTTGTCGAGCCGCGCCCAGAGAAGCGTCGAGATGGTAGCGGCCGCGATGATGATGAGCCCCCCCATCGTCGGAGTTCCGGACTTGGCGAGGTGTGTCTGGGGCCCGACGTCACGGACTACCTGGCCCACGTTCGCGAGCTGTAGTCGGCGTACAATCACCGGTCCGAACGCAAAGGCGATGACCAGCGAGGTGACCAACGCGCCCGCAGTTCGGAACGAGATGTAGATGAAGACGTTGAAGATCTGGTGGATCTCGGTGAGTCCCGGCAGGAAGTGGTAGAGCATCAGACCTCCACCGCGCGGGGACCGAAGTCCGCGTCCACCGTCGCCCCGATACGGTCAGGACCGAAGTCATCCGCCAGCAGCGGGAGCATCCCCTCGAGCGCGATCCCACGAGACGCCTTCAGAAGAACGACTTCATCGCCGTGCAGGTGAGCGCTCATCATCGGATAGGCAACGCGCCAGTCGTCTGCCACGATGAGGCTCGGGTCTGCTCGGCCGGTACGCTCGACCGCCGCCGCGAAGTCACCCGTCGCGACCACGATGTCCAGATCGCGAGCCAGTGCATTCTGGAGGACCTCGTCGTGCAGCGTATCCCCGTGGTCTCCGAGCTCCAGCATCGATCCGAGAACGGCGACCTTACGGGCCGATACGGCCTGCTCTTCGAGCACGTCGAGCGAGGCTCTGACGCTCTGCGGATTCGCGTTGTAGCAGTCGACGATGACCGTGAGGTCGCCGATGCGTCGAATCTCACCGCGCATCGAGCCAGGCTCTGCCTCTGCGAGCCCGCGCACTCCGTCTCGGGCCGGCACACCGAGCATTTCGGCGACCGTGAGGGCGATGAGGGCATTCGAGACGGCGTGCTTGCCGACCATCGGCGTCACGGCGCGCTGGCCTTTCCACTCGAACGTATACCGACCGAACACATCCACTTCCGCATGGGCGGGGCGGTCGGCTGCATCCGCCTGCTCACTCCACCCGACTACCCGGACACGCGGACAGAGGACCCGTGCGCGCTCGGCCAGAATCGGCGGGGCGTCACCGACGACACACCGGCCACCCTCCGCGATATGGCGAAGAATGTCGAGCTTCTCGTCGAGGACACCATCCAGCGAGCCAAGCTTCTCCAGATGGCTCTCACCCACCGTCGTAATGACCGCGAGGTCGGGTCGTGCGATTTCGGTGAGCGTCCGGATCTCGCCCGGCTCGTTCGTGCCCATCTCCAGGACGACCACCTGAGCGTCGTCCGGGGTCGCAAGCAGAGTGAGCGGCATCCCGATGCGGTTGTTGAGATTCCCACGCGTGGCGTGCACACGGAGCGACGAGCTCAGGGCCGCAGCCGTCATCTCTTTGGTGGTCGTCTTTCCCGCCGAGCCCGTGATGCCCACCACCGGCACGTCGAGGCGGCTGCGTCGGAACGCCGCGAGCCGGCCCAGCGCGACGAGCGTGTCGTCCACGGGATAGAGGCGTGCGTTGGCGTCGCCGGGAGACGGCCGTGATACGACCGCTCCGAACGCTCCCCTCGACAGTGCGTCGGCGACGAAGTCGTGTCCGTCGAAGCGATCACCAACGAGCGCTACGTAGAGGTCGCCCTCCTGGACAGCGCGCGAGTCCGTCGAAACACCGGAGTACACGAGGTCCGCCTCGGCCAGATCGACCCGCAGCCCCAGCGCACGGCGAACGGTGTCATCGGTCCAGAGGAATGGACTCATGCGACCCCCAGCGAGCGGAGCGTCGTCTCGACGATGTCACGCTCGTTGAACGGGATCTTCTCCGTGCCGATCACCTGATAGCTCTCGTGCCCCTTCCCCGCGAGAACGACGGTGTCTCCCGGGCGAGCCAGCTCGAGCGCGGACCGGATCGCGATCCGCCGATCGGGCTCGCGAAGGAAGTCGACGCCTGTCAGGCCTTCCGCGACATCATCGATGATCGCTTCGGGATCTTCCGTCCGAGGGTTGTCGGACGTCAGGACGACCACATCCGCGAATTCGCGGACGGCCTCGGCCATCGGGCGGCGCTTCGTCGGATCGCGATCACCACCGGCGCCGAAGAGCACGATCAGACGACCCTCGGTGAGTGGCTTCACCGCGGCGAGCGCACCGGCGAGCGCGGCCGGGGTATGCGCGAAGTCGATGAGTACGGAAAACGGATCGGTAACGACGGCTTCGAGGCGACCGGCGACGTGCGGGGCGCTCTCGATCCGTTCGACGATCTCTTCAATCTCCATCCCGGCGGCGCGCGCGACTCCGATCGCAGCCAGCGTGTTCTCGACGTTGTAGCGCCCTACCAGAGGCGTACGGACCGCGTACCGGCCGTCAGCCACGTGCAGGGTGAACGAGGTGCCGCCCTGCTCGAGCCGCAACTCCGTCGCCCGCAGGTCGGCCTCGGCGTCGATCGAAAAGGTCGTCCGATGTCTCGCGCCTGCGTCGAGTCCCTCCCATGCGGGATCGGAGGCGTTCAGGATCACGCTACCGTCTGCTGTGACGAGCTCGATCAACCGGGCTTTCGCGCGGCGATACGAGGCCATGTCACCGTGATAATCGAGGTGGTCCTGCGAGAGGTTCGTGAACACCGCGATATCGAACGAGACCCCGTCGAGGCGGTACTGCTCGAGGGCGTGTGACGACGCTTCGAGAACGACGGCCTCCGTCCCCCCGTCGGCCAGATCCCGGAGGCAGACGGCGATCTGCACTGGACCCGGCGTCGTGAGACCCTCCGTGCCGGGCCGGACGCCGTCGGCGTCGACAACACCGAGGGTTCCTACCACCGCCGTGCGCATCCTGGCTGCGAGCAGGTGGCGAGCGAGGAGTGCCGTCGTCGTCTTTCCGTTGGTACCGGTAATCCCGACCGAAACCATCTCCCGGCTCGGCGAGCCCAGGACCGCGTCGGCAGCCAGAGCCGCCGCACGACGTCCGTTACTCACGACCAACTGAGGAACGGCATCCTCCACGGGGCGCTCGACAATCGCACCGACCGCGCCCTGCAACGCAGCGGACGCCACGAAGTCATGGGCGTCGACACCGGTGCCCTTCCAGGCCAGAAAGAGATCGCCCGTCCGGACATTCCGGGAGTCTTGCGTCACCCCGCGAACGGCGACGTCCCCCGCACCGCGTAGCTCCAGAAGGAGGTCGGCAGAGCGGAGGACATTCCCCACGTCGGCGAGCGTGCGTGCGACGTCATTCATGGCTGGCCCCGCCGTACCGAAGACGGATGGTGTCGCCCAGCATGACCCGTGTCCCTGCGGCGGGAATCGTCTGGATCACCTCGCCAGCACCGACATCAGCAACCCGAAGGCCGTAGCGATGGAGGTCGAGGATCGCAGTCCGCGCCGGGCGACCGGTCACGTCCGGCACCGGGACCGTACCGTCGGCCGACTCGGCACCCGCGGTCAGCCGATCGATGATCGGCGGCCTCGGGCTCGAAGGGCGGGCGACGAAGCGGGGACCGGCCACGTACCGGGCGCTCCTTGGCGGCTCCGCGAGGCCGGCGAGACGCAGCGAAACCGGAGCTGCCGCGATCGCGGCTTCCATCGTCTCACGCGTGACCGGAGCCGCGATCGCGCCACCGTAGTACTGACCGCTCTGTGGGCGATCCAGCTTCACGAATACAACCAGCTGCGGATCGTCGGCCGGGAAGTACCCCACGAACGACGAGGAATACTCACCCCGAGTGTATCCACCGTTGCTCGAGAAGCGAGCCGTGCCGCTCTTCCCCGCAACCCGGAACGCACCCAGCTGCGCAAGGGAGCCCGTGCCGTCCCGGACGACGTCTTCCAGAGCACTGCCAACCAACCCCGCGGTCCGCTTGTCGACCACCCGTCGTACCAACTCCGGCTCACGAGTCTCGACGACCGTGCCGTCCGCCTGACGTACCTCACGGATGAGGCGGGGGCGCATCAGCATGCCGCCGTTGGCCAGGGCTCCGTACGCCATCGCCATCTGGAGCGGGGTCACGGCAATTTCGTAACCGATCGCGAGCGAAGCGCGCGACTGTCCAGTCCATCGATACGGCCGGCGCAGTGTGCCCGCTACCTCGCCCGGCAGATCAATACCCGTTCGCGTACCGAAGCCGAAGTCACGGAGGTTTTCGTACTGCAGGCCGGGCTCCATCGCCTGAGCGACCATGGCGATCCCGATATTCGACGACTCCTGGAGCGCTTCCCGCATGGAGAGCACACCCTGGGTATGGGTGTCGGTCAGGACCCGACCCTCGACCTCCCACCGACCATTTCCGACGTCGATCGAGTCATTCATGTCGGCGAGGCCGTGCTGAATGAGTCCGGCCACCGTAAACGGCTTCAGCGTCGAACCCGGCTCAAACGGCGCGTTCAAGGCCGACAGAGCACCGTTGTGGCCGTCGCGGGTGGAGAAGAGGGCGAGAATTTCACCAGTGAACGGATCGGTGATCAGAACGTCCCCGCCCACTGCGCCATGCTTCTCGATCGCTTCGAGGAGTGCGGTCTGAGCGATCTCCTGGAGGTTGGCGTCGACGGTCAGGACCACCTCACCTCCGGCACGGGGGCTCTCTACGGTGATCTCTTCTCCCGGAATGGGTCTTCCGAGATTGTCCCGCGCGACGACCTGGGAACCCGGCGTCCCGCGCAGCACCTGGTCGAGCAGCTGCTCAATGCCTCCGCGACCACCCTCATCGATCACGGTGCCCAGCACCCCCCGTGCCAGCTGGCGATGGGGGTAGAAGCGCTCGAAGAAGCGCTCGAGGTGAACTCCTCGGACGCCCTCCAGGCGATCACGCACCGACGGTGGATACAGCCCCACGACATTCCACTTCCCGGAAGTCACGTAGCGACCGGCCTGGGCCGTGCTGACACCGAGCGTTTCGACGAGCAGCGCCCGGAGTGTTTCCGGCTCGTTGACTTCACGCGGGGCGATGTTCACCCGCACCCGCACCCGCGTCACCGACAGGGGCTGCCCGTTTCGGTCGTAGATCGCACCACGCGGAGCTGGCAACGGCTGGTCATCTACCTGCTGCTCGCGGGCGATGCGCTCCCACTCCGATGCCTGGAGGATCTGAATCTGGCCTGCCCGCGTCGCGATCACAGCTGAGCATGCGAGCCAGCCAGCCAGCACTGCCCGACGACGCCAGGGGCTGGGGCGCACATCCTGATCGTGCAGCCGGGTCACGAGGCCTCCTCGCGCGTCAGAATCACCTGTTCCACCGCTGCCGGCGTGTGCATGCCGAGTCTCTGGGCTGCCGGTACGATCCGCGTCCGGCTCCGCAGGACCTGGATCTCACGTTGGACCTCGATGCTCTCGGCCTGCGCCACCGAGACCTGGCGGCGGAGGTCGTCCAGAACGCGGTTCGTCTCCAGGGCACGGCTCTGCCGCCACGTCACGAGCCCGAGAGAGCATACGAGGAGCGCGAAGGTCAGAGCGCTCCGGCCGAGGGTCGTCGGGTCCATCAGGCAGCCCTCCGCCAGGCACGAAGCCGTGCGCTCCTGGCGCGTGGGTTCCGCGCCACTTCTTCCTCTGTGGGTCGCAGGACCTTCCGCGTGAGCGTCTCACCGAGCGCCTCCCCCCGGCACGTGCAAATCGGGAGTTCCGGCGGGCACACGCACGTCCGGCTCCACTCACGAAAGGCGTTCTTAACCGCCCTGTCCTCCAGCGAGTGATACGCGATCACCACCAACACCCCCCCAGCCTTCAACACGTCGCGAATGGCGGGCAGCCCAGCCTCGAGCGCCTCCATTTCTTCGTTCACCGCGATGCGAACCGCTTGGAAGATCCGTGCCTTCTCCTTCGCGGAGGGTGAGCGACCCAGAGAAACGCTCAGGGCTGCCACGAGATCGTCGCTCGTCTCCATCGGGGCAGTGGCGCGGCGCTTCACGACCTCCCGGGCGAGGCGGCGACCACGTGGTTCTTCTCCGTACTCGCGGAAGATCCGGGTCAGCTCATCCTCGGAGGCATGCGCGAGCAGGGCCCGTGCATCACGCTTGGCGTCGGGGGTCATGCGCATGTCCAACGGCGCAGCCCGGCGGAAGGTGAAGCCCCGACTGTCCGCATCGAGCTGGTGAGAACTCACTCCCAGATCGAGGAGTGCTCCGTCCAGGCCACGGTCCTTCACCTCGGGATCGGCTGGGGCGTGGTCGAAGCGCGCCGAGAGGAAGCGGACGCGGGCGCGGTGCCCGGCAAGGACTTCCCGGGCCTGGGCGAGCGCTTCGGGGTCACGGTCGACGCCCAGGACTCGGCAGTCCGCGCAGGCGTCGAGGATCAGCCGCGTATGGCCGCCACCGCCCAGGGTGCCATCGAGATAGAAGCCTGCACCGGAGGGATCGAGGAAGTCGAGGACCTCCTGCGCCATGACGGGTTCATGCCACTCGCTCATCGTGCCTACCCGAAGAGCTGGTGTGCGAAGTCGCCCAGATCCCCACCGTCGCCCTCGACGGAGCTTCCATACGTCTCAGGGCTCCACACTTCGATGCGGTCGATGGCCCCGACGAGCAGGACCGCCCCCGCGAGACCCGCTCCCGCCTGGAGAGATGCGGGAACGAGAATGCGCCCCTGCTTATCCGTTACGACCTCAACGGCATTGGCGACCATCCGCCGTAGCTGGTTCGCACCCTTCGGGTTCTTCCGCCGAAAGTCGAGCAACTCCACCTGGAGTTCTTCCCACTTCGCCTGCGGGAAGAGCGTGAGGTTGTCCTTCTCCCATTGCATCAAAACGAAGCGCTCGCCCTCCGCCTGTCGGCGAAATGCCGACGGCAGGCTGATGCGCCCCTTGGGGTCCATCTGATGCTCGTATTGCCCGACGAAGCCGATCACACGATGCCCGCTGGTGGTACGAAGTGGGGAGAAGTGGAGATCATTGGGGCAAGTTAGGGCTCATCGGGGAGAGTGCGCAAGTGTCCCTTTTTCCGAATTATTGGAGTCGGCGACGGTGCGCATGGACGCCAGAACGCCAACTGACATAAGGAGAATCAGCCAAAGCGCCGAAATCGTATTTTCGAGTTTTACGAACAAAAACCGAAAGTCGAATCGATGACGCGTCGCCGCACGGTGGGGCGAAGTGGGAGCGCACCGGTCTCCCCGTGCCACAGGACGGGGGGTGAGGGCACAAAAAAAAAGGCGCCGCGGGGGAAATCCTCCCCCGCGGCGCCGTCAGCGCCGAAGCGCCGATTCGTTCAGTACATCAGCTACCGCGCTTGATGATCGCGTCCTGGATCTCGATGTACGTGGTCGCATTCTCGAGCAGCTGCGCCAGGTTCACGTTCACCGAGGCGGGGTAATCGCCAGCCTGCTGGAGCAGCGATACCGCCTGGTTGAACTTCGGCAGCGACGACTGCGCCGTAGCGAGCGACTGCGGCTCCTGCTCGGCCACAGCCATCTGGTAGATGCTGTATCCGTGCCAGAAGTTCAGCTGCGCCGTCATCTCAACACTGAGATTCGGGAGCTCCTTGGCCGCCGCCATTCCGGCCGCCGCGTACGCGTAGTCGTTCTTCTGGTTGCCGTTCTGGTACGCCTCGGCAAAGACCATCCGCGCCGCCTGCTCGGCACGCTGCGGATCATTCGCAGCAGCCTTCGACAGAACGGCGACTGCGTCTTGGAGACGGCCAGCCTGGATCAGCCAGTTACCCTGGCGCAGAGGAGCACTCGGGTGGTCCGGGTTGATCTCCATGACTCGATCGAGCGCCGCGATGGCGTCGTCGAGACGATCCGACCGCTGGAGAGCGTCCGCGTAGAGAACCCAGAGCGCATCTTCCATCGCATGCGTCTCGAGCACCCGCTCGCTCATCGCGATCGCCTCGGGGAGCTCCTCGAGCTGGATGTGGGCAGACACGATGTTCCGGAGGTGACCGACCGGCGTTTCCGCACCCTTCGCCTGGAAGACCTTGTCGTACGACGCGATGGCCTCACGGTAGTAGGCGACGGCCTCCGGTGCGACACCACCGCCGTCCTGCTCCACACCCATCTGGGCTTCCTGCTGGATCTCGAGTGCCGCGCTGAACGCGAAGCCACCGTACTGCTCGTGGAGATCGACGTTGTCCGGGTCCACATCGAGACCGACCTGGATGAACTCCATGGCACCGACCGGGTCACCGGCCTGCGCGAGTTCGTACGCGATACGCATGCGGATCGCGGCGTTACCCGGGTTGATATCCAGGTAGCGGGAGTAGAAGTCACGCGCCTTCGCGTCCTGATCGTCGACGGCGGCGATGTAGCCGGCGAGCTGAAGCGCTTCCTCGTGGAACGGGTTCGCTTCGATGACCGTCTCGAGCTCGGTCAACGCACCGGGGTAGTCCTCCATCTCGTAGAGGATACGGCCACGCAGGTACCGCGTCCCGATCGCATTCGGGTTGAGCGCAAGCGACTCATCACAGTTACGCAGGGCGTTCTCCCACTGCTGCGATGCATAGTAGTCCTGGCAGATCGCCGCCGAACGGACCGTCGTGGAGTAGGCCTCGAAGGCGTCGAAGATGTGCTGGGCGGCCTCTTCGCGGCCCTTCTCGGCAGCCGGGAACGCCTCGACCGGGAACGACTCCGAGCCGGCGATGTCCCACACTTCCGCACTCACCATCCAACTCTTGTCTGGCTGCTCGGCGTAGCTGGCGCAAATGGCGACAGGCACGTTGATCTGCGAGGCAAGCTGCCTGGTCCGGATGCAGTCGAGCTCGTCGATCTTCAAGTCGAACTTCTTGGCCTCGTCCTTGATCTCGCTCTCGTCCATGGCCACGTGGGTCGGCATCGTCCCCATGAGCTCACGCAGATCCTTGGACGCATCTTTTCCGAAATTGTCTTTCGCGCCCTCGAGTGGCGAGAAATACGGAATGAGGACACGGAATCGACCGCCGTCCTGCGCTGCGACGTGAGCCGCGGGCGCGAGAATCACGGCAATGGCCGCGATCGCGAGTGTAAGCTTGAGCCGTCCAAGCATGGTTGATCTCCCTGGGTTTACCCACGTGTGCGACCCGCTACTCCGACGGGCCTCGCCCGTTTCGTGATCGGGCGTCGTCAACTGTGTTACAACCAATGAAAAGCCGGAGGTCCCTCGAACACGAACCCCGGCGGATGCAGCTTGAGAAGTTATGCAATAATTATGGTAACGGTCAAACGGCCGTGGCGGCCCTTGGTGCCCGCTATCAACCGATTTCACGACCATCCGTATGGTTTCCCGTCCCCCGGATTACAGCCCCCGGAGACGGCGCGCAAGGGTCGGCCGAAGTACAGCAAAACCGCGGACCCCGGTCCGTGCCCTATGAAAAAGGTCCGTCGAAGCCTTCCAGCGTGTCTCGGAGGGTGTCGGGCAGCCTCTTCGATGCCTGCCCATCATAGTCGTACATCACCTGAACGGTGGTCCCACTCTGGAGCCTGGTACCATCCTCGCCCTGAACCTCGTACTCCATCTCGAAGTGCTTTCGGCCGACCCTCACGACGCGCACACCCACGCGCAGCGTCTGAGGCCACAGCACGCGAGCGTGCCATCGGACACGGCACTCCGCGAGCACGTAATCCAACTCTTCGAGCCCCTGCCCCACGACCTCCATCCAGTACGCCCAACGCGCCTCCTCGAAGTAGATAAGCGCGTCGGCGTGATGTGCATGGCCCCCGACGTCGATGTCGCGAAAGCGCACCGAGACCGGGTGCCAGAATCGAAAGCAGTCGGAGTCGTCCGTCATGATGTAGCTCCGTGAGGGTAGAGGTCCGGGAACAGGGCACACTACTTTGGACAATCGCGTGACGCCCGTCACGGTCTGTTCCTCGGCACCGACCTGACCTATGCCACCCTCTCGACATTGGCCCCGTCTCCGTGCATGGCAGCCTCTCATGGCGGTCCTCCTCTTCGCCGCGTCCGCATGCGGGGGTGGGGCGGTCGTGTCAGGCACCGATGCGGCGACGGAGGCAGAGTGGCGCGCACTCCGCACGGCGCGACCGACCCCTTTGGAGGGCGCGATTCATCTCGCCGTGGGCGAGGTCGAGCTGGTCGGCCCGATCAGCTGGCCAGCGGGCGGGGTGACTGCCTCTCTGGGCGTCGCGGAACTCGTCGTCGCCGGGCTCCTTCGTCGACAGGACGTCGCCTTC
>Ga0213866_10003451_pt1 | contig 10752 bp, 11 predicted proteins | sample PICome_11_FD_160079 | JGI IMG/M metagenome (GOLD analysis project Ga0213866, IMG submission 160079) | Coastal seawater microbial communities near Pivers Island, North Carolina, United States - PICO284 | ecosystem: Environmental > Aquatic > Marine > Coastal | place: USA: North Carolina... | reverse complement strand
TCAACTACGAAGGTTGGTGAATCAAAAGCAACATCTCCTGTTACTGTAAGATCAGCAGGCATAGTAATATTACCAGATAGCTTGGAACTAGTTACAGTACCATCGCTTGGAGTTCCTATATTGACTGGGTTAATAACATAAACGGTTACACCAAAGTCTGCTGTAACTCCGTCTGTTATTGTTAATGTTTGATTTGATATAGTGTAAGCATCTTGATCTTGGAATACACCATCAATAAAAACTAATAAGTTATCTTCTGCCGCTGGGGCATCTGATAATGTGAAATCTGTTTGTGGACTACCGCTAACATCTGCTGCGGTAAAAGTATCTACGGTTAAATTAGAAGACTGTAAGTTAATTAAGTTATCAACTATAACCTCTAATGCCATGCCGTCTGGCGGGGCTGTATCAAAAGTTAATGTGCTACCACTAAAAGAAAAAGTATCATGATGTTGCATAACACCATTTAAAAAGACCATAGCGTTTGCTTCTACACTAGGATCTATACCTATATCATAATCCGTAGCACTTGATGCTGTGGTGGTATTGTAAACTGTTTGATTTGCAGACTTAGCTGCAATGTTTTCTTGTATGTCTGTTAGTAAGGCTGACGTTGCTCTTAATTCTGCTGCATCACTTGCACTAAATGATCTGGCGGTAGTGTTGTCGACACCCCTAACAATGGTAAGCGTATTACCACTTCTTGCTGTTACCTTTACTATTTCATTATTAGTACCGTCATCAAAAGTACAATAGAAATGTTCTCCAGACCCTAAGGTTGGAAATACAGATCCATCTGTGACGGTAGCCGTAGTGACACTGCTGTTTATTCCAGAAGCAAGCGTTGTTTTGGCGTTGTTAGTAAATTTAACAGCCATCTCGTTGACTCCTTAAATTAACTTACAGTAACAGTCCAAGTAATAGTCATTGAATCAGCTGCACCTTTATTTACAACTGAGAATACTGTTCTACAAAGCAATGTACCACTTGATGATGCGTTTAAAATACCAGCTTCAGTTATAGCCCCTGTACCAGTACCAGCACCGAAAGTTGCAACATATTCAACTTCGTTATTGGTTACTGTTGTTGAGGTTAAACTAACTCTTCCAGATTCACTGCCTAAAGCAGAATCTGATGCAGCCGCTGCGGTAGAGTCTGTTCCAATAGCCATGTGTGACATAGCTGTTGCTGTTGCATCTTTCATTCTTGAGGCAACATAACCTTTTCCGTCTGTTACAACTACATTTGGTATTTCTTGCACAACCTCATTGTTGATCGCAATACTTAACTTACCTGTAAGTTTTAATCCATCGTTTAACATTTATAGTCTCCTAATTTAATACACTAGTGTTTAAGGCTTGAGTATTAAGGACAGAACTTGCAGCACCCGGAATAAATAATACACTTATAGATTCAGAGATACCCAACGTATCTGACAAGCCTTTATTAAAAGATATCACTTCTGAGTCCAATAGTGAAGAGCTATCAGAGAAGGGTTTATTAAAGGAAATGACGTTTGTTTCGCTTATAGATACGCTGTCTGTTTTAGGCGTACTAAATGATCTTGCCTCACTATCAGCAAAAGAAAAAGAGTCTGCTTTTGAAAAAGATGCTGAATAATTTAGTTCTTCGGTTAATGTAGCTATGTTGTCCTTATTAAGGATACTATCTGTTTGTAATGGATCTGTTGCACTTGCTAAATCATCTAGCGTTACAGCGTCACTAAAGGTTCTAGAGAATGTTACCACCCTTGAAAATAATTCAGACATTGATAGGCTGTCTGCTTTTGGTGTGTTAAATAATAATGCACTTGACTCTGATATATTTGCTGTATCTGATTTTCCTAAATCTAATTGCTTTACATCGCTTTCTGATATGGTGAGACTTTCTTCTTTCCCGAGTCCAGTCGCCAAGGACTCACTATCTGTAAACCCATAAGAGTCTCCAAAGTCTCTAACAAATAAAACAGATTTTTGTAAATTTTCTGATAATGATACCGTCTCTGTTTTGCCAAAGTTCATAGCTTTTACAGGGTCTGTATCCGTCATTCCAAAAGAATCAGATTTTTGTGGTTGTATGTTTAATACAGAAACCTCACTCAGCGTTACAGTCTGAACGTGTGGTGAATTATATTGAGATGAGAAATAACGGTTTAAAGTTTCTGCATCTAAGAACAGAACAGCATTAAGATCAGTATAATCTTGTGTTGTTTTAAGATTTACAAATTGTAAAAGAGCAGAAGGATCGCTTGATAAAGATAAAGATGCGAGTTTCTGTCTAGTGGCTGTAAGATGTAGAGAAGAATATTCTACAGTAAACTTTATAGCCATTAGTCAAAATCATCCCTCACACTTAATTTAATTAAGTCATTAACAGTTTGTATATTTCCACCTGATGTTGTGTACTCTACTTCAGCCTCAAAGAATCCTGCATCTTCAAAAGTATCTGCTGGAAATAACATTGAAACCTTTCCTGCTGTTGCATCTGTAATTGTTGCAACGATTGTTTTTAATATGGTTGTAGATCCTATTTGTCTTATTCTTACTCTTACAGTTCCTCCTGTAATATCTATAGGTGCAAAAGTAGAAGGATCTTCTTGATCAAGTGTTTGACCAGACGCTGCTGTGTTACTATCTTTTAAAGTAATTGTTAGTTCTGGAAGTGTATCTCCTTTAACTAATTTAATTGTTTCTGAATAAGCCATTATATGAACTCCTGATACTTAACAGTTAGTGGGGCTCCAACTCCACCGTATTTAGATTTTCTTACTGCAAGTGCTTCACCTTTATCATACATTCTTTTGTTGATGTCTGCTGCCTGAAGATCGGTCCAAGGGCTGTCTTTCATCATTTGAAGCCTGTATAAAGCACCGTGTATTATAACCTCTTTATACTCATTAATTATTATACTAGGAACTGTTGTTGCTGTGTGTGTTGGTTTTAAACTATATAAAACATACAGTGTTTCGTTTTCCTCTGGAGTTGGTGCAAACAAAATAGTTTCTTGATCTTTTTGTGTATAATATTTAATCTTACCAGCACCATAAAAATTAAAAATAGAAACACCACCTATCTGTGATTTAGCCTCTAATGGGGTTAAACTTTTTTTAGATAAGGGTGTAGTTGAAGGAGATGAAGATCTGTATATGTCTAAAATATGATTTAGCTCAGCTCCAGTGGGAATATCTAAATTATCAGACTCGTACTGATTTATATTTTGTATAGTTAAAAATGGTGTTAAGTCTTGTACATAAATATCTGTATTAATACAAAAATCTATAATAGTGTTTCTTATTTCATCAAGCATTACGGCTCTAGGACAGTTAGGCACTTCCCTTTTAACCTTGGGTATAAGAGTGTCTATTTTTTTTGATACTGCCATGTTTTACTCTGATGGTGTTGCTGGTCTTGGTGTTGATCCAACATCTACTTGTTGTTTAATTCCTAAAGCATTTTGAAAAGCATTAAAGTAAGTGGCTGACTTTTGTAGATCTCCAGCATACTCTGTATCTTTCTGATACGCTCTATATAAAATATAATCTAATATTGCATTCGCGTAAACATCATCAAGCTCTATAGTATCAGTATCAGTTGAAAAGTTACTGATAGTTATATCTGCTGGTGATGCACTATAAACAATTTCTATAGTATTCCCGGAAGTTGAAGGATAGGGATATACATAAAAGTTTTTAGGATCTATTGGGTTATAAACATAATGCTCAACAAAGGTTGAAGTTTGGTTATACCAATCATCTATTTGATCGTCTAAGATCTTTCTTTCAATTAAGGTTATTGGATTTGTCTCAGGTGATATATTCTTGTATATATCTATTAGTCTTAATGCTGAAGACGGTAAAGTTTGTTTAGAGCTTTCAGCTAAAGTAAACGATTCGTTATTGGTTTTAGCATCTGGTCTAAATAAAACTATTTCTCTTTGACCATCATTCAAATAGTCAAGCAATTCCTGTTGACCCCATCTAACATTGGTAGGGTCTTGTAAGATTTGCTCAGCCTTATCAATGACATCAATAACCTTTATTGTTGCCATTTATAATCCTAATGATTCTTTTTCTTCTTTAGATAGTTCAGACTTTTTCCAAATAAATTCCCAATGCTCAGGTCTGTGCATAGGATTCCATGGCACAACCTTACCGTGTTCGCCTCTTGAAGCGATTGGATCTTTACCTTCCTTAACAACTTCAACTTCTTCCACTACTTCTACTGAAGATTCTAAAGAAGCAAACTGTTGCTCTAAATCTGCTAACTTATCTTTTGGATTTAATGAGACATTAAAATTATCTTTTGCTGCCTTTATTAATTCGTCTTTTGTCATAATTCTCTCACTAATATTTAGATGCCTATAAGGTATCACAAATGTGGTAATTCAATCTAGTAAGATTTGCATAAAAAAAGGGGTCCGAAGACCCCTTAAAGCAATAGCTAAATATTAAGCAGTTTGTAGCTTAAATTCGCCGATAGCTGTTGGTAAGATTACTTTGTAACCGTACACAGCTAAACCTCTAACGCCATCACCGAATGAAGACTCAAGTCTTACAGTTTCAGTGTTAGTCATTTGAGAAGCATAAGCAATAGCTTTTGGATGTCCATATAAACCAGATGTTACACCTGATGTTGTAGACAGGTTGTTAGATACATACATATTGAATCTATCAACTGTACCAATAAAGCCATTTCTTAATGGTGAAACATTGTCACCTGTTAAGTATGCTTGTCTTAGTTCTGATTGCTTTAACACTGTTGCAACAGCAGGGTTGATGATCATGAATCTTCCGTCTTCTGGAATATTGTTTTCATCAAGAAGCTGTCCAGCGTCAAGGATATGTCCAAGAACAGTTGAAGATGTGATATCAGCAGGTGTGCTGTTGATGTCTGCTAAAGACGAACCAGCCGCTACGTTTGCGAATACATCTTGCTCGATAGCGATTTTCATGTTTTGAGCTGCGTCATTAGCTGCTTCGTTCATGAAATCAATATCTGCTTGCTCTCTTAAAATATCGTCAACTTTAAAAGCGTAGCTTTTAGCTTTGTTGATATCTAATTCGATAGTAGATGAAGTAACATCACTGTAGGAAATAGATCCTGTGTAGTCCGCTACTGATACAGCAGGAACTGTTCTGATGTTTACTTTGTTACCTAACCCTGAAATTTCTCCTTCGTACTCGTTAGTTGTTACTTCAGATAAAACGGTCTGAGCGTAAAACTTAGCTTGTAACTTCTTAGAGAAGACTTCAGGTATGAAATGTTGTTCACCAGCTGCAAAGCTAAAGCTTCCGCTTGAAGATGAATATGCCATTATAAATTACCTCTATAAAAAAATTATTATTTTATAGCAACAAATTAATTAGGGCTTTACTCTTCCGTCGGCATAAGCTTGATCAATTTCTTTCTCATGCTTTCTAAACTGTTTATCAGAAAGTTTACCAATTTCAGAGGCAGTCCAAATTCTTTTACTGCTACCTACATTTTGCTTCCGGGCTTTAGAGAGTGAAGGTTCAACGTTTTGTTTTGCCTTTTCTACTAACTCCTCTTTGGAAGCTTTTTTGGATACAAGACCTAAATCAGTTTTATATTTTGATAAGAGGGATATAACATCCTGTGCATCTCCTTCACTGGCTGCGTTCTGCCACATCCTTGATTGTCTTCCTAACCATAAAGTGAAATCTTCACTTGATGATACAGACTTCCAATCTGGGTGAGCATCTGCAATAGCTCCGTAATGCTTTTTATCTGCTTCTTCTTTCTGAGCCTTCAAGACCTCTTCAGTTGCCTGATTCACTTTTTGATCAACAGATGCGATGCGAGCATCAACATATTTCTGAAGCGGTTTCACTATCTCTGGGTAATCTTTTGCAATCTCACCTAGATCTATATTCACCTCTTCTTTCTGCTGTTCAATTCGAGTCTCAGACTTCATCACTTCCATAGCTTTGATTTTATTATCCATCTCAGCTATTTTAGATTCGAGTTCTTTCTCTCTCTGGGTAGCTTTGGTCATTCGTGCCTGAGCATTCTTGTACCTTTCTTCCCATTGTTCCGCAGATAATAAACCCTTATCAGATTTATCGTCTTCTTCCTGAATCTCTTCTTCTTGCTGATCAGATGCTTCTTCAGTTTCCTGAGATTCATCGGGTAAAGTTTCGGCATCCTCTACAACTTCTTCCGGGGTGTCTTCGACTTCCGCCTCTTGAGTAGCTAACCCTTTGGCTTCTGGTTCAGATTCCGTCTGAGAGTCTTCAATATGCTTCAACATCTCATCAGCTTCTTTTTCAAGCTTTTCAGCGATTAACTCGCCTTTAGTTTTTTCTCTTTCCATTTTTACGGTCCTTATGTGGGGTGTCGATAAAAATTACTTATATATGTTGGGTGTATCCTTTCGGGAGCCCAACGCATTAATTACTTTGTCAGCAATTAAATCTAAAGATACAATATATTTTAGAATGTCGCAACGACCTTGGCTAAAGCGGTAGTCCTCCGTTATTTCCAACTGGTCCCGCTCCATCTGGCGGAGCGACTCCATTTCTTCCATCAGGACCGACCACTCCGTCGGCATTTGGGACTTGATCAACTTGACCGCCTTGCTGGCTGGCAAGGATAGCTTGTTGTAATGCTTGCTCATCCATTAACTCCTTTTGTGATTTAATTACTTCCTCTGGATCAATATCTAATGATTTAGCAATATCAGTTAATAGTTTTTCACGATCAACCATTTGTGCATCAAGTGGATTATTGATAAGAGAAAGGAACTGTAGCAATCTTTGAGATTGTACTTCTTTCTGTATTAGGGCTGTGGAACCTTTAGCTACGACTCGCATATCTGATTTAACCAACTCGTCTTCGTTCCAAGTCATATTCCAATCATACAAAGAACGTATCAATGGTTTGGTTAAATAGTCGTCAATGTTTTTTATCACGGATTTTAAAACAATGTTTGCGTTACTCATTAATATAGAAATACCTGTAGCGGTTCTATTTAGTGAGCTTTGTGTTTGTCCGTGTGTGTATGATGGTAATGCAGTTGTTTCATCTGCAAACCTTCTAAATAATTCAATAACAGAAACCAATGCTGGTGAGTTGGATTGTGGTTGATAGAATCTAACCATAGGCTGATTCCCATCCCCACCCTCTCTTAAAAAGACTCTCCAAGGATATAGTTCTGTTGGATCTTCGCCTGAAGCCATGATATCAGTATTAACCTCAACCATAGGTCCTGAAGATAATGCTACGTTATCTAAATAGATTCTTGTTGCAGCATTCATAGTATTCTGTGAATCACGCATCATTCTAGGAACTCCTGTTCCCCAGAACGCATGAGGATTCTTTTCATACGGGAAAATAAAGTATGGAATGATTTGACCCGGTAATGGATTAAGTTGTGCTTTGATAACCTTGCCTGATGTTATCCAAATATTAGCACTGTACTCTTGGGCTAGATCATCGTCTTCATTAAACTCTACACCAACCTCTTCTAGGTCGTATCCGTTTAACGAACCCCAAAACTCTAGTATCTCAAACTTATTAGTGTCTGTTGTTCTATCGTTTACGTTTGCGATGTCTCTTCTGTCTTTTTCGTGCTGAGCTTCGTCATGGTTTCCATCAGGATTCATTTCTAAACACTCATCAATTAAATCAATGTTGAATCCGGGATAGTCTTTTAAATCTACAAACTCTTGTCTTGAGATAACGTGTCTTCTAAATATATCACGCATATCTTCCATAGATGTCGCAAAAGGATCAGGGTATAAATCAAATATAGATACCGCCTCCATTTCGGGGGCAGGACTTTCTTCATAAATTAAATTAAATCCTTCTTCGCCTTTAATCCATCTATGATCTTTATCTACTCTTAGCGTACCAGCCTTCATAGCACCAGTACCAAATATAACTTGTTCCATGATGGCATCTTTCATCTTACCTTCAAGGTTGCCCTCAATCGCTTGGTCGAGAATAGCTTCTTCCATATTCTCTACACGTCTTTGTGTTTCTTGTTCTAACTCTTCTTTGAGTTCTTGTAATCTTGCTTGGATAAGGTCATCGACTAATCCGGGGTCAACGACTTGAGCCGCTTGCATAATCTCTAATGCAGCTTGTTCTGTTAGTTCTTTTTCTACTAGGGGTTGTTTAACTACAGGTGTTGCCTCAATAGAAAAGAATTTTTGACCGGGTTGAAATAAAAGGTCTGTCATTCTTGAGAAGGCAGCTAATACTTTTGTTCTTGTTAGACCAACATAGACTTGTGATCTGTCGCCCTTCTGTTGGATTTGGGCAAGAACCTCTGGATCGTATTGACCCATGAATGCTCTTAGATCTTCAATCCAATCATCTTCTATATCGTCACGAGCATCTTTATACTCTGTGTACTTTGATTCTAATATCTGTCCAAGGGAATTTAATTCAGTCTGCTCTTGATCGTCTGTCTCTACGGCGGCTGATATTCCTTCAGGTCCTAACTCTTTATCTATATCCATTTAAAAAAATTGTTTTTTTACCCGTTTAAAATTTTGTCTATGTTTCCTTGGCATACTATTTAATCCAAACAAAGCAATAGCGTATGCCATTATTCTATCATCAAAACAACCATGTTGGGCATTTGTTATTCCTCTGGAGTCCACAACATAAGTTCTAAGCTCATCTATAAGCTCTTGATCTACTATACCACTTTCTCCTTGGCGAAGTAAGTGTGCTAAGTTATCAATAATTAAAGGCTTTGTCTTGCTCGTTGTTAAGAAGCCTGCACGTCTTGTTAATTTATCTGTATAAGCATCATCGACTGTTTGCTGTACATAAAGATTAGGATAGTTTAATTCTTGTATTTTTCTAATCGTAGTTAGACCGTGATTGTTTCTTTCAATAAGTGTCCACGCTTTATTATAAAAATGTCCAATCTTCGCAACGATGTACGCGAGATCGAAGGGGTCTACATGACCAGACCATGTTGCAACTTGATAGCCCATATGATCTAGAACTTGGATGACAGAATAATCTCCATGCTCCAAACCTTCGGCAACGTCTACTCCTATACAATATCTTAAAGAATCCTTTGGATTCTCGAAAATTTTTAGCAGCCCCTTTTCGTGAGGGATAAATTCATTCTCTCGCACGTCGTAGCGGGAAATCGGGGTATAGCATTCAACGGCTGCTTGATCTATATATTTAGGCTCAACAAATAATCTTCCTGTAGTGAGGAACGCCTCCTGCGGGGTAGACGGGTATTCTTGCCTAAATAAATCTTCGCCACCTAGTTCTTGTATCTTCAATCTTCTAAACATTATCTGCTCATCGTCAAGATCAAACATACGCTTTACATCTTCTTCTTCACGCTCTAATTCAAAATACGGATCTACTTTTCTACGATAGTCTGACATCATATACCAAGGAATAAAACATATCTCCCACTCTCCCTCTCCACGCAAAGCTCTCATACAAGCATCGTAGAACCAACCGCCTGCTCCGTTGGCTGTAGATTCTAATAATATCTCGGACTCTGCTTCGGGGACTGTCTGGAGTAGACCGGGAATAATATCTGAGTTGGGATAGAAGGCTACCTCTGATCCGTGCAAATAGTTTGTTGTCCAACCACGACCAACCTCCCCGGTTCGGGCGGTAGCGATTCTCCATCTTGATCCGTGGGTAAATGCCATGGAATTGCTTGTAGATTCTTTCAGGCTTGGGGTAACTAATGGATGCGGTAAATTATCATAGAAATTTTTGACCATACTAAAGATAGCTTTGGTGGATTCATTAAGATGGGATACCACTACCGCATTCTGATTTTTTGCAGTTACCGTCTTCCAAAAACCTCGTGCCTGACAATAGGTAGATATACCTGTCTGACGACTCTTTAAGATGAGGATTCTCACCCTTCCATGATGAGCGTATTGCTCATTGATCATTTGGTCTAATAATTCTTGTGCTTTATTAAATTTAAACGGTATTAGCGTACCTTGTTTGTCTATGATCTTTAGACAATTCTTAGCGTAAACGTGCAAATTCGTTTTGAACGTTTTTATAATTTTTTGAATTTCAGTTTTTTTAATTTCAGCGTCCAAAAAACAAGCCCCCCCTATTGGTATTTTTTATATTTGGAGAAGAGAGAGGGAGGGGATATATGGGTATATGTATATGAGGTACCTTGGACAGCACTCCCCCATGTGTGATTCGTACGCGGTTTCTTCATATGCGGTCTTTTTTTCGCGGTTTCAAAGTATCCCCTTAATTAAGGGATTCTTTTTTCTCTAAATCTAAGCTCTCAAACCAATCCGCTTCACTCATATTTACCTCAATCTTTTGCTTTTCGTCTATCATGCCATAGTACTTCATGAGCAATTCTAAGGCTTTGAGACGGCTTCCGCCTGTGTGTCCTGCTACATCACCTAGTGCTTCCTCTTTTAATCGCTCTATGATGTCGTCATGCTCTTTTAAGTGCCTTTCTTTGAGGTCTCTTTGCTCCATTGCAAGCATTTTTTGTACATCATCATCGTTCATCAGTCGATACCCCTGATTATAAGCACTTTTTTCTGAGTATCCGCAACGCCTTGCCGACTCTGTAGCGTTCTTTGTAATCATATAATGAGATACAAACTCCGCTTTCCTTTGCATCATTGTTTTATCTTTAATAGCCATTTTATTTCTTGCCTTCCTCTATATGGTTTATTGCTTCTTTTTATTATATATCTATATGAGGCTTATGTGTATCTGTGTCTTTTGCCTCTCTTTTTTCTTCCCCCAAAAAACT
>Ga0213866_10003450_pt1 | contig 10754 bp, 9 predicted proteins | sample PICome_11_FD_160079 | JGI IMG/M metagenome (GOLD analysis project Ga0213866, IMG submission 160079) | Coastal seawater microbial communities near Pivers Island, North Carolina, United States - PICO284 | ecosystem: Environmental > Aquatic > Marine > Coastal | place: USA: North Carolina... | reverse complement strand
ACCGCAAACGGCCCCGGTCCGACACCCCACGTACCGAGCGTCTGTCCGAAATCCTCACGATGCCGGGGGACCCCCATCTTTGTGGCGGGATCGAAAATACCCGCGATACCAACCGTTGTGTTGATCACGAACCGGCTCACCGTGTCGAGCGAGGCCCCCCCTTTTCCCTGCAGCACGGTATTCGCGAACACGACGGGCTGATTGAGATTGCCGAGAAAATTCTGAACACCACCCCGCACAGATTTTGTCGTCACCGACCGGTATCCGTCGGCCAGGGGCCCAAACACGGCCTGGTCAAACTCCTCGTTGAAGTCAAACACCGCCCGATTGACCTCCTCGAGGGGGTCGTACACGGCTCCGGAGCGCCCTTCGCCGGTCGCCGCGCAGCCGACTGTTACAGCGACCAGTCCGATGATCAGGGCAATATGTCTCATGCCAGTCTTCCTCGTATCGTTAACCGATATGTGCGATGAGAGACAGCAGTTCAATCGAGCCTGTGATATCCCGAGCCAATTGTTCTGGGCGTTGCCAATCCGCAACAGATCGGCGATTGCAAAACATATAAAGAATGGTTTATATCCTCGCCATGCTGTCTAGCCCCGACCCCCTGCTTGACGCTTTGCGTGCCGCCGGAGAACCGACCCGGTTCCGGATTCTGGCCCTGTTGCGCCATGGCGATCTGGCCGTTGGAGAACTGGTTCAGATTCTCGAACAGAGCCAGCCCCGCCTGTCGCACCATCTCAAAGCCCTGACTCAGGCCGGCCTGGTGGACCGTTTGCCGGAAGGATCCTGGGTTTTCTACAGGGCGGCCGAAACCGGATGGGCCCGACGGCTAATGGATCAAATTTTTATTGAATTAGACCCTGCGGCCCCGCAGCTCAGCGGGGATCGCGAACGCCTGAAGCAGGTCCGCGCGCAACGCGCAGAGGCCGCGGAGACCTATTTCGGCAATGTCGCCGAGGAATGGGACCAGCTCCGGTCCCTGCACTTCCCCAATCAGGATATCGAGGTCGCCCTGCGCCGTCTGGCCGGCACCGGCCCATTCGATCGGGTGATCGATCTGGGCACCGGGACTGGGCAGATTCTGGTTGTTCTCGCCGATCTCGCCCGGCAGCTGGAAGGGCTGGACCTGTCGCACCAGATGCTGACCGTCGCCCGGGCCAAGCTTGATCAGGCCGGCATCACGCATGCCCGTGTCCGTCAGGGCGACGCCGCACAAACCCCCTTTGATGCCGACAGTGCCGACCTGGTGGTGATCCATCAGGTGCTGCATTATCTCGAGGCACCTGACGCGGTCCTGATGGAAACGGCCCGCCTGCTCAGGCCCGGAGGTCGGGCGCTGATCGTGGATTTCGCGCCGCACATGCTCGACTTCCTGCGCACACAGCATGGTCATCGCCGGCTCGGCATCCGAAGCGAAGATATGTCGGCCTGGGCGCGCAGTGCCGGGCTCAGCCTGTCGGAGCCGCTGCGCTTTGCCCCGCCCCCGGAGCTGGATCAGGGCTTGTCGGTTCACATCTGGCAGGCGACGAAACCCGGCCATGACAAGGAGATGGCCGAATGAGCCAAAATCCCACAGTGTCTTTCGAATTCTTTCCGCCGAAGTCCGAGGCGATGGCGGCCCGCCTTTGGGACAGCGTCTCTCGCCTCGACCCGCTGCGCCCGGACTTTGTCTCCGTCACCTATGGGGCGGGCGGGTCGACCCGGGAACGGACCCATGACACCGTGCGACGCATGGTGGCGGAAACCCGGCTGGCACCGGCGGCTCACCTCACCTGTGTGTCAGCCAGCCAGAGCGATGTTCTCGGCGTGGCCCGGCAATACTGGGAGGACGGAGTCCGCCACATCGTCGCCCTGCGGGGCGATGCGCCAGACGGGATGGGCGCGCCCTTCCAACCGCACCCGGATGGCTTTGCCAGCAGCATCGACCTGATTGCGGCGCTGCGCGCGAACGGCCCGGACGACCTCGACATTTCGGTGGCATGCTATCCCGAACCGCATCCCGACAGCCGCGGCGATGCCGCCGACATGGCCTTTCTGCGCGCCAAGCAGGATGCCGGCGCGACCCGCGCCATTTCGCAGTTCTTTTTTGACCCTGAGGTCTTCCTGCGCTTCACCGACCGGGCTCGCGCCGCGGGCATCCACCTGCCCATCCTGCCCGGCATTATGCTGCAGCCGAACTTCGCCGGTCTGAAACGGATCGCCGGCCTTTGCGGCGCCAGTCTGCCCGACTGGCTTCACGCCCGGTATGACGGCACAGAAGAGGATGCGCCGCTGCGCGACAGGATTACGGCCGACCTTGCCGCAGAGCTGTGCCAGCGCCTGCAGGCCGAAGGCATCAATCACTTCCATTTCTACACCCTTAACCGGGCCGAACTGACCCTCGACACCTGCGGGCGTCTTGGCCTGCACCCCGATCAGGAGACCACAGAATGAGCGAGGCGTTCCGAATGCGTCTGGAAGCGCTGACGGCGCTGGCCAGCAAGCGTATCCTTGTCCTTGACGGGGCCATGGGCACGCAAATTCAGGGCTTCGCGCTGGAGGAGGCTGACTTTCGCGGTGACCGGTTTCCGGACTGGGCCATTCCGCTCAAGGGCAATAATGAGCTGCTCAACCTGACCCGGCCGGATGTCATTCTCGACATCCACCGGCAATTCATTGATGCCGGCGCAGACCTGATCGAGACCAACACCTTCTCGGCCACCACGATTGCGCAGGGCGATTATGACATGCAAGGCCTCGCCGACGAGCTGGCAGAGACCGGCGCCCGGCTGGCGCGCGAGGTCGCCGATGAAGCCAGCCAAGAGCTGGGCCGACCGATCGGCGTGCTCGGAGCCATTGGACCGACCAACAAGACCCTGTCGCTCAGCCCGGATGTCAACAATCCCGGCTACAGGGAGGTGACCTTCGACGAGGTCCGCGCGGCCTATGAGGCCCAGGCGCGGATGATGGCCCCCTTTGTAGACTTTTTCCTGATCGAAACCGTGTTCGACACGCTCAATGCCAAGGCGGCGATCAAGGCACTGCTCGATCTCGAGGCCGAGACGGGGGTAACCCGACCGGTCATTCTGTCCGGCACCATCACCGATGCTTCAGGCCGGACCCTGTCTGGCCAGACCGCAGAAGCTTTCTGGACCAGCCTCTCCCATGCACGCCCCTGGGCGGTCGGCCTGAATTGCGCGCTCGGGGCCGACGCCATGCGCCAGCATATTGTCGCCCTGTCACGGGTCGTCGACACCCGCATCATCGCCTATCCCAATGCTGGCCTGCCCAATGCCTTCGGGGAGTATGACGAGACCCCCGACCAGACGGCGGCCCATCTGCGCGACTGGGCAGAGTCTGGCCTGGTCAATGTGCTGGGCGGATGCTGTGGCACCACCCCGGCTCATATCGCCGCGATTGCCGGCGCCGTGCGTCACGCAGCGCCCCGTCAGCCCGCCACGCCCGGGCCGGCCATGCGGCTGTCTGGCCTCGAACCCTTCGAGCTGGCCTCATGACGCCAAACGGTCCGGTCTCGCGCGGCGACCTGTTCGTCTTCTATGGCATGTTGAAGGCCCATGCTGCGGGCCACCCCGAGGACCTTGGCCTCGCCGGGGCCGGACGGTATCTTGGCCCCTGCCGGATCCGCGGGGCCCTGTATGATCTGGGGACCTATCCCGGGCTGCTGCCGGGCGAGCAGCTCTGTCATGGCGAGCTCTACCAGGTCGACAAGCCGGAGATCGCCGAAGCGCTGGACGCGTTTGAAGACCTTGTCCCGGATGATCCGAACGGCTCGCTTTATCTCCGCTGCCCCGTTCCGGTCCTCGACACCTCCGGGGCCGCAACCGGACAAACGGCCTGGGCCTATCTGTATAATCGATCGGCAGCGGGCCACACACCCATTGTGGACGGGTGCTGGCGCGGGCCCCGCACACCCGCTCAGGGAGACTAGGATGAGCAAGATCTATGACCAGCTCGATGATCGCCTGATCGACTTCATCGCGGCGCAGAAGATGTTCTTCGTGGCCACTGCGCCGCTCAGCGCCGACGGCCATATCAATCTCTCACCTAAGGGCTATGACGCTTTCAAGGTGATCGACCCGCTGACCGTGGCCTATCTCGACACGGGCGGCTCCGGCATCGAAACCCAGGCCCACACCCGTGAGAACGGACGGATCACCCTCATGTTCTGTGCCTTTGAGGGGGCGCCGGTGATCCTGCGGCTGTACGGACAGGCCGAGGTCACCCAGTGGGATGATCCCGGTTTTGCCGACAAGCTGGCCTGGTTCCCGGAGTTCGAGCGGGCCCGCGCCATTTTCACCATCCGGCTGACCCGGATCGCCGACAGCTGTGGCTGGGGCGTGCCTTTCTATGACTTCAAGGGCGAACGCGACCAGCTGAAACGCTATCTCGACAACCCCAACATGACCGCCGAGGCCTGGGCTGAAAAGCGCCTGACCGCCAATGCAACCAGCATTGATGGCCTGCCCGGCGTCTTTAAGCAGACGGATCCGACAGAATGACAGAGGCCAGTGCCGCCCAACGCTTCGTTAATATTGGCGAACGCACCAATGTAACCGGCTCCGCCCGGTTCAGGAAGCTGATCACCGCCGGTGACTATGCCGCCGCCGTCGAGGTCGCGCGCCAGCAGGTCGAGAACGGGGCCCAGATCATCGACGTCAACATGGATGAGGGCATGCTGGACGGGGTCGAGGCGATGACCACCTTCCTCAATCTGATTGCGGCGGAACCGGATATTGCGCGGGTCCCGGTGATGATCGACAGCTCCAAATGGGAGGTCATCGAGGCCGGCCTGAAATGCGTTCAGGGCAAGGCCGTGGTCAATTCCATCTCGCTGAAAGAAGGCGAGGACAGCTTCATCCAGCAGGCCCGCGCCTGCCTGTCCTATGGCGCGGCGGTCGTCGTCATGGCGTTCGACGAGGAAGGCCAGGCGGACACTGCGCCGCGCAAGATCGAGATCTGTCAGCGCGCCTTTCGGATCCTGACCGAGACGGTCCGTTTTCCCGCCCAGGACATCATCTTCGATCCGAACATCTTCGCCGTGGCCACCGGCATTGCCGAGCATGACAATTACGCCGTCGACTTCATCGAAGCGGCCCGCGAGATCCGGGCCACCTGCCCGGGCTGTCATATCTCCGGCGGGCTGTCGAACATCTCCTTCAGCTTCCGCGGCAATGAGCCGGTACGCCGGGCGATGCATGCGGTCTTTCTCTACCACGCCATCCCGGCAGGCATGGATATGGGCATCGTCAATGCCGGCCAGCTCGACATTTATGACGAGATCGACCCCGAGCTGCGCGAGCGGGTCGAAGATGTCATCCTGAATCGCCATGACGGTGCGACCGAGGCGCTGATCGAGATCGCCGAACGCTATCGCGGCCAGAAGGGCAAGGTGCAGGAAAAGGACACACGCTGGCGCGAGGCGCCGGTGGCCAAGCGCCTCGAGCATGCCCTGGTCAATGGCATCACCGAATTCATCGAAGCCGATACCGAGGAGGCCCGCCAGGCGTCTGATCGCCCCCTGCACGTCATCGAAGGGCCGCTAATGGACGGCATGAATGTCGTCGGTGACCTGTTCGGCTCGGGCAAGATGTTCCTGCCCCAGGTGGTGAAATCCGCCCGGGTGATGAAGGCAGCGGTCGCCTATCTCAATCCGTTTCTTGAGGCGGAAAAGGAAGAGCTCGGCACCCAGGACCAGTCCAATGGCAAGGTGCTGATGGCCACCGTGAAGGGCGATGTGCACGATATCGGCAAGAACATTGTCGGTGTGGTGCTGGCCTGCAACGGCTATGACATCATCGATATGGGCGTGATGGTCCCGGCCGAGGCGATCCTCGACAGGGCCGAAGCCGAAAATGTCGACATTGTCGGCCTTTCGGGCCTGATCACGCCGAGTCTCGATGAAATGGTCTATGTCGCGCGGGAAATGCAGCGACGGGGCATGACCCAGCCGCTCCTGATCGGAGGGGCAACCACGTCGCCGGCCCATACCGCGGTCAAAATTGATCCCGTCCGATCGAACGGACCCACCGTGCATGTCACAGATGCCAGCCGGGCGGTCGGCGTGGTCTCGACCCTTCTGTCCGAGACAGACCGTCCGCTCTTCCTTGAGACCACACAAGCGCGTTATCAGCGCATGCGCGAGGCCCGCGCCGGCGGCCCGCCCAAGCCACGCCTGACGCTGGACAAGGCGCGGGAGAAGCGTTTCGTTCCAACCACCGGTCCGGCACCGGCCCCAGCCTGGACCGGGGTTCGGGTGTTTGACGAGATCGACCTGGCCGACCTCGCCCGCTTCATCGACTGGACACCCTATTTTGCCAGCTGGAACCTCGCCGGACGCTTCCCCTCAATCCTCGAGGACGCCGTTGTCGGCGAGGCCGCCAGCGATCTCTGGCGCGACACACAGGCCATGCTGCAGAAGGTCATCGGCCAGACCTGGTTCCGGCCGCGTGCCGTGGTCGGTTTCTGGCCGGCCACGCGTGACGGCGACGATATCCGCCTCGACTCCGGGGAGACCTTCCACACGCTGCGCCAGCAAATGGTCAAGGACAATGGCCGGGCGAACTTCGCCCTGTCAGATTTCATCGCCGAGCAGAGCGACCATGTCGGTGGCTTCGCCGTCACCGCCGGACCTGAGGCGGACACTCTGGCCAGCGAGTTCGAGGCCAAGGGCGACGACTATAGCGCCATTATGGTCAAGGCGCTGGCCGACCGCTTCGCTGAGGCCATGGCCGAGTACATGCACATGCGCGTGCGCCGAGAGCTCTGGGCCTACGCGCCGGACGAGACGCTCGACAATGAGGCCCTGATCAAAGAGACGTATCAGGGCATCCGGCCCGCGCCGGGCTATCCTTGCCAGCCAGACCACACCGAGAAGGAGACCCTGTTCCGCCTGCTCGATGCCGGGCAGATCGGGATGAGCCTGACCTCGAGCTTTGCCATGAGCCCCGCGGCCAGCGTGTCAGGCCTTTATCTCGCGCATCCGGAGAGCGCCTATTTTGCCGTCGGGCGGATAGAACCCGACCAGGTCGCGGATTATGCCAAACGCAAAGGCATGAGCCTGCGCGAAGCCGAGCGCTGGCTGGGCCCGATCCTCAATTATGATCCTGACGAAGTCCGCGCCCTCGCCGACGCCGTCGCCTAGGTCCACGGCAGGATCAGATGGCTGATCCGGCCGCGACCCGCTGCGCCTCATAAAAGGCGATCGCAGCCGCATTGGACACATTGAGGCTTTCCATGGCCGACGCGATCGGGATCCGCGCAAGCTCTGCACAGGCCCGCGCCACGCCGGGGCGCAGACCGCCCCCCTCGGCACCCAGAACCACAGCCAGCCGCGTCGCGCCGCGCAACGCCGCTGTGATATCGGACCGTCCCTGGCCATCGAGGCCAACACTGTGGAACCCGGCCGCGTTCAACTGGTCGAGAGCGCGGGAAATGTTGACCACCCGACATTCAGCCACGGTCTCGATCGCCCCGGCGGCCGATTTCGCCACGACACCAGTGATCGGGGGCGTGTTGCGCGTTTGCAGGACAATCGCGGAAAATCCGAAGGCCGACGCTGACCGGAAGATGGCACCCAGATTGTGCGGATCTGTCAGCTGATCCAGGACCACAATCCGGTTTACCTCCGCAGCAATCAGATCTTCCAGTGCCACGTCGGGCAAGGGGCAGACCTCCGCCGCGACTCCCTGATGGACGGCGCCTTGCGGCAAGTGGCGGTCCAGCTCGGCCGGTCCGGTTTCCGTCGCCCGCTGTTGCTGATCGGCCGGCAGACGGGACATCATGTTACGCGTGACGAGAAGGCGCAGGACCTCGCGCCGAGGATTGGTCAGCGCGCCCAAAACCGCATGCTGTCCCCATAACCAGGTGCCGTGACCCGGCGAGCTGGTCCTGGCTTTTCCAGAAGATGACTTCGGGCGGTTGCGCGGGCGAGACTTGGTCATTATAAGGCCGGTTTCCAGACGTTGAGGGAAGGCATGGCCTCTCCTTCTGGCGTCGGGATCGGGACCCGTCAATTGGCAGATCCCGCAAGTGCCCTGGAGGGGTGGGAGAGTGGTTAAATCCACCAGACTGTAAATCTGGCCGCTTTGCGTACACTGGTTCGAATCCAGTCCCCTCCACCACTTGGCACCTGCAGCTGACGGCGCTTACCCACTTGAAACCCACCGCATTCGCGGTTAGATCACGCCCCTCTGAGCGGGTATAGCACAACGGTAGTGCAGCAGCCTTCCAAGCTGAGGATCTCGGTTCGATTCCGTGTACCCGCTCCAGAGCGACTCCCTCTCTGGGACAAACTGACCTGTCGCCGCCCGGGCCCGGCCGGCTAAATATTCTGGCATGCGCCTCGCTGAGCCACTCCAACTTGTCTGGTACAAACGTGATCTGCGCGTTCATGACCATCGTCCCTTGGTCGCGGCGGCGGCAGCCGGCCCGGTTCTGCCTCTGTTTGTCGTCGAGCCAGAGCTATGGCAGGAGCCCGACATGTCGGGACGGCAGTGGCAGTTTGTGGCAGAGTCCCTGACCGGCCTGCGTGACGACCTCGGACAGCTCGGCCAGCCCCTTATCGTGCGGGTCGGCGACGCCCTCGACATTCTCGAACGTGCCCGACGCCGGTTCGGCCTCGCGGCAATCTGGTCCCATGAAGAAACCGGAAACGGCTGGACCTATGCCCGGGACCGGCGGGTCGCCGCCTGGGCACGGCAGGTGGGTCTTCCCTGGCACCAGCTGCGCCAGTCTGGCACCATTCGTGGTCTCAAAACCCGAAATGGATGGGCGCAGCGCTGGGATCGCTTCATGAGCGAACCGGTCACCCCGCCACCCGTTGCCCTGCCTGGGCTAACCGGGATTGATCCCGGTCCCATTCCGGAGGGGCCGGCACTGGGTCTGCGCCCGGACCCCTGCCCCGGACGCCAGTCGGGGGGCCGCTTTGCAGGCCTGGAACGCCTGAGCACTTTTCTGACCGAACGTGGCGCGCCTTATCGCAAGGCCATGTCGAGCCCGGCTGGCGGGGCGCGGCACGGCTCCCGACTGTCCCCACACCTCGCCTGGGGCACCCTGTCCATGCGTGAAGTGGCTCAGGCCAGCTGGCAGACCCAAGCTGAACATAAGGCACAGGACATTCGCGGCGGATGGCGGGGGTCGCTGTCCTCGTTCCAGAGCCGGCTGCACTGGCGGGACCACTTCATTCAGAAGCTTGAGGACACACCGTCCATAGAAACCCGAAATCTGCACAGCGCCTATGATGGCCTCAGGCCCTCTGAGCCAGACACCGCCCGACTCCATGCCTGGTGTGCCGGGGAAACCGGCCTGCCATTCATCGATGCCTGCATGCGGGCCCTCAACGCCACGGGCTGGATGAATTTCCGCATGCGCGCCATGCTGATGTCCTTTGCCAGTTATCATCTCTGGCTGGACTGGCGCAGCACCGGGGCCGCTCTGGCAAGGCGGTTCACCGATTATGAGGCCGGCATTCACTGGCCGCAGACCCAGATGCAATCGGGAACCACCGGGATCAACACCATCCGGATCTACAATCCTATCAAACAAGGGCTCGATCAGGATCCTGCCGGGACCTTCATCCGTCGCTGGGTCCCGGAACTGGCCGCCTGCCCGGACACGTGTCTTCATCGCCCGTGGACCTGGGACAAGGCCGGCGGGGTGCTGGGAAAGACCTACCCGCTGCCCATTGTCGAACCGATGCAGGCCGCGGCAGACGCCCGCCAGAAGGTCTGGGCGGTCAGGTCGGGCAACGGCTTCGCGGCCAGAGCCCGACAGATCCAGGACCGCCATGGCAGCCGCAAAAGCGGGATCAAATCCGGTCGACGACGCCGGACCGCATCGCCCTCTGCGCAGTTGGACCTCCCCCTTGGCGGACCCGAGCCGGGCGCCCCCTGAGCGGCTGGAGCGGGTGAAGGGAATCGAACCCTCGTCGTCAGCTTGGGAAGCTGCTGCTCTGCCATTGAGCTACACCCGCCTTCGGCACCGTCATAAGCTGAGGGCCCACGAACCGCAATGCGGAACCCATGCCAGAACGCCCTTTACATCTCTGCCAGATACGCTAGTGGGGCACAGGTTTGCTTGCCGCGCACCCACAACGCCGTGAACAAGGTGACTCTTTCCAGAACATCAGGCCAATTCTATCCACAGATCGGGGGATTTTGTGGACGACTCGGCCCTTCCGCCCCGAATTCGCGATTCGCGGCTCGACTCTTTTTCAAGTCCAAGCATACTCAACTTGTTCCCGCAGAGAGCCAGAGACAACTGGCAGGATACGGGAGCGAGACCATCGCGTCCGGACGAAACCGGGTCGAGAGTGAACGCTGGAAACAGTGCTGAGCAAAAGGCCTGGCGGAGACGAAGGAAAAAAACACGCGGTGGACCAAGGGTTTGGACTAGTCAGGCCTGAGGTGCCCGTAACTGCGATCGGGGGACGATCCGAAACGCAGGGCCAGAGGGCGGAAACGCCGGACAGGTCGGAGCTCAACAAAACTGTGAAAGCAGAACGGGGAGCTTCAGGTGTTCAGGACCGATGGTCCGAGGGAACTGTCACAAGATCTCCTTGGACTGATTCGGCCCTGAGGCCAAGAGGGGCGCTCACTGAAAAGTGTGCGCCCCTTTTTTCGTCGCGCTGTGCGGTTCTGGCGCTGTCCGACCCCATGGTGGGGCTCACTCAGGGTGCCGCGAAATGCTTGGAGAGTTTGAGCCCCTGCCCCTGATAGTTGCTCTTCATCCCGCCATATAACTGGTCTGGCCGG
>Ga0213866_10003449_pt1 | contig 10758 bp, 8 predicted proteins | sample PICome_11_FD_160079 | JGI IMG/M metagenome (GOLD analysis project Ga0213866, IMG submission 160079) | Coastal seawater microbial communities near Pivers Island, North Carolina, United States - PICO284 | ecosystem: Environmental > Aquatic > Marine > Coastal | place: USA: North Carolina... | reverse complement strand
ATTGTTTCAATTTTTAGTTACAATGGGATATTGAACGCATAAGGTTGTTGTCAAGGTATGACTATAATGAGATATTTAAAGCTAACAATTATTGTTATAGCAATTGCTACTTTTTATCCTTCTTTTTCAGATGCTCAGGATAGAAAAGCAAAATCATTGAATATTTCCGAAGAACTAAAAGCTCTTACAAAACGCATGAAAAGCAACCCCAATGATATGGAGGCATATTATAAATATGCACGCTTATCATCACGTACGGGTTATCTTAAAAGCGCTGAAAACGCATACTTACACATGCTAAAAGTAAACCCCAAACTTGACAGAATAAAAACCGCCTTAGCAATTATATACATAAGAATGGGCAAAAAAGACAATGCCAAGAAACTGCTTAACGAGGTTTTAAGCAACAATCCTCCGCCCAACGTAAAACAAAGCTTAACGGCTACATTACGCTCTATTGATAAAGAAACAGTTGAAAACAAAGCTGTCAGAGATACCAAACCATCCCCCAAAAAAACAAAGAGCACAAGAAAGCTCAATGAAGTATTAAAAGAAATACGTCAGAAAAAAACTAAAAAAGCCGATAAAAAAAGTAATGAAGACACAAAAACAACCAACACAAAAGAAATCCCACCTGAATTAAAGCAAAAGCTTATAGCTCTACAAGAAGAAGCCGAGCAAAACCCTGATAATCTTGATGCATACTTCTCTTTAGCGAGGCTATCTGAGAAATTAGGGGAAGCAGAGATTGCTGAAAAAGCTTACCTACATATGCTAGAAAAGCAACCAAAGCTTGACAGAGTAAGGTTAGATTTAGGCCTTTTATATGTAAAGACAGGAAAGCTGGAAAAATCAAAAGCGATATTTGAAGAGGTTTTAGCAAAGAACCCTCCTGAGAAAGTAAAGGAAAATATAACAAATATTCTGGCAAGAGTTAACAACGCCTTAAAAAAGAACATTATATCAGGTTCAGTTTCGTTTGGTGTAAACCGTGATTCAAACGCAACATCCGCAGCATCAACAGGAGAGACCACCTTTAGTGATATAAGTATACCCCTTGCAGCAAATTCAACAGCCAAAGAAGATGCCCAGTATTTTGCATCAGCATCTTTAACTCATATAAGGAAGTTTGATACAAATAGTAAAAACTGGGGGGCTACCTTCAACACAACAGGTACATACTATAAAACAAGCCAGACTACCGAACATCAACTAGATATATCCCTTGCGTCCTTAAAGGCAGGTCCTACCTTTAATATAAATAAATTAAAATCACAAATTTCTGCTACAGGCTCTATAAGCCTTATATATCTGAACAGCTTCAAATATATAAAAACCCGAGGTGGAGACCTAACTTTAAAATACGCACCAACAAACAAGCTTATTTTTGATAACACAGTTACATACGAATATAGAAAATATTCTAACAACCCAACGACCTCTACCAACACGGACAGAACAGGAAATGCATATCAAAATAAATTAGGTGCAACATACGTTCTTACAGATAAAGATATATTATCTTCCTCTATTACCTGGAGGAACGAATCTGCAAGAGAGGCTAGAAACGCACTTGACCAGATAAATTTCACTATTGGATACACAAGACAGCTCCCTTACGACATGGCCTTAAATGCTTTGGCCGGCTTCAAAAGAACGCATTACGACGATTTAGACACTACAATCAGCTCAACTATATTACGTAGGGACTTAGAAAAAACCTTTACACTTACATTAGCTAAAAAGCTTCCTAAGAACGTTACTTTAACTACAAGCTATCAATATAAGAATTCAAACTCAAACATACAAAATTTTACTTATGATAACCATAGAGTTTCTGGTGCAGTAGGTTGGTCTTTCTAAAAGGGACTAAAAAATGAAAATTAGAAAATCATCAGTAATATCAATTTTGGTTCTTTTTTTAGCATATATAATTATAAGTGAAGACTTTGCTATAGCAAAGCAAATACGACTAAAGGTCTTTGATACTTTCCAAAAAAAGAACCCAAGAAAATTCTCCCCTCAACCGGTTAGAATAATTGATATAGATAATGAAAGTTTAAGAAGGATTGGCCAATGGCCATGGCCAAGAAGCACTATGGCAAAAATTGTAGACCGCCTGAATGATAACGGAGTGGCCGCAATTGCAATGGATATCGTTTTTGCAGAACAAGACCGTACATCACCAAAGAGCATAATATCATTATGGGGAAAAGAAAAAGAACTATCTTACCTAAAGGATGAGATTCGTGACCATGATGAATTATTTGCAGAATCTATAAGTCGTGCAAATGTAGTAACTGGCTTTACATTAAATGACACTATTAGCAACAAATTCGCCATCCCTAAAGCTGGCTATTCATACACAGGCGATGATAACCCATCTATGTTTTTGCCAAGGTTTCGTGGGTATGAAACAAACTTAAAAATGTTTGAAGAAGTAGCAACGGGTAATGGAGCATTTAACAGCTCGGATGATGAAGATCACATACTTCGCAAGATTCCAATGGCCTTTATTACAGCAAGCACCTTTGTACCATCACTATCAGCAGAGGCATTACGAATAGCTCAGGGCGCACCTTCATACTTATTTAAAACAACGGGGGCTCAATCTGAATTACATGTAGCTGGTCTCAAAGGGATAACACATATTAAAATTGGTCACTTTGAAATACCTACTGATAGATACGGAAACTTTTGGCTATATTTTACTAATGAAGATGACCCCTTCGAGAAAAATAAAGCTAAAGACTGGAGATATATTCCGGCATGGAAAATACTTGATGAAAAACAAGATATTTCCTTTTTAGAAGGTAATATCGTCTTTGTAGGAACGAGTGCTGAAGGTCTTCGAGATATCAGAGCAACCCCCCTTAACTCAAGAACCAATGGGGTTGAATTACACGTACAAGCCCTTGAACAGATATTAACCGGAGATTTTATATATAGACCGGATTGGTTAGATGGGTTCGAACTAACAATTATGGTGATTACAGGATTCATACTTATTTTCGTAATACCAAGAATCTCTCCGGTTTTAGGAGCATTATTCATGTTCTCATCCGTAGGAGGAGCAATCGCTTTCTCGTGGCAGGCTTTTTATGCAGACCCAGAATACCGACTTCTATTTGACCCGGTAATACCGATTGTTGCGGTAGTTTTAGTATATTTATCAGAATCAATATCAAGCTATATAAATTCTGAGAACGAGAAAAAACAAGTAAGAAATGCCTTCAGCCACTATATGTCCCCTGCCCTAGTTAAAAAACTAGCTGAAAACCCAGACAGCTTAAAATTAGGTGGAGAGACAAAAGAACTTACACTATTATTTTGCGATATTCGTGGTTTTACTACTATATCCGAACAGTTTGACGCACACTCACTTACAAACTTCATTAATAAGTTCCTAACACCAATGACGACCATAATACTTGATAAGCAAGGCACTATCGATAAATATATGGGTGACTGCATAATGGCCTTTTGGAATGCCCCTCTTGATGACGAATTACACGCCAGAAACGCTTGTATTTCAGCCCTGGAAATGCTTGATGCACTTATAGTATTAAACCAACAACAAGAAGTCGAAGCCAAAGAAGCAGGAAGAAAATTTATTCCTATTAATATAGGCATAGGATTAAACACAGGCAGCTGTTGTGTTGGAAACATGGGTTCAGACCAAAGATTTGACTACTCTGTACTTGGCGACGATGTGAATCTTGCCTCTCGACTTGAAGGACAAAGCAAAACATATGGCGTAAGCATTGTAATAGGTGAAAATACAAAAAACAAAATAAGTGACATGGCGACATTAGAGCTAGATCTAATTCAGGTAAAAGGGAAAACTGAACCTGTTCGCATATTCACCCTGCTAGGAAAAGAGGAACTCAAAAGTACAAATAAATTCAAGCAAATAGAATCAGAATTTAACAAAATGCTAAAAGAGTATAGATCGCAAAATTGGGAAAAAGCCCAAACACTTTTAAATAGCTGCAAAAAGAAAGAATCATTAATTGAAGAGTTCAATATAGAAGGACTTTTTGAACTTTACGAGGATAGAATCAAAGAATTTATCAAATCCCCTCCTCCAAAGGACTGGGACGGAGTTTTCATTGCTACCAGTAAATAACTCCCTTTGAAATTTTAACATTTCCTTAATATCGACGTTATATAATTATTACACAACATTTATTAATGTAATAACTTTATTTGCTTGCTTGAAGGAAAGTCAAATATGCCAGAAAATACAGATAGCGATCAGGGAAAATTAGAAAAAGACCTGCACTATGCAGTTAGTTACCTTGATTACAAGAAATTCAAAAGCCTAGTTAAGCAAGGGGCAAATCCGTTTTCATCTCTAGAAAAGGATGGAAAAGACATACCTACCCGCCTCGATGCTTTAACAAGCTCTGAATTAAAAAATAACAGGGAATTTGGAGTTAGGGCATCTAAATTCCTACTAAGACATGAGTTAAGAAAAGATAGGCCTCATACAGAACAAGATAGGTCATTGCCAAACCTTCCTAAGGGTAATTATGAACTAGAAGTAAAAATGGGAACTCCACTATACTTGAGGAACAATCCAGATTTTGATAAAACATCTGACTCAGACGTATCAAAATTCTCATATTCATCTGGTGACTCAGATAATGAAAGCCAAAGAAAACCACCCGCAACTTCCGCTTCAAATGAACAACTTGATATGGATTACTCATCAAGTGACTCCGAATCAGTAGCCCCTAGCAACTCTATGCAACGCAACGATTCTAGCGAATCTATTGATTTTACATATTCCAGCGATTCAGAATCCGAAGAGTTGCCATCAGTTTTTGAAAAACTAGGAATTTCCAAATCTCCATCAAGTTACGCCAAAATAGAAGAGGAAAAAGAGAACAAGAAAAACGACCAAGGCTTACCACCAATGCCACCTAGATAATAAAAATTAACGTTTTTCTTGAAAACAACGGTAAAATATTAGATATTCGCATTCATCAGATGGTCGGATGGCTGCTGTATATTTTGTATATAGAGGAAAGTCCGGGCTCCACGGAATAACGGTGGTGGGTAACGCCCACCAAAGGTGACTTTAGGGAAAGTGCCACAGAAAATAACCGCCTGTTTTTCAGGTAAGGGTGAAAAGGTGCGGTAAGAGCGCACCGCGTATATGGCAACATTATACGGTCATAGGTAAACCCCACCGGGAGCAAGACCAAATAGGGATATCATGTATTTATACAAATGTTTTCCGCATTAGATATCCGGGTAGGTTGCATGAAGCATATAGTAATATACGCTCTAGATGAATAGCCATCGATTACAGAACCCGGCTTATAGACCATCTGATTTGTTTAATTTAAAGAAAAGATTGACCATGACAAATCTTACAGGACCTGAAAAACAACCAAAATCTGGTGAGAAGGCTAAACAGTTAGTAATATTCCTGCATGGACTAGGTGCAGATGGTAACGACCTTATATCACTAGCAGATTATTTTGCCCAATATATGCCTGATGCACATTTTATATCACCTGATGCCCCCCACCCTTGCGATATGGCACCATTTGGCAAACAATGGTTCAGCTTACAAGACAGGGATGAGGAAGCTATATTAAAAGGCGTTCAAGCTGCCGAACCTATTTTAAATGCATTTATTGATTCAAAGAAAAAAGAGCTAGACTTAGAAGATAAAGACATCTTCCTTATAGGATTCTCACAGGGTACTATGCTTGCCTTGCACACCGCCCTAAGGCGCCCTAATAAGCTTGGAGCCGTTCTAGGTTACTCAGGCGCATTGGTTGGCTCTTACCTGCTTAAAGACGAGGTTAAATCACAACCTCCATTATGCCTTATTCATGGTGAAGCAGATGACGTAGTTCCATTTGAGGCATTTAATACAGCAATGTCCGCCTTACAAAAACAAGGTATCGTAGTACATGGATATTCACAAGAAGGTCTTGGCCATGGAATTGACCCCGCAGGCGTTCAAATTGGCATAAAGTTCCTTAAAGAAGAGCTTAATTAGTTAAGAAAGCCATCTCCATAAACTGCATTTTCTCCTTATTTATAAAGATTTTATTAATAATTGTTAATTATAATAGAATTAAGGGGAGTATTTTTTATGGCGACTAAAAATAACAGAACTTCTGTTTTAGTGGTTGATGACGATGATTTAAACCTTGATATTCTTGAAAGAAGATTAACAAGGGAAGGCTTTTCGTCGACACTAAGCAATAATGGCAAAGAAGCTTGGGATTTACTGGAATCCCACCCTGAAGATTATTCAATTGTTCTATTGGACAAAATGATGCCTAACCTAGGTGGCATGGAAATATTATCCAGAATGAAAAGGCATCCTGTGCTGCGAAACACACCCGTTATAATACAAACAGGTGATGTTGGAGAAAAAGAAGCCGCAGAAGGCATTGCAGCAGGTGCTTATTACTATTTAACAAAGCCTTTTGACCCTGACATGATGGTTGCGGTTGTTAACTCAGCTATAAAAAACTTCAAACGACAAGAAGATGCGAACACCAAAGTAATAAATGAAAAATCAATATTCAATTATATTACGGAAGCAAAATTTACTGTCAGAGATACCAAGGATGCAATAACGCTTGCACCTGCAATAGCATCTTTGGCACCCAGCCCTGACAGAGTTGGTATAGCTGTTTTAGAGCTAATAATAAACGCAATTGAACATGGAAATCTTTGCATTGGTTATAACCTTAAAAAGAAACTTTCAGTAGATAGCGGGATTGAAGATGAAATTGAAAGAAGGTTAAATCTTCCTGAAAACAAGGATAAGCGTGTTTATATATCCCTAAAAAGTGATAACAAAGAAGTTGAAGTAACCATATGTGATGAAGGGCAAGGATTTAACTGGCGTGAGTTTAAAGACTTTGACCCTGTAAGACTTATGGAACCTAACGGCCGTAGCATAGCCATAATCAACAATCTATTAGAAGTATCAGTACAATACCACGAACCAGGCAATAAGGTAGTATGCAGATTCCCACATAAATAAAATACGATGCCTTTTATTCAAGAATCCTAGCTAAATAATTTAAAAACCCTGTTTTAGGCCCCTTTTTACCCATTGAAAATTCTCTAAGTTTTTGAGCCTCTGGGCTTAAAACAATACTATCCCTTTTTAGAGGCTGATTTTTCTTAGACGGCTGACTAATCTTAACTATCTCCCTAGCATTTATTAGCGAAACCTCATCATATTTTTTAGCCGGACTTGGTAGGATTGGCATATTCTTAGGCTTATTATCAGTCATTCTATGAAGCTTGCAATCATCGGAAGGGGCATCCACCGAGAAACGTTCAGGCTCTTTTTTAGTTCCGAAGTTCATATTATTCAAATATTCACCCGTAATCCTATCTAAAATTGCCTTTTCCTTTACAAAAAACTCTCCGTCTGAATATGACAAAATACGCGCAAGATTTATAAAATACGCGCGAGCTCTAGGGTCTGTTATTTTTGTAAATTCAGTGTCAAAGTCAACACCTCCTTTTGCAATATCATCTGCGATGGTTTTTCTTTGTCCGTCAGAAAAGCATAGGAATCTAAAATATTCGTCAATTATCTTCCTTTCCTCATCACAAAAGATACCGTCAGCATATGCTAGTGCAATAGCGCAGCGACATGCTGAGAACATACTAGGATTAAGCTCAGTTGGTCTTGCCATAATATACCTTATTCTTCCCTTTAGTTAATAACTTACAAAGGCAAACCTATATTCCATAAATATTATCGACTAACCTTACCTAAACAATTAAATAATAACATTTTTTTCACTAATAAATCATTAACTTGAAAAAAACTACTTTACGACTTAAATTGCAACATATTCATACGCGTTAGGAGCAGGCTTTGAAAGAATACACGAAACAAATATTTAAAGAATTCTACCATTTAACTGATGAAATTAAGAAAGAATATGGTTACGAAAGAAATCACACTGAAGTATTGAATGAGGAGGTATTAAGTTCCGCTAAAAGACCTGTTAGGCACGGGCCTTTGCATGTTAGCAGAGTTGCATATTACATTCCCCTCTTAACAAATTTTCTTAGAAAATCAGGTGATAAAGAAGCGGCTAAGCTATCACAAGAAGAATTACAGGCAATGCAAATTGCTGGTGTGCTTCATGATTCTGGAAGAGAGTCCGATCTTACAGGCGATGCCCCATATTCTGATAGTGAAAAGAAAAGCTTTAGTAACTGTTTGGGCTTTATGGAAAGTAATAACATTATTGATATGGAAAAAGCTCTAAAAATTTGCAAAGCCGCAGGCACTATGGATAGTGACGGGCCTAGTGTTTATAGACGAGTAATAAAGTCTGCTGACTCACTAGATGTCTTAAGGGCAGATGATTTTCAGTTTGATCCCAATAAAATGGAAATATACTCAGACGCCTCCCCCGAAGAAAGAAAAAACTTAAATGAAATAATTGATGCTGTTAAAAAACGAATTGTTACACAAGGGGATTCTCCACAAAACTTTAACAGCCTTTCGCAAAAAAATAGAGTTATCGCAGGAAATTTTGATGTGCAAAAAAGAGAAAACCTTCAAAATGGAGATATTTACAATAACATTGAAATGTCTATGAACCAAAGCCCCATGCTTAGTAGTTTTTATAATCAAGGAACCTTAATCCCCCCAAGAAAAAGCCGCAGCACCTCATTCAAAGAAATGCTAAGTTCCACCCCACCCCCACAAAACTTTGCCTCTAAATAACGACGTACAAACAAGAAAGTCTTATCGTCGTAAGATATCTACAGTTATACCAGCCAAATGGAAAAAGTAATGAGACAAGGTGAATTTTGTGAGACAACGACTAAATATTAAATCGCTAATAATGGTGCCCGCGGCCGGACTTGAACCGGCACGTCCCGAAGGACAACAGATTTTAAGTCTATCGTGTTGGATGCCTTTTATAACTATTAAATCAGAAGCTTAACCATTTCATTATGTACTATTATTTTACCATTATCATACCCTTTAACCCCCTGTTTTGCATATTTTCCTATATTTTCAATAGTACAATCATCACGACTTGCGTCGCGCTGACTAGGTAACAATAAATTTACAACAATGTCTACAATCACGCTCTTTTTCTGGTGTTTTTTGTGAAATCTAACTGGTACAGGTATTAAGCCACCTCCCCTGAACACCTGTTCCCAAAATAGGTTTTCACAATCAATATAATCAACGTCTTATTAAATACTAATTGTCCCATTATTTATCTTGTTTATACTGGTTTAGCTATAAGCCGCTTTTTTTATCTGTTTTCAATGGGACACTGATTTTATAATTTTAATAACGCCATTCTTAAAATGATTATTAATAAAGTTGTGAGCTCCATCAAGTTTTGCTTTATAAATATTAAAAATTTAACCAACTTGACTTTATGTAACAAGTAATGTATGTTACTCAACATATTTGGTAGAAATAAACTATTTATTATTAACCTTTTATCCCTATAGGAGATGTAGATAATATGGCACTAGGTATTAAAACGGCTAGAAAACAATTCTCAAAATTAAATGAACAAGCAGACAAAGTTACCAGTGGAGTAACTTTTGGTGCTACTAAAAAGCTTAATGAACATAATGAAACGACTGAAAGCAAGCAAAACGAATTTGTAGGTGAGAATCGCCCAGGTGTCGGAAAGATCGTACAATCATTCACTACAGCTCCAATAACACATGCTTTATCCGCAGCTGCACACGGAATTGCAGCAGGAGCACACGCACTAGCATTACCTTTTGCAGCCATAATTGACACTGCAGCCGGCCTTTCCAAGGGTCTTGGAGATGCATTCGATAAAGTTCAACAAGCTGCAACTCGCGACCCACTTTCTACAGAAGCGGCTCCTGAAGCAGGTGAGCGTAAAAGACTTGGTGAGAACTACGACTATACCAGAACAAAAACAGCAGCAAAAGGAATTGCAACACAAACAGCTAAAACTGTTCGCTCAGCCGCAAAAGCTGCACTTACACCTGCAGCGGCAGCAGTAGAAGTTGGCGCGGCAGTCACAGCAGGCGGTCTTGCATTAGCTGCAGGCGGTACTGCAGTTGGACTTGGAGTAGCAGCTGGAGGAGTTGTTCTAGGAACTGGAGTTACGGCCGCAGCTGTATCAGGAGCTTCAGCAGCAACAGCCATTACAACATCGGCAGTGGCAGGCGCAGTAACACGTACTGCAGTTGATGGTCCAAAAGGTCTTGTAACAGGAACCAAAGATGGAATAGATCAAGCAGTAAAAGCTTTGAAAGGACAAGATAAACGAGGAGAGGCTCAAGGGGTAGAAAGAACTAGTACCGCAGGAAAAATATCTAAGGCTTTCGGTAATTCACTTAAAGCACCTATTAACGGTACATATAACGCTGCAATTGAAGGTGCTACCAAAAAACTCGCAAATGAGAATAAAGACATTAAAAATATCAGGATTGCCAAAAAAGCTATTGAAGACCGCATAGACCTTGACGACCCTAAAGCAGCAAGAGAATTTATAAAAGCAGCAAGAGAAATTATAAAATCTGAGCGAAGCAGCAAGGGTAAGGTTAAAACTGCTAAAAATGCAGCAACAGCTGTTAGCGCATTCCAAAACGCACTAACTCCAACCGAAGAAGAAGCAGTTGAAACTGAAGTTGCTGCTAAACCAAAAAGAACTGGTCGTCTTGCGGGCTTAAGTCAAAGAGTATTCGGAAGAAAGAAATCAACTGCTCCACAAACAGATTCACCTAAAAATGCTA
>Ga0213866_10003448_pt1 | contig 10758 bp, 8 predicted proteins | sample PICome_11_FD_160079 | JGI IMG/M metagenome (GOLD analysis project Ga0213866, IMG submission 160079) | Coastal seawater microbial communities near Pivers Island, North Carolina, United States - PICO284 | ecosystem: Environmental > Aquatic > Marine > Coastal | place: USA: North Carolina... | reverse complement strand
GTCCGGCCACCACTTACTGTGCCGCTGCAGTGTCCATGGTGCGATCATCACCAGCGCCCCCTTGCGCAGACGCCGGCCACCGACCGTGGCCTCGCGCAATGCCACCCGGGGCATAAAGGTAATCGGTGGGTACAACCGCAACGTCTCTTTGAAAAACGCCTTGGTCAACGGCAACTGGCGGGTATGCTCAAAGCTCACCGGCGCATCCCCTACCACCGCAGCGACCTCTTCGCGCAACCGGGCCAACCAGTGGGGCTGGTCAGCCAACATATAAAACGCCCAGGTCAAAGCGCTGGCGGTGGTCTCGTGGCCGGCCAGAAAAAATACGCCGAGCTGATCGATGAGCTCTTCGCGGGAGAACGGTTCTCCAGTCTCTTGGTCGCGTGCGGCGATGACGCTGCTGGCGATGTCATCAAACGCCTCGGGGTTGTCGAGATGCGAGTCAACCAGCGTGCCCAAATGCCGACGGATCCGCTCGCAGGCAGCCAGCACCTCCGGCGGCTGCGGAATATCACTCCAGGCGGGCTTAAAGATCAGACGCAACACGTCGACCTGCACCGCAGAGCGCTCAAACAGCGTGAAGTCCTCAAACACATCGACGGCCACGCCGCTCTGCAGCGGCGTCGAGAACACAGTGCGGCAGATTATGTCCGCCGTGAGGTGACTCATGGCGAGATCGAGGGAGAACGCTTCGCCGGACGCAGCCTTTTCCTCCAGCGTCAGCAGGTGATCGTCAACGGCCGCCTTCATCGCGCCAAAGGCATGGCTGATGCGCATGTGCGAGAAGGCAGGATCAATCATCGCGCGCTGCCGCTTCCAGCGCTCACCGTCAGTCACAAAAATGCTGTCGCCAATCAGATGCTCCAGCGCACTGACCATCAGGTCACTTTTGGGGAACACACCCTCGGCGTCGCGCATGATCTCGCGCACGGCGTCGGGCTCGTTGAAGAGCACCGTCGAGCGCCGGGAGTAACCCAGGTTACCGACGTCAAAGTGATAGGCAGCAGCAGGCAGCAGCTCAAGCAGGTTGCCATCCCCCTTCCACAGCACGCGCGCAAGCGCGACCACCGACCACAGCGACAGCGGCTTGGGTGGGATATACAGCTCCGATGCGCTCATTTCACAGTCCCGACTCGATCGATGCAGTATGGAGGGGGGACCTGATGGTGTCGACCCACACGCTGTTTGAGTGGCTGGTGGGGCTCCACATCGCCACCGGTACGGTCGGGCTGATTGTGGTGTGGATTCCGATCGCCGGGAAAAAAGGTGGCGTACTGCACCGTCGCGCCGGCACCTTATTCGTTCAGTCGATGATCGCCACGGGCTTTACTGCGGTAGCAATCAGTCTCACCACATTGTCTGACCCCACAGGTACTCATCCGCATTTGGCAGCGCACCCGATCTTCGCGGATCCACAGGCCATTACCAATATCTTTGGCTGGATGATGCTTTACCTCGCCACCCTGACGGTCAACCTCGCCTGGCAGGGTTGGCTCAGTCTGCGCAATGGCCGCGATCACCTGCGCAATCGCGTCTGGCATAACCTGCTCTCTCAGGGGTTGTTAACCGTTGTATCGGCCAACTGTTTTGTGCGGGGCGTTGCAGCCGCAGAGCCGATGATGATGGGCATCTCCATGGTCGGGTTCGCCACGGTGGCCACCAATTTATGGTTCATCTATAAGCCACAACCACTGCCGACAGACCGCATCAAGGAACACATCAAGTGCCTCGTCGGCGCCGGCATCTCGGTGTACACGGCATTCTTTGCCTTTGGTGCCGTGCGATTCATTCCTGAGCTGGCGCTGCAACCCGGGCTCTGGGCGGTACCGCTCATTGTGGGTCTGACATTAATCATTTATCACCAGCGCGTCGTCACCCGGCCGATGCGAAGCAAGTTGCGGGTCGCATGAGCGCCAGGCACGCCATTGTGATCGGCGCCGGGGCAGGTGGTTTGTCCGCCAGCATCGATCTGGCGCGCGCGGGCTTCCAGGTCACTCTCCTTGAACGCGGGAACGCTCCGGGTGGCAAGATGCACACGCGCGCGGTCGATGACCGGGAGGTCGACGGCGGCCCCACTGTCCTGACCATGCGCTCGATCTTCGAGCAACTGTTTGCGGACGCCGGCGCCTGCTTGAATGATCGACTGACGCTGCTGGAGAGTCCGATCATCGCGCGCCATGCCTGGAGTCACGGCGGTGTGCTGGACTTGTATCCGGATGCTCAACGCTCCCGCCAGTCCATTGAGGATTTTGCCGGCACAGACAACGCCGCTGGCTTTGAGCGCTTCTATTCGCAGAGTGCACGTATTCATCAGACGCTATCTGAAACGTTCATGACCGCATCAAAGCCCGATCCGGTGACACTGGTGGGTCGCGTATTGCGTCAACACCATCCCAGTTCATTGATGGCGGCTAGACCCGCTCCCAACTTGTGGCGTGCGCTGGGCGGCTTTTTCTCTGATGAGCGACTGCGGCAACTATTCGCCCGGTATGCCACCTATGTGGGCTCCTCACCGCTCAGCACGCCCGCCACGCTGATGCTCATCGCGCACGTCGAGCTCGAAGGTGTTTGGCTGGTGGATGGGGGGATGCATCGACTCGCCGCAGCCATGGCAGACCTGGGCCGGGAACTGGGCATCGACCTCCATCTCAACACCCATGTCAGCGAAGTGCTGGTGAAAGGAGGAAAAGCCTGCGGGGTGCGGCTCGAGGACGGCACTTCCCTGCCTGCTGATGTGGTGGTCTTCAATGGCGACACAAACGCCCTCGCCACCGGACAGCTGGGCGACGAGGCCATGCGGGCCGTCAAACCGCGATCAGTAGAGCAACGCGGGCTCTCTGCGCTGACCTGGTGCATCAAAGGCAGCAGTTCGGGCTTTGGCCTCGATCATCACAACGTCTTTTTCGAATCGGACTACCCGAGCGAGTTCAACACCCTTTTCGAAAAGCGCAATGTTCCCTCGAAACCGACGGTGTATCTCTGCGCCCAGGACCGGGGTCCGAACGGATCGCTGAACGGATCAGAGCGGCTGCTGATGCTGGTCAACGCCCCTGCCGACGGAGATCGGCAGAGCTGGTCCGAGGATGACGTGGCGCGCACCCGGGATAACGCGCTTGCGGTACTGGAGCGATGCGGTCTGAACCTTGGCTTCCGGGATAGCGATTGCGTCAGTACCACCCCTAACGATTGGCATGGCCGATTCCCAGGCAGCGGTGGCTCCCTCTATGGGGGCGCCTCACACGGTATCTGGTCGAGCTTCACCCGACCGGGCGCCCGAAGCCGTCTGAAAGGGTTGTACCTATCGGGGGGAAGCGTCCACCCCGGCCCCGGGGTGCCGATGGCGACCCTGTCAGGCCGACTCGCGGCGAGCGCCGTGGTCCGGGATATCGCCTGAGCGCATCGCGCTCTGCTCCGGCGGCTTCCAGAAATCCTCTAGTGCCTCAATGGTCTCGGCCGTGAGCTCCCAATGGGGCAGACCGAGGCTGGGCGACAGTTGCTTGGCTGCCCAGTGGCTGTGCACCTCGGTGAGCTCCGGCAAACGTTCAAAACCGATGTTAGGGTCCCGATCGTAAAGCACCAAACAGGGCAATTTGAGCCGGCTATAGAGACGTGACACTGCCTGCTCGGTGAACAAATTGAATGTCAAAAACTTGATGGGCGCATAGTGCGCACCGGGCTGACTCGTCGTCTCCAGCGCATAACGCACCATATGCTCAGGCGTTGTGCCGACAAATGCCTGGCCGAGGAACCAACGAATACTCGGTTTACTGGTTAACAGACGAAATAGCGGTCGACCGACCAAAGGCGAAGAAAGCAAACGATCCACGCGTGAACCGTTCGGCGCCGTGGGTGGCACACGTATCCCCATACCGGTGGGTGAAATCAGCGACAGGCTGCGTACCTTAGTACCCTGCTCCAGAATCGCCCGCGCCATGAACTCGCCAGTGAGGGACAGCGCCACCACATCTGCAGGTTGCTCAAGGCTCTCGAGCCACTCCGCTAACCACCGTGCATAAAGGCTTGAGCTGTAGGCCACATCGGGTCGATCCGAGATGCCAAAGCCGGGTAGGTCCGGGACCCACACCGGACGCTTGTCTCGGTAATGCTCAAACAGGGGACGCATTTCCATCGCACTGGGCGCGGCGTTGATGCTATGCAGCAGCACCAATGGTGCCCCCTCTGTGACCTCTCCCCGATAGCCCCGGAGAGTCACGCCCCCATTGAGTGAAAAGGCAAATTGTTCCGCGTCCAAAGCGGGCATCAGTGGCTTGGCCATGTTATAAATATCAATGAAAGTTGACATGCAGATAGTATAGTTTGTTTGACATGTGTACGGGTAGTCCTTGATTCACACTTTCTCGGTCGGATCGCAGGACGATTCGCGCAGTAGCAACAGGGGGCATGCATGAGTACCGCTTATCCGTTTACCGCTATCGTCGGTCAGGACGACATGAAGCGCGCGTTGACCATCGCCGCTGTCGATCCGGGCATCGGCGGGGTGCTGGTACTCGGTGAGCGCGGCACCGGCAAATCGACGACGATCCGGGCACTCGCCGCCCTCCTCCCTAAAATCGATGTGGTAGCCGGCTGCTCATATCAATGCGACCCGCTGGCGCCGCGGCCCGGACTCTGCACCCAGTGCGGCAAACCCTCGGCTACCCCGGACGCCAAGGCCATCACCATTCCCGTGGTCGATCTGCCACTGGGCTCAACCGAAGATCGCGTCGTCGGCGCTTTGGATATTGAGCGCGCACTTGTTAACGGCGAGAAAGCGTTTCAACCCGGTCTCTTGGCACAAGCGAATCGTGGCTTCCTGTATGTCGACGAAGTGAATCTGCTGGAGGACCACATCGTGGACGCGCTCCTCGATGTCGCTGCTTCCGGAGAGAACGTCGTTGAGCGGGAGGGGCTGAGTGTGCGACACCCTGCGCAGTTTGTGTTGGTCGGCAGCGGCAACCCCGAAGAGGGAGAGCTCCGCCCACAGCTTCAGGATCGATTCGGCCTCTCGGTCGACGTGCGAACGCCTCGCGATGTACCCACCCGAGTCGAGATCATTCGTCTGCGAGAAGCGTTCGATCACGACCGCACTGCCTTTCGCAAAAAATGGGCGCGCAAGGAGAGTGCACTGCGGCGAAAGATTCAGGTCGCACGTGATCAGCTCGACGATGTCGACACCCCCGCCGTGCTGCTGGAAACCGCGGCCAAGCTCTGCTTGGCACTGGGCACAGACGGCCTTCGAGGTGAACTCACTTTGGTACGCAGCGCTCGAGCACTGGCGGCACTGGAGGGCAAGTCAGCGGCGACCCTGAAGCACCTGCGCGCCATGGCGCCTTCCGTGTTGCGTCATCGATTACGGCGTGATCCGCTGGATGAGTCCAGTGCAGATATCCGGGTAGAGCGGGTCATTGCAGAGTTGTTCCAAGAGTCTGTTAACGATGGTGGCAACTGAAACAATCTCCCCCTGGACGGATGCTGAGTGGGCCGCGGCGCTGATTGCACTGTCAGGCTAAACGCTCGGCGGCGTCCACCTGCGATCTCCACCGGGTCCAGTGCGTGACTACTGGCTGGAGCGCGTCAAACAGCTCTCCGGGCAGGACCCTATTCGCAAAATCCCCGCCAATATTCCGGAAGGTCGGCTGCTAGGCGGCATAGATCTGGGTGCCACGCTGCAACACGGCAAGCCCATCGCTGAAACCGGCATGCTCGGAGAATGTCACGGGCATATTGTCATCGCGGCGATGGCGGAGCGTTTGCCTCGCAATACCGTGCACCACTTGTGTACCGCCCTCGACCACGGTGCCATCACCTTGGCACGGGACGGCATCGAAGCCGAGACACCGGCGCGTATTGCACTCATTGCCACCGATGAGGGCACAGAAGACGAGAGCGCCCACGCAGCCCTAATCGATCGGCTTGGCATCGCCTTAGATATGACGACGCTGGGAATCCACGATGTCGACGACGAGATCTTTCGCCGCCGTGACGTTGAACGCGCGATCAATGCGCTCGCCCGCGTGACCATAAGCGAGGAGCACCTCACGGCACTGGCGACGCTCACCGCATCTCTGGGCATTGATTCGCCGCGCCCTACCCTAGCTGCCGCGAAGGTGGCGCGCGCTTCCGCGGCACTCCGACAATCTGAAGTCGTGAAAGAAGAAGACGTGGCGCGCGCGTTACGGCTCTGCCTGATTCCGCGGGCGCAGCAACTTCCGGAGATGGCCGAACCGCCACCAGAGCCCGAGCCCGAACCGGAGCAGACAGACGACGCCGAGCCGCCACCGATGGCGGAGCAGCCACCCCCCGATGAAGACCGCCTGCTAGAGGCAGCGCTGGCACAACTCCCTGCTGGATTGCTGGAACAGCTACAGACCCGATCCGCGCGACTTCGTCAAAGCAGCACCGGCAGCGCTGGCGACCAGCACCGGCATCAGAACCGGGGCCGGCCCACCGGTGTATTTCGTGGTGATCATCGGCGCGGTGGCCGGGTCAATATTCTTGCAACGCTGCGTGCCGCCGCGCCCTGGCAACCGCTGCGGCGGCAGGAGCAAACCGAGCACACTAATGAGACACCGCCGCGTCACCTGCAAATTCGACGGGACGATATTCACCTGACACGGTTTCAGCAACGCAGAGAAACCCTGACCCTGTTTGTGGTCGACGCGTCAGGTTCAGCTGCATTGCAACGGCTGGCGGAGGCCAAGGGCGCCGTCGAGCTGTTACTCGCCGACTGTTATGTGCGCCGGGACCAAGTTGCGCTGATAGCCTTCCGCGATGAGCAGGCCGAACTTCTGTTACCGCCAACACGGTCATTAGTGCGCGCCAAAAAAACCCTGGCAGCGCTGCCAGGAGGTGGCGCCACGCCCATGGCCGCGGCATTAGATCTCACCCGCGACATGGCTGAACGCGCCGGCAAACAGGGCACCACCATGCAGTACATCATCCTCACCGATGGCGCAGCCAATGTGGCCCGAGACGGGACCCGCAACCGCGAGGCCGGCACCGCCGACGCGCTCGCTGCAGCACGGATGCTGGCGCTGAGCCCCTCCAACGGACTGGTGATCGATACCGCGCAGCGGCCACAACCTCGGGCCAGAGAGCTTGCCGACACCCTGCGTGGCACCTACCTCGCGCTACCTCAGGCTGACGCACAGACGCTGAACCGCGCCATCCGCGCTGCCACCCCATGACCTCGCAGACTGCGTGGCGCGCGGTGGCTGAATTCTGGCCGCGGGCAGAGACCAGCCGCTTCGTGCAGGTAGGCAAGATTGATTTCCATGTGCAGGTTAGCGGCGCGGGCGAGGATGTGCTCTTACTCCATGGCGCCGGCGCCTCCGCGCACTCCTTTGCCGGCCTCGCGGCCAGGCTGAGCGAACGCCATCGTGTCATTGCACCCGACTTGCCGGGTCAGGGCTTTACAACATTACTGCCTCTCAAAGAGGTGGGCCTCGTCCCGTTTGCCACCTACTTAGGTGAGCTGATGCAGTTTCTGGAGGCGACGCCTCGCTGGATCATCGGGCACTCTGCAGGTGCGGCCCTGGGCGCCCAATATGCGCTGAATGCCGACAAACTGCCTGAGGGGATGCTCTGCATCAACGCTGCGTTCAATCCGTTCGGCTCGCTAGCAGCACCGCTATTCAGCAAGACGGCAAAATGGTTTGCCCGCAGCCATTGGTTGCCCCGAGTACTGGCCTCCCCCAGCCTGCGTTGGCGAGGCACCGGGTCAATGCTGGCGGATACCGGCTCAGCGGTCGATCCGCTCATGGGCCGCTGCTATGACACCTTGCTTGGAAACCCCGATCACATTGCGGGCACCCTCAGAATGATGGCGGGATGGGATCTTCCTCCTTTGTTGCGATGTCTGCCCTCTTTGCAGATGCCGGTGTGGCTGGCCGCCGCCGAGGGTGACCGCACGATCCCTCCTGAACGCAGCACCTCGGTGGCAAATGATTTACCCCTCGCTCGCGCAGTGCGTATCCCTGGTCTCGGGCACCTTGCCCATGAGGAGAATCCGGAGATCTTCGAAGAGCTTTTCCAAGAAATGCGGACTAAAACCGCAGCCTAACTGCGCCATCACAGGCTAAAAAGAAGGCTGTGCACCCCCCACCAGCACTGCTACACTGTCCAATATAACTGACAGTTTAAGTGTCTTTTTAATATGAATATCGCGGAATCTGCGTTTCGTTCATTGGAGACGACTGACCACCGACCCACGGCAATCGTGATTGGCACCGGGTTTGGCGGTCTTGCGGCTGCCATCCGCCTTGGGGCCAAGGGCTACCGGGTCCACATGCTCGAAAAGCTGGACGCGCCGGGTGGGCGTGCCTATGTATACCATCAGGACGGCTTCACCTTCGACGCCGGACCGACGATTGTCACGGCGCCCTTCTTACTGGAAGAGCTATGGGCCCTATGCGGCAAGCGCTTTGCCGATGACGTTGAACTCAAACCCATGGATCCGTTTTTCCGGCTCCGCTTTGACGACGGCCGCATCTTTGACTACTCAGGCGACAAGGCACGCAACATTGAACAAATCAAAAACTACAATGAAGCCGATGCCGAGGGCTACGAGCGCTACCTGAAAGCCAGCGAGGAGCGTTACAAAGTCGGTTTCGAAGGCTTAGTCGATAAGCCCTTCGATTCATTGCTCGCACTATTTAAGTTCATGCCGCAGCTCATGCGGCTCCGGGCTGATCGCAGCGTCTACAAACTGGAGTCGCGCTACATACGGGATCCACAGCTCCGTATGACGATGAGTTTTCACCCGCTACTGATCGGCGGCAATCCCTTTTCGGTCACCAGCGTCTACACCCTGATCTCATTTTTGGAGCAACGTTTCGGCGTGTGGTCCGCCATGGGCGGCACCGGCAGTATCGTCAAAGGCATGGCCGGGCTGATTGAAGGCCAGGGCGGCAAGATCGAGTGCAATGCGGAAGTGGAAGAGATTCTGGTCGAAGAGGGAGCCGTGCGTGGCGTGCGACTGGCAGATGGCCGAACACTGCATAGCGATCTCGTGGTCTCCAACGCGGACGCGGCCTGGACATACCGACACCTGATTAAAGCGAAACATCGCAAGCGATGGACGGATCGCAAAATCGACCGCTCACATTTCTCAAATGGACTGTTCGTCTGGTACTTCGGCACCAAGGGACAATACCCCGACGTACCCCACCATTCCGTGATTCTGGGGCCACGCTATAAAGGCCTACTGGACGATATCTTCAAGCGCAAAGTGCTGGCCGATGACTTCAGCCTTTACCTGCACAGACCCACAGAGACCGACCCCTCGCTTGCGCCAGAGGGCTGCGACACATTTTATGCGTTGGCGCCGGTACCGCATCTCGATGCGGATGTGGACTGGCCCACCTATGCCGAGACGTTCAAAGAACGGATCTGCCAGCGACTGGAAGAGACCATGCTACCCGGCCTGCGTGATCGCATCGTCACATCCCGACTGCTCACACCGCAGGACTTCCATGACCGGCTGAACTCGGTCAAAGGAGCCGCCTTTGGCTATGAGCCGCGGATTACACAGAGCGCCTGGTTCAGACCGCACAACCGCAGCGAGGACATCAAGGGCTTGCACCTTGTCGGCGCGGGAACCCATCCCGGTGCCGGCATGCCCGCGGTGATCTCTTCCGCCAAGGTGATCGACCAATTGATTCCTGCAGCAGTGACCCACCGTGCGTAACGACCATCAGATCATGACGCCCCATACCGACATGAGCGAATGTCGGCGGTTGCTGTCGCATGGCTCCAAGTCCTTTTACATCGCCTCTCATTTCCTTCCGCGAGCACTCCGCGAATCGGCGTCCGGACTCTACGCGTTCTGTCGTATCGCTGACGATTTGGTGGATCTCGGTGAAGACCCGCATCAAGCGCTTGTCACACTTCATCAGCGACTCGATCAGATCTACGACGGTCGGCCAGACAATCACCCGATCGACCGGGTGCTCAGCCAGATCGTGATCGACCATAAATTACCGAGGGGACTACTCGACGCCCTGCTTGAGGGATTTGAGTGGGACACCGAGGGACGGGATTACCATACGCTGGCAGAAATCTGCGACTACGGCGCCCGTGTCGCAGGCACCGTCGGCGTCATGATGGCGGTTCTCATGGGGGTCAAAGACCATGCGACGCTGGCCCGCGCCGCTGATTTGGGCGTGGCCATGCAACTGACCAATATCTGCCGCGATGTGGGCGAGGACGCTCGCGCCGGACGGCTTTACCTGCCGCGTGATCTGATGCGGGAAGCCGGCATGGATGCCGAGGCATTTCTCCGCAACCCGGTGCCCAGCCCTCAACTCACCCAAGTGCTAAAAAAGCTTCTCGCGGAAGCCGAGCGACGCTATCAATTGGCCGATGAGGGCATCCGGCAACTGCCTCGCAGTTGCCGGCCCGGCATTTTGGCCGCCCGCCGCCTCTACGCCGAGATAGGCCATACCGTTGTACACAACAATTACGACTCGATTAGCCAACGCGCGATCGTGTCCCGTGCACGTAAAATCCAGATCCTGATTGGTTTGATTCGCGGGCCCGCCGCGGCACCAGAATGTATGCAGGAACCCTGCGCAGCAGAAAATCAGTTTTTAATCGACGCTATTCCTCACACCGAAGACTGGCAGCGCCCGAACCAGCCACGGCAGTTCTCCGCCAAGGCGGAGTGGATGCTTGAGCTCTTTATGGTGATGAAAGAGCGTGACGAGATGGCCATACACGCCCAGTCCCAGGAGCCGGACTGACTGCCTCAACCCTTTC
>Ga0213866_10003447_pt1 | contig 10760 bp, 6 predicted proteins | sample PICome_11_FD_160079 | JGI IMG/M metagenome (GOLD analysis project Ga0213866, IMG submission 160079) | Coastal seawater microbial communities near Pivers Island, North Carolina, United States - PICO284 | ecosystem: Environmental > Aquatic > Marine > Coastal | place: USA: North Carolina... | reverse complement strand
CAGCGCTGACCTGGGCGAGTTGCACTTCAACAAGAACGGCACAAGCCCGACGCTTGCACTGGCTCGCTCAATCAGCGCCAGCATGGGTGCTGCGATTGGCGCAGGCGACGTGGTGCTCAACGGCCACACGCTGACGCTCGGCGGGAGCACGGTGACGATCCTTGCTCGCATCATCTACGCAGACGGCACGCTCGATCTGCAAGCCGACAGCGTTGACCTTGAATCCAACGATCAAGGCGTGAGCACTGGTCCCGGCAGCAGCAGCGACTACCTGCGTGGCGGCAAGCTCTTCAACTCGCCGCTCCAAGGGCGCATTCGCTTCTCCGGTGCGGGCAACGTCGCGCTGGCTGTGGATTCGCTGAGCTGGCTGACGAATCTCGAAGTCGCGATGGATGATCCAAGCGACACCGTGACCATCAGCGGTGCGGTCAACACGCTGGCGGGTAGCGTGATCATTGAACAAGGCACGCTTGATCTTGGCACCAAGGTGTGGGCGATGAACGGCAGCTTCGTGTCGAACGCGCTCGCGCTCGGCAATGCTTCGCTGCTGCAAGGGGCGGGTGGCCGCGTCACGCTGACTGGCGGAGTTCAGCGCGTGCGTGCGCTGAGCGGACGGGCTGGCTTTGATGGCGCGCTCGATACGCTCGTGGTTACCAGCGGCACCTGGCTCGGCGTGAGCACGCAGATCACGGTTGCGAATCTGCTCTCCGTCAAGGTTGATGCAACGCTCGAACTGCTGGGCGGCGCCAACGTGATTGTTGGCGATGCTGCGAACACGACGGCAGGCACCTTCATTGTGGAAGAGAACGGTCTGTGGCTCTCGAACGGCTCGCCAACTCCCAGCATGCGCGGCGCATCTGCCGGCGCGCGCTTTGCCTGCATCGTGCAGGGTGAAGCGCAGTTGAACGGCCTGAGCCTCGGCTGGTACGACGACGGCGGCTTGCGTCTCGTCGACAATGCCTACGCCAGCGCGCTCAATTCGGTGGAGTTCCACGATGGCGTTGCGGGCGGCGTTCACATTACGTTCCGCGCCTTCCATAATGTATCGCTGGGTGATCCCGAGTTCGTGAATAACCGCTTCGACGGCACCGCGACTCGCGCTTCGGTGCTGGGCGATGCCGGCACGCGCCAAGTCTCGCTGCGCTTCGGCTCAGACGATCATGGCGTCGCTACAAAGGAAGAGCTGAACGGCGCGTCGATTGAGTTCACCTCGCCAACGCCGACAACGCTTCTCATCTCATCGCGCGATCCGAATGCGGAGACCTTGCGTTTGCCGGGCGAAGACGGCGTGGTCGTTGGAACCTTCAGCATGCGCGCTGCGGGCAGCTCAGCGCAGATCGAATCGCTTCAGCTTTCTGCTGCGGTGGTTGGTGGCGCTGCGACGACCATCGGCGATGTTGCGGATGCGGTCTGGCTGGTGCCGGACTGGAACTTCAACGGCATCTGGGATGAAGGCGAAGATGCGTTTGGCGGCAGTGGTGCGCTGGCTAGCGGCTCGGAGCTGGTGACCTTCACGGGCTCGCCGATCCTTGGCGTGCTTGCAGGACGCAGCGTTGACCTAATGCTGATCGTCGACTTCGGCAGCGCTGACGCCGTTGATCTGCGCGTGAACTTTGCGCTGCTCTCAGAATCCGCCATCACGACAACGCAGGCTCTTACGCTCGGTAGCGCATTGCCACTGATCAGCTCAAGCTCGCGCGCGGTGGCCTCGGCCTTCAACATGAATGCGAGTAGCGTGCAGTCAGATATCTACTACGCCGATCGCGGCCAAACCGATATCCCGAGCTTGCACGTTGCAATGACGGGCGAGCGAGGCTTGAGCACGCTTAGCGGGATCACGGTGGATGTGCTGCTCAACAGCAGCACTGCGGTTGATCTGCTTGGGCCGATTCACGTCTACATTGATGCGAACGGCAACGGCTTGGTCGACGCTGGCGAGAACGAGCTCGTGGCTGGTGGGACTTCAATCGATCCTTCGCAGCGCACGCTGGTCAGCTTCCCCGCGATTGATATCCCGGAAGGCGAGACGGTGTTCCTGCTGCTCACGCTCGATTCGCTCGACTCGAGCGCGTTGACCAACGTGAACTACCAGATGCGCATGCCGATCAACTTCAACGACACGCTTTACGCGGGTGAGTTGACGAACGCGGGCGGGCAGATCTTGGGTTCACGCGTGTACTTCCCGACTACTCGCACGAGTTCGAGTGGCTGCGCGATTAGTGGAAGTGGGCCGCGAGATCTCTCGTGGGCGCTCTTGCTGACGCTTGGCTTGCTGGGCTCGGCCTTGAGCTTGCGTCGCCGCGCATAGGGTTGGCGCCGCGGGTTGAGTGAATTGTGACCTATCGGCCATCTTGGTGAGCGGATTTGCGGGCGCTGCTGCCAGCAAATCCGCTTTGCCATCTGCTGGTGAACGGTTAGATTCACGCTGCCTGCGCCGCATGGATTGGGTGGACGTGGCTTTGACAAAATGTGGACTGATTGCGTCCGCTTTCCGATTGCTGGAGCGCGTGGCGAGTCTAAGATCATGTCAGAAATAACTGACATCTGGTGAAGAGCCGGTGTCAGCGGGGCGGGTTACCTTCGGGTAGGGCACGAGAAACGTAGATGCTGATCCTCTTCCAGCCGAATGCAACGCGCGCTCAACGAGACGCGGTTGCTGCACAGGCCGACGATCTGGGCTTGCGCAATGATGCGCTGAGCTTCGATGGTGGCTTTGCTCTGCGTCTTGCTGGCCCGGCAGCCGCGCTGAAGTCTGAGGCTTTTGAGAAGCTCGCTGGCGTGCGCGCCGTGCGCAAGCTTTCGCAAAAGTTCAGCCTCTCGTCGCGCGATGCCAAGCCTGAGAGCACGGTCGTTGATCTCGGCGATGGCGTGCGCATTGGCGACGGTTCCTGCGTGATGATCGCAGGCCCTTGCTCGATCGAGAACGAAGACCAAGCCTTCACCATCGCCCACGCGATCCGCGAAGCAGGCGTGCGCATCATGCGCGGCGGTCTCTTCAAGCCTCGCACCTCGCCCTTCAGCTTCCAAGGTCTCGGCGCGGACGGCTTCGAGCTGATGAAGCGCGTGCGCGAAGAGTGCGGGCTGAAGTTCGTGACGGAAGCGATGGACGAAGAGAGTCTTGAGATTGTCAAAGAACACGCCGACATGATCCAGATCGGCTCGCGCAACATGCAGAACTTCGCGTTGCTTAAGCGCGTTGGACGCGCCCGCAAACCCGTGCTGCTCAAGCGCGGCATGTCGAGCACCTTCAATGAAATGATGCTCGCAGCCGACTACATTCTGAGCGGCGGCAACGGCAACCTCGTGCTCTGCGAGCGCGGCGTCCGCACCTTCGCCGACCACACGCGCAACACGCTTGATCTAAGCGTCGTGCCGCTAGCCAAGCAGCTCAGCCACCTGCCGATTATCGTCGACCCCAGCCACGGCACGGGCCGTCGCGATCTGGTTACGCCGATGGCGCTCGCAGGCATTGCGAGTGGCGCTGATGGGCTGATCATCGAAGTCCACAACAATCCTGATTGCGCGCTGAGCGATGGCGATCAATCGCTGACGATCGAAGGCTTCCTTGAGTTCCTGCCGCGCGCACGCGCCGTTGCGGAAGCGATGGGCAGCTCATTCAGCAGCGCACCCGCGCAGGTCTAGCCCGATTCTCGAATCTTAGATGCGCTGATCCAGCCGCTGCGTTCGCTCGTGATGAGCAGCGCGGAGGTTTCTCGCATAGAACCTAGCGCAACGAAAAGCGCTGCCAAAAGTTCTAGAGAGCGCTTCATTCAAGAGCTGAAGCGAGCGGGGTAGTCCGGCGCGAAGCGGCAGATCTCTTGTACTGCCATGGCAAGGGATTGCGGGTCTGCACCCGCCCAACCGCTGCGGTCTGGCCAGTAGCGCCCGTGTGCGATCCAGTTGCGTCGGCGATAGAGAGTTTTCAAGTCGCCAAGTCTTTCAGCTAGCGGGGAGCCAGTTGGCTTGGTGCGCTTCCAGACTTCGAGGATTTCTTCCAGTGGGATACGCTCACCAAATCGCTCGTGCAAGATTCGCGCTTGGGTTTGCTGAAAGCCCGACGTGCCCGCTTCAAGCGAAGCCATGAGGTGAACTCGAAGTGCAGCTTCAACCGCAGCAACAAGCGTGAGCGTGAATGCTTAGTCGAGCTCGCTACGAGCGCGCTGAAGGCGTAGCGCCAGCTTGCGCTCAGATGCATGCTGCGCGAACTCAGCGCTCTCTTGCAGCAAGATTTTCGCGTGGCGGCGCAGTGCTTGGCACAAGAGCTCGTAGTCTTCCCAAATGTCTTGGATGCTAGGGAACTGAGCGTGCTGCATGGTGATTACCCGACAAGACGATTCAGCAGATTGGCGAAGCTCGCCTCAGTGAGTGGCTCGACCTGAAGCGTCGGAATCAACGAGTTCACAATGTTCCACGCGTCGTCGCTTTGGCGAAGCAGCATCACGCGATCAGCGCCGCAAACGATGTCGACTCGTCCCACCGCTGAACGAGTCATGCGTTGGCAGGGCAGCACTTCAATCGGGAAGCTGTGAGGGGGCACGAGCAGCAAGACTTGTGATTCGTACTCGCCCAAAAACTCTTCTTCGAGGTGATAGCTTTCCCGCGACAAATCGATCAACTCGTCGCGTCGCAATTCGTCGACCCACGTTTCGATCTGAGAGAAGAGGTTGTCGATTCGCTGCACCCAGTCGCGGCGCACGAGTTCTGGATCTTGCGCAAGCGCGCCATGTTGAGCTTCGCTTTGCAGCTTGAGCTTCTCGCGGAGCGCATCCATTTCTTTCGTCGCCATAACTTCCTCCACGGCACATCACGGAGACCATTGTACGCGAGTGCCAAGGCAAGCAGCCAGTTTTTCAGCAAGCGCCCTAGCCTAGCTCGCGGCGTTGGTCAGCAGGCGGAGGACGTTCTCGCCGAAGGTTTCTTCGACGTCCTGGAAGAGCGCGGCCCCGGCAGCGACGTGGTACTCCTCGGGCATCTCCATTACTTCGGCGTCTTCTGCGTCGTCGGTTGCTTTGACGTTCAAGAAGAGCGGGAGCGTTCCGCGATGCTTGAGCACGAGCTCGCGCAGGTTCTCCAAAAGCTCGCGGCTGATGCCTTGTGCGCGCAGATCAATGCAGACGGCACGCGTGAGCTTCGCCTGTGCATCCTCGAACTTGATCACCTCGTTCGCGAAGATCGAAACGCCCCATTCTTCCGAGTTGTCAGCGTCGCCCAGAATCATGATCGGCGTGCCGTTGGCGGGCTTGCCGTGCGGCAGCAGGAACTCGCGGGATTTGTCGAAGGCTTCGCGGAAGGCCATGACCTTGGCAGTCCCATCCCGATTGACGATGCTGAATTGCAGGTAGTCCTTCTTGTTCTTCTTCGAAATGCGGTGCTTGATGTTCTGCGCGACGCCAGCGATCTGCACTTTGACGCGCTCGCCATCGGTCGGCAGATCCTTGAGTTTGGCGGGCTCCCACGTGCTGTAGGAAGCGAAGAGCTTGCCGTAAAGCAGCAGCGGATCGTTGCCCAGCTTCTCCTCCGCTTCAGCAGCGGGGATCACATCAGCCAAGCGCAGGCCGATGCCTTCGCCGTCGTGATCTGTGTAGCCCTTGACGAAGACAATCGCATCTTCGACCAGATGCTCGCCGTGCTCTTCCAGCGAATCCGGGAAGACGGTGAGGTTTACCGTGCCGTCGAAATCAGTCAGCTCAACCTTCGCCATCTCCTTGCCGAAGTTGCGACTCGTTTCCTTCTGAATACGAATGCGTTTGATCGCGCTGATCATGCCGCCGAGCAGCACCTGCTTGTCCGCACCTTCTTGCTGCACGCTGGCAGTGGTGTGCGTGCGGTACTTGTCGAGCGCATCTTTGGCGGAGTCGAGAGGCGACGAGGTGATGTAGAAGCCAAAGGTTTCTTTCTCGGCCTTCTGCTTCTCGGTGTCGCTCCATTCCTCGCCTGAGCCGAGCATGTCGCGGTCGCGCTGATGCTCTTCCTCGTCGCTGAGCACGATGTCGGTAGGCCCGCCGAAGAGATTGGTCTGCCCGCGCAGCTTGTCGGCTGCCACGCCGGACGCATAGCGCATGGCTTTCTCAACTCCCTTGTCGAGAGCAGAGCGATTCAAGCCCATCGAGTCAAAAGCGCCGCCCTTGACCAGCGTCTCCATCACCGACTTGGTCACGCGCGAGTGGTCGACGTTTTCCAAGAAGTGCAGGAAGCCCTTGAAGCGACCGCCGACATTCTTGCGCGCCTCCAAGATCGCTTCGATCGCTTTCGTACCCGCGCCCTTCATACCAGAAAGGCCGAATACCACGGCGCCGTCTGACGTCGAGAAGCCTGCGAGCGAGCGGTTGATGTCCGGCGGCAGCACTTCGATGCCCATTTGACGGACGCCGCGCACGTACTCGATGATCTTGTCGTTGTTGCCGATCTGCGAGGAGATCAACGCTGCGGCGTACTGACCCGGATAGTGCGTCTTGAGCCACGCGGTTTGATAGGTGATCAGACCGTAGGCGATGGAGTGCGCCTTGTTGAAGCCGTACTCGCCAAAGCCTTCCATCTTGAGCCAGAGGTGCTCGCCCAGTTCCTCGCCGTAGCCCTTTTCCACGCAACCGGAAACGAACTGCGGGTGCAGCTTGTCCATCAAGTCTTGCTTCTTCTTGCCGATCGCTTTGCGCAGCACGTCGGCGTTGCCAGGCGTGAAGCCACCGAGCTGCCGCGACATCAGCATGGCTTGCTCTTGGTAGATCAGCAGGCCGTAGGTGTCGCTCAAGATGCCTTTAAGCTTCTCAACCGCTTCGTCGCTGACAATCGAGGTCACGCGATGACCGCCGTCTGGCAGCGGCTCGCCGCCTTCGCCGGGCATCAGCACCGCCTCAAGTCCGTTCTTTCTGCGCGCGAAGGTGACGTCAACGCCAGCGCTGAGCGGACCGGGGCGATAGATCGCGAGCACCGCCGAGATGTCTTCAAACTCGGTTGGCTTGACGTTGCGCAGTAGCTTGCACATGCCTTCCGATTCAAGCTGGAACACGCCGAAGCCTTCGCCGCGCGCGAGAGTCTTGTAAGTCTCCTCGTCTTCGAGCTCGACGGCGTTGATGTCGATTTTCTTGCCGGTGTCTTGCTCGATGAAGTCGAGCGCTTGCTGAATGATTGTCAAGTTGCGCAGGCCGAGAAAGTCCATCTTGAGCAAGCCCTGCTCTTCGACTTCGTTCATCGTGTACTGCGTTGCGATCACCACTTCGCCGTCGCCGCTTTCCTTTTGGCGCATGAGCGGCATGTAGTTGTCGACGGAGCTCGGCGCGATCACCACGCCGGCTGCGTGAACGCCGGTGCCTCGCGTGACGCCTTCGAGGGTCTTGGCGGTGTCCCAGAGCTCGCGAATCTCTTCGTCTTCGTTGTATTGTGCGCGCAGGACTTCGTTGCTTGCGAGGATCTCCGCGATCTTCGGCACGCGGCCCTGCTTCACCTCAATCTGCTTGGTGATCGCGTTGACCGTTTGCAGCGACACGTTGAGCACGCGCCCTACATCTTTAAGCACCGCGCGCGAAAGCAGCTTGCCGAAGGTTCCGATCTGGCAGACGGACTCGGAGCCGTACTTCTGGCGCACGTACTCAATCACCTCGCCTCGGCGCTCTTGGCAGAAGTCGATGTCGATATCCGGCATCGAGACGCGATCAGGATTCAAGAAGCGCTCGAAGAGAAGGTTGTACTTGAGCGGATCGACGTTCGTGATCCCCATCGCGTAAGCGACGATCGAGCCTGCTGCAGAGCCGCGCCCCGGGCCGACCGGGATGCCCTGCGCCTTGGCCCAGTTGATGAAGTCAGCGGTGATCAGGAAGTAGGACATGAAGCCCATCTTCTTGATCGTTTCGTATTCGAAGTCGTAGCGCTCCTTGACCGCATCGGAAAGCTCGGAGCCGTAGCGCTCGATCAAGCCTTTGCGGCAGAGCGCATCGACGTAGGCCTCTTCGCTCAGGTCATCCGGGCACTCGAAGCTTGGTAGGAAGTACTTCTGATCGCGCTTGAGGGTGACGTTGCAACGCTCGGCGATCTCGACGGTGTTGGTCAATAGGTCGGGGCGACCCGGGAAGAGCGCTGCCATCTCTTCGGCGGATTTCAGGTAGAAATCCGGCCCGTACTCGAAGCGGTTCTCATCGGTGATCAGGCGGCCCATGTTGATGCAGAGCATCACGTTGTGCGCGTGGAAGTCTTCTGGATTGAGATAGTGCGAGTCGTTGGTCAGCACGCACTTGACGTCCATCTTCTCTGCCAGGTCGAACATGCGCTCGGCGACCCAAAGCTCCATGCGTCCAGCTTCCGAGTCCTTGTGGTTTTGGACTTCGAGGTAGAGATTCTCCTTCCCGAAAATCTCGCGATACACCTCAACTTTGCAGCGCGTAGCGTCGGGCTTGTCCTGCATGATCGCCTGGGGGATCTCGCCGCCAAGGCAGGCAGTCAGCGCGATCACGCCTTCGCTGTGAGCTGCCAGCGTTTCGTAGTCTGCTCGCGGCTTGCGATAGAAACCTTCGGTGAAGGCCTTGCTGACGATCTTCGTGATGTTGCGGTAGCCGATGTCGTTTTCGGCGAGCAGCACCAGGTGCGCGTACTCCTTGCCGTCGACCATCTTCTTCTCGCGCATATCGTGGGGCACGACGTAGATCTCGCAGCCCAGGATGGGGTGGACGTCTTCCGCTTCGCAAGCAGATTTGAACTCGGGGAGGCCGCACATCACGCCGTGATCGGTGAGCGCGAGGTGCTTCATGCCAAGTTTGCTGGCACGCTTGGCGAGCCCCTTGACAGTGGCTGCTCCATCCAGGAAGGAGTAGTCGGAGTGGACATGCAGGTGGACGAACTCAGGAGCCATGTGCGTCCTCTTTAACGGAAGGCGAAGGTCATCGAAGGTTGGGCGAACGCTGAGCGCTCGTGCCCCCATCTTGCTGGATTCATCGCGTGATTGGTAGCGAAACCCAAGGGAATGTGTGAAAGAGCCTTCTGAATGCCGAACACACCATGATAGCGCGTTGAATGTATAGCCCTTGCGGATTCTAACAGCTTCTCCACTCTGACTGGCACCTTTCCGCACAGAGATGGACACTCTGGCGCGTTTGCGTCACAGGGGGAGTGTCAATATTTGGAAAAGAAACACGAAGTGAGCCTCGCTTTTCCCTTGGTGATATCCGATACAATTGCGATACTCGGTGGTGGAATTGCACATCGCCGCGAGCGTCATGGCTCAGCCATGATTTGGAGATCACTCTGATTTCCTGCATGAGGCTCGCTGGATTGCGACTCCTTTATCGAAACGCAACGCTCGTGTGCGGCCCCGGGAAGGGCTTTACTTGAGCTGAGATACTTGCGCAGCGGTTTGCTCTCCCTTTCTCAAGAAGGAAGCCGCGGTGTGGGAGGAGAGTTCAGCCCAAGTGATGGGTTGGACGTAACCAGGAGAAACGCAGATGAAGAACGCAATTGGAGCCTTTGCCGCCGCCGCCACTTTGGTGATTGGTGCCGCTGCATTCGCCCCCGCCGCGCTAGCGCAATGCGACAGCTGTGGCTGCCCGAGTTCGAACGGCCCGAAGGGTGCCGATCGCATTCAGCCGGGCCAAAAGAAGGTCAAGCGCACGACTGGCGCCACCACCGGTGGCAATTCGAGCGCCCCGACCTCGATGGTTCAGTGGAACACCGCTGGCTCCGCCACCTGGTCGACTGCTCAAAGCGAAGAGCGCCCGATCGTGCTTTACTTCAGCGAGTGGGGTTCACCCGAGCCGGTGTTTGACGCCGCGATGGTTGAGCTGAGCAAGAAGAATGCGCTCTTTGTGAAGGTTCACTCGGTTGATATCGAGCTCGATCCGACCGAAGAAGCCATCTCCGCGCTGCCGAAGGACAAGCTCTCCGCAGACAACCTGTGGAAGGCCTACGGCGTCGACAAGGCTGGCACGATGGTGCTTTGCGACTGGTTCGGCAACGACTTCGAGACCTACAAGGCGATTCCTGCTGGCAAGACCCTCCTGGGTGATGTCGAAGACGTCTCATCCGACGTTGAAGAGATCATCGAAGATCTGACCAAGGATCTCGAGCGCGCCAAGGAAACCCGCGAGAAGAAGGGCGACGTCAAGGCTCTCGAACGCGTGGTGGACATGTTCGAAGACGGTCACTACGGCTACGCCGTGGTTTCAGAAGCGATCGACCTCTACAACGAGTTGATCGAAGCTGGCCGCGCCAAGCTGGAAGCCGCCAAGGACGCTGGCGACGAGAAGGCGATCAAAGACCTCGCCAAAGACTACAAGGGCACTGAAGTCGAAGCCGCTGCCGTCAAGGCTGGCGAAAAGGCTGACAAGTAAGCTCTGAGCCAAATGGCTACGTCACTGCAAAGGGGTGCGTCATCACGACGCACCCCTTTCGCGTTTGCAGTAGAACTGGCATTTCTGCCAGTTTTTTGCACTCGCCGCGCGCCGTCATCCCGACAGAGGGCGCAGCCCGACGAGGGATCTCCCTTGCGATAGATACTGCTTTCTATAATTGCACACGTATCCCGCTCCGATCCGCTCTCTCCAATAAGCATTTCGTGTGCAAAGAAAAGCCCACCCTTTCCTGCAAGGGAGATCCCTCCGCCTCCGGCGTTCGGGATGACGGACACGCCCGACCTTCTGCTTTGATTAGGCGTCCGTCATCCCGACAGAGGGCGAAGCCCGACGAGGGATCTCCCTTGCGATAGATACTGCTTTCTATAATTGCACACGTATCCCGCTCCGATCCGCTCTCTCCAATAAGCATTTCGTGTGCAAAGA
>Ga0213866_10003446_pt1 | contig 10760 bp, 7 predicted proteins | sample PICome_11_FD_160079 | JGI IMG/M metagenome (GOLD analysis project Ga0213866, IMG submission 160079) | Coastal seawater microbial communities near Pivers Island, North Carolina, United States - PICO284 | ecosystem: Environmental > Aquatic > Marine > Coastal | place: USA: North Carolina... | reverse complement strand
GATTTGAAAAAAATATAGTTATTCCAATACCAACACCAGAAAGTGTTCCTATACCAAGAGATTCGGTAGGGTTAAAATATAACTCACGATTAATTTTATAATTATATTGAGATCTAATGCCAGAATTAATTGTTAATTTTCTAGGAATTTCGTACAAAATATCAGTAACACTATGTGAAGATCCTACAGTTCCATTAATTTCTCTTAGAACTCTAATTCTTGAAGATTTAGTATCAACATTAAGTACTTTTACTCTTTCAGTACCTATTTCTAAAATATCATTTTCACGAATATTTGGATATTTTAAACTTCCAGCAACAGAAAAATAAGTTACAATACCTGTTACTGAAGTACTGCCAATTCCAGAAGTAAGTGCAATTGTATTTGTCGAAATTCCTACTATAAAAGAACCTTCAAGCAAAGACGATGATGTATTAAATCCTGCAACAGTAATTAGTTCAGTATTCTGCAGTCCATGTGGATTTTCTGCAAACATTAAAAATTCTCTTTGATTAATGCTAGGATAAAACTCAACGTTAAAAATAGATGTGGATGCAACGCTAATTAAATTTACAGATTTTCCAGAAATTCTTTCAACTTCTGCGGATGCATTGTATCCGGAAGTTCCTTCATTATCAAAGATGAGACTATCACCAATACTATATTGGGATCCTCCAAAAACAATATCAATTTTTTCAACAAATCCAGGGGAAGCAAATTTAGTATCTATTGTTTGATCTAGGTTATTTGGTAAATTTAGATAAGAATATAATCCATCTTCCTCAGTTAAATTATATGGAGTTATGTTTCTAGACCAATTAGTTTCATTTAGATTGATATCATTCTGATTTGATGTTTTTTTATAATTAAATTCGTTAGGTCTCGACTTAAATTTATTTCCAATTAAATATGGAAATACTGGACTTTTATATCCAGAGAAATCTTCTGTGCCAACATCATTAATTGTTGTAAAATATGCATAAGTTCCATTTGGAAATTCTGGTGTTACACAAAATCTTCCATTGTATTCATCAAGAATACTTTCATCCGAAACTTCAAAATGAGTGTAATCCTCAACAAAAAATCCAATAGGAAATTGTATTGTAGAAGGTCGGTTTAATTTTGGAGTTTCATCCTCTTTATAACCAGACTTCATTTGAACTATGCTTGCTCCCACACCTTGTCTTTTAGAGTATGCATAAGGACCATATATTGGATTACCATCGTATGCCCAACCAATAATAGGAGAATGATCCGTTGAGGAAATTTCTACATTTGAAACTTTCCTCAAATCTTTTCTTCCATATAATATATTTCCCTCTTGATCATTTGCATAAACAATTTCTCTAAGTTTTCTTGGAGCATAAAGATGTGAGTATTGCAACTCATAACTGTCATTCAATCCTTCAGTTAATATTCCATCGTCACTTTTAATAGATGATAATGTTTTGTTAAAAAGATTAATATTCCAAGTTTGAATTTTAGCAAAAAATTGAGATAGAGATCCCGCAGGAGTAATTAATATTGCAGTATTCGCTGGGGAATATCCGACACCAGATTCTATAACTTTAATCTCAATTAATCTTCCATCTTCAATGATTGGTGTGAGAACTGCACCTATTCCGTCACCAACAATTTCTAAATTTGGAATACAATTATAATTTCTGCCTGATGTATTGATTAAAATTTCTACGATTCTTCCATTTGATATGATAGGAGTAACTTGTGCTCCAAATCCACTATTTAATCTAAATTCTGGTTGCTTATTGTAATTTAAAATTTCAGATGCACCATAACCAACGCCACCAGATTCTAAATGAACCGAGGTAATTTCTCCTCTAAAGATGGGTTGCACATCTGCTTTAAATTTTATAACTCCACCAACATTACCAATGACTTCTACAGAAATTTCTGGATAATTAAAAGTATGAGTTCCAACTCCAATAGAAGATAAGTTAATAAACTGCTTTGTAATATAATAAAAATCTTTTGGTGTTGATCCGGTTCCAATTTCTGATAATTTAAAACTATTAATATCAATTGGAGTCACATAATATTCTGTATTGTCAGTTAATCCACCAATCGGAGATCCACTTGTTGAATATTTTACAATTTCGCCACTTATAAAGTCGTGATTTAAAATATTAATTTGATTAATTGAAGTATTGATTCCTGATATATTACTAGAAACTGTTCTTCTTTTATTTTCATATCCAAATCCAGAATTTTCAATATTTACAGAACCAAGTACTGATTTTTTATTGAATGATTTGAGTGAATGATTTCCAACTCCAAAAGAAGTAAATTGGACTGTGTTAATTCCAGAAACAGCATCATTCAATGTTTTATGAAGTTTTAATTCTATTGGTGACTGGGTAGAAACATAGTATGAGGCATCTGTAGAAAGACCTCCAACACCTCTTTGATTATCTGTAGTATAGATTACTCTTTCAGCATTTCTAAACTTGTGATAGGTTGAAAATCCAATAGTATTATCTACTAAAGAAATTTGAGAGGAATTTATTTCTGAATTAAAAAATGATTGATGATCAATCAGTTTCATACTTGCAAATGCCTTTGCTCCAATTCCATTTCCACCAGTGATTTTAATTGTGGGAATTTCATCATAATCAAACCCCGGATCAATAATTTTAATTTCTTGTAAAGATCCTCTAACCGCACAATATCCCAATGCACCTGTACCGACAGGATCAACAATTGATAAAACTGGAGGATTGATTATATCATATCCTATTCCTGGAGCAATTACTACTACTTCTTCTAATTTACCAGAATAAATTACATCTCTAGATTTGTAATTTAATATTTCCACTCCGTTTATCAAAATTCCAGTAAAACCTGGTTCAGTATCATAAACACCTCCATCATTTATTGGAGAGGAAATTTCTCTTAAAATATTTTGAGATGTTAAAGTTTTGTTTTTAAAATTAAGAAGTTCAATTTTGTTAAAGTTTACTTCTACTGGAGTGTCAACATAAACAGAAACAAATTTTAAATTGTAGATATTTGCCCTACTTAAAGCAAATTTTATAGTTTTTGAATCTATCCTTTTTATAAAATATATTCCTTCATCAAATAATTTACTTATAATTTGATTACCACTCTTCTGTGGAGTATAGTATACAGCATCTCCAGTGTAAAATCCATGATCGCCCGAATCTACAATTTGAAATTCATCAGAACTAAAAGTTCCTGAAAATATTACTTCTTTTGAAGAAATCCCAAGAGATTCTGTCCCATAATATGGAAGTGAAGATGACGCAACTAAAATTTTATCTTTATCTTTGTAAATATTTTGGACATTTGCACTAAAAACTGATGTGTTTGGAAAAACTGGAGAATTTGTTTTTAATATCTTTTTGTGTATAGTATAATTATCCGTTGTTGATAAAATTCCCTGATCTCTAATAATAAAAGATCTTTCAGAAATTACATCAATAACAGTAGATGAAGGTGCTTCTACTCCTGCACTATTTTTTATAGTAAGATTGTCACCTATCCTAAAAATATGATTTGTTGAAGTATTAATCTCATAAGTATTACTTGAACTGTCGATTAACAAAATTGATTCTACATTATAACTTGTTGCAAGATTAAATATCCAATTATTAGAAATAAAATCTTTTGGATTAACTCCAAGTGTTTTGATTTTAGATTCATTACCTTTTTTCAAATAGAAAGTGTCACTTATAATATCAATATTTTTTAAAACGGAGGTAATTCTAACCTTAATTATTTCATTTTGATTAAATGAAGATTTTCCATATGCAAATACATTGATACTAATTGGAGAAGAATCTTTAATGATTCCAGTTATGTTTGAACAACCAAGAAATTGAGTTAAATTTTTGGAGGTGTATGATATTATTCCATCAGAACCGTCATCATAAACTACTGAAAGTTCACCACTATTTGAAAACCCTACAGTAGAATCAACATCAATTGCAGTTGAGTTTGAATTATATTCGCCAATTACTTTTGTTTGTGAGTGGACTTTAAAGTTTCCATATAAAGCACCATCAACTCTAATGTCTCTATTATAACTAGCATCAATACTTAATTTGTAATATTCTTTTCCATCCTTAGATCTTATTTTTTCAATTTTGGTGATCGGTGCATATGCCTTAGTAAAATTTAAAACTTCATCTTGGAATAAAGTAGAATTTTCTAAATTTTCTGGATTGCCTTCAATACTTTCTACAACAAGATCATTTGTAATTTGAAATTGCGCATCTGAGGGCCTAAAAAGATACTCTTTAGGTCTAATTATACTTACATTTTCTCCATATAAAGATTTAAATAATATTTCGAAGGATTGATCTGTTCCTTTGCTGCGATAAAAATCTTTGGATTGTTTAATAAAAAGAGAATCATTTAATCCATCAACAAATTCCCTATTTTCAAATCCTGGTATTAACTGGTGCTTTATTTTTAATAAAAATTCCTTTAAAAATAAAGCACTCAAATTAATAATAGTAGACCCAGAGGAATGATCAGCAGATTCTGTTTTAGAAAAAACTAATTGATCGGGTTGATTTTGTGAAGTATAAGAACTTATTCCACTAAATCCTCTTATACAACCAGTAAAAGAATTAAAAGTTTTTCCAGTATATGTAATAATCTCATCATTTATTTTTAATAGACCATAAGATTCTGGAAACCCATTTGTTCCTGCCAGTGTTGGGGACACTTCTACAAAGATAGTACTATCAAATGACGAAATATTGTCCAATAAAATGGTGGATTCTACTTGACTAGTTACTTCATCAACTTTGATATACCTATCAATATTTTGAATTAAATCAATAGGTGCCCCTTGAAACTCTTGAGAAAGATAATATTGTGATAAAAATTCTGATACTAACGGAAACTCCTCCTTGACATAGGATGGAAGTTGATTACTAACAATGTTGCTAAATTGAATTCTTTTATCTAACATTTTGATACTATCTTACTAAGTTCCCGTTTGAATAACTTGAGGACACAATATAATTTGATGCTGAAGGATCAAGACCGGATGATATTTCATCTATTATCATTTCAAATGAACTATTACTAATATCTAGTTGTAAATATAAATCTTGTAGACCAATTACATCATTTGATCTTGGTGTAGTGGAAATTTCAATAATTGATTGTCCATCTTTTATTTTTCCTGAAGAAAGTATATTAATTGGATTCAATGTAATAATTCCTTTTTTATAATTTATGTTGCCAATATTTCTTCTTACAATTGTAGATTCTGTAGAGTTTGTTGATGGAACAGAGAATAAAAATAGTGATCCAGTTTCTCTATTTGTATTGGGAACATCCGATAGATAAACATCTTGCGAAATATCAGAAACTCTAAATGATGAGGTTTTGATATTATATCCTTCCATATTTTTAATATGAAACTCATTTCCGAAACCAATTTGATACTCTACAAATGTATTCAATACAACTCGCAAATCTCTTCTCATCTGAATTGTTGTGATATTAGATGTAACAGATTCGTGGCTTTCGTCAATTGTCTTTAAAAATTTACTGTATTTAAATCTTGCGCCATACCTATTTAACTCTGTTGATTCTGCATATTTTGATGTATTGGACTGTATAATACTAGATACAAAATCAGAACTTGGTGCTAAATTTGTGTTATAGTAAACTTTCGAATTAATTTCAATAAAAAGATACTTTAAGTCTAATATTTCAGGAACAATTCCTGAGACTGCATATTTTTTAAGTTTAAGTTTAATATTTTCTTTAGTTAAGTTTGGAAGAAAATCGCCAAATCTAGGTTTAATACTTATGAATACTTTACCATACTGTGGTGGAATTAATTCTTCTCCACCAAATACAGAAATTGATTCAGTTTCTGGATAAATTTTTGCAGGTATTAAAGTTTCATAATCATTGGCAGTCAGTGCTCTATTTTGTGATGCATAAATTCTTGGTGCATATTTTTTTATAGATTCGACTGGCTCAATATTCTCCCCACCCGAAGAGATTAATCCGGTTGTAAGAAGAGAGATTCCTGAAGTAATGGTATATTCAACAGAATTTCTATTATATACAAGTCTTCCGGTAAAATTAAATTGACTTACTCCATTAGCACTATCGCCATTTGAAGTAATATAATTGACACTTATAAAATTACCTTCTTCAAGTTTTTTTCCAAAAAATCCATCACCAAAAATAAGTTCATATCTCTCATCTTCAATTTCTTGTAAGAAGAAAACCTTTGATTCATTATCAATATCAAAAAGACTATCTTGAAAACTATATTTTACTGATCGTGTAGATTGCTCACTACTTCTTACAATTACAGAAATTAAATCAGTATCAATACCACTATTAGGCAAAATAAACCTTTGATTTGGATTATTATAACTAAAAGTAAAATTGCTTGTTAAAAGAGTTCCTTCATAAATTTTAAGATCTTCGAATGTTGCTATGCCGTTGAAGACTGGAACTGTTATATCTTCTAAAATACAGAACACAAAGGACTGATTACCAAAACTGCCTGAGGTGCTTGCTACAGGTCCTTTACGGAGGGTTAGAGAAGATGGTGTGGGAGTTATATTAGAAGTATCTACAAAGAAACTGACAGTTGCTGTTGCTGCTTTTTTAGATCTTGGAGTGTATCCAATATTTCTTGCAAGTGCTACTGCATTTTCTCTGAGAGTAGCACTATCAAGAAATACTTCATTTGCAACCATATTCGCATTATATGATGTGATATATGTGTTATATGCTAGAACATCAAGAATTGTTGAGAGATTAGATCCCTCAAAATCATAATCAGTGAAATTTGGATTTGCCCTTAAGTAATCTTTAAGAGTTGTTTTAATCTGATTAAAATCTAGATTAGAAAAATTTACTAGTGGCATTTTTACCTAGTTGGTTGCAAAACAAATTCTAATTGTTGAGCAGGTACATCTGCCCCTATAATCTCATATACAATCATAACATTAAATGCATTCCTATCAAAATCTGTTGATACAATAACATCTTTTAGATTCACTCTTGATTCAAAATTTATAATTGATGATGCTATTTCATTTCTAATAATAGAAGATGAGATTTCATCATTATTTTCAAAAAGAATTCTTGATATCTTTGTTCCAAAATTTGGATTGAAAAATTTTTCACCAGGAAGTGTAAATACAATATTTCGAATAGAACGAGCAATCGCACTTTCGTTTTTGAGTGTGATTAAATCATTTGTCAGAGGATTGCTCTGAAAAGTCATACTGATATCTTTAAATGCTTGACTTACTCTTTCTAGAGGCATGAAGTATTATAATTCTATCTTATTTATTAAAGATTTTTTGATTCGTAAAGAGGTTCTGTACCATATTCCCAATCATCATAATCTTCATCATTGCGAATTTTCTCATGAATCTCATTTTGAATAGCAAAATCATGTTTTTTAGGTACTAAAAGATCATTATTAATTTCTCGAAGCATTTTTTGCTTCTCTATTTTTTCTTCCCAACCATATTCTGATGCGAGAAATTCAGTTCCCCACTGACTTTTCATAAAATTTTGATCTTTGTCGATTTTTTTAGTCATTTTTTTCTCTTCTGATTTTATAAAATCAGAACTTTTTAAGGGGTTGCTATCCCTTTAGGACATAAAAAATTTATTAATTAGATGTGCTTAAAATTCAATAAAAAAAGCAGGAGTTTTCTCCTGCTCTATCTATATTCTAATTATTTTCCTTGTCCACGATATTTCTTTTTACATCCATTACGAGACGTTGCTGAAAGCAATGTTCGAGCACTTTTTCCTTGACGAGTTTTCTTCGGTGCTCCCTGCTCAAACACCGTTTTATTCATACCACCTTTAGAAGCCATAAGTTTTCTCCTTTAATTTAAATAATTCTAGTCTTTTCATGACCTACCCGAATACGAGGATCACACCAAATCTTAAATCCTTTTTCAATTGCGTCAAGACAAAATGATACATCTTCTCCGCACATATCCTGAACCGCACCTGATTCAAATACTTGCATCTTTGGAGCAAACCAAGGATATTCAAGATTCTCAAAAACTCCTTTTTTAATCAGTACCAACCAAAACCAGTGTAATCTACTGTGAATGGTTTTTTACGTTTTGAGATACTCTCCACAGTTTCGTGATTCATGACGCCACCATTCTTGCGGAAGTCATCTTCTTCTAACCAGTGTGCGACTGAGGTTGTGTGTCCATCTTCTGTTGCGTACCAACCTCCAACAATTTCACGCTCTTCTCCTTCTGCAGGCAATGCCATATCACAGAGTTGCCAGAACTTATTGGAATCAAAAACAATATCACTATCAATCCAAAGTTGATAATCATATTGTAATTTACCATCCCAAGGAATTTGCTTAGGTCCACGAAGAACATTTGCACCAAGAACTTTACAACGTGCAAAGTTTACCATTGATGAGTAATCTTGAGAAATCTGAATACTCATTCCATTTTGTACTAAATCAAAGCAAAGTTGTACAAATGCTTTGAGGAAAATAAAAGAGCAACCTCGTCCAGGAAGACAAAAAACAATTGACTTTCCTTTCATTCTTTCCTTAATTGCAGTAATATCCCATTCTTCAGTTTTACGAATAGGTGCTGCTGCTTTTACTGTGAAACCCTTTGCCATAAAATTTAATCAACCATCACTTTCAATTTTAACAGTTTATTTATTGTTTGTCAACTTATGATACTTTTGAAGCAAATGTGCATCATTTCCCATATTTCTCAGAAAATTTTTCCTCTGATAAATTGGGATGTGCGCACTTGTAATTCTCAAAAAATTTTCCCAAAATTTTTTAAATGACTTTTATTTCGTTAATGCATTATATATTAGCACTATGATTATTCCGAGGGGGACTCCGAGAATTCTAAACATCTTCCCAGGATATCGTATCGTCCATCCTGCGAGAATAACTCTCCAGAAATTCCAATAAGGTTGTGTGCGTCTCATTTTTTCTTTCCACCACCTTTCTTAATAGTTCTTTTATCGGGTCGAGAATACCCTCCTTTATGAATCCATTTGACTCCCATTTTTTACTCCGAAAATTTTTAAAAGTAAAGTGATATAGACATCGAAAAAGACATACAGTGTAGGTTAGGGTAGTTTGAACTTTTATATACGGCGGGTACGCAAAAATATAAACAATCAACAATAAAACACAATACTGTCGAATAACGAATAACTAACTGACCACGAATAACTGTTTATTCGTGTTGTTTTATATTAACTGCCCACATAAAAAGGCACAAACACATAAAACACTACGAATAAACTATATTTTGCAGTATTCTTTATATTAACTGCCCACATAAAAAGGCACAAACACACAAAACACTACGAATAAACTATAAAATCTCACGAAAATATAGACTTATACTCACTGTTTTGGTAGATATGTAATTGATGTGCTGTGTAATTCTATTTTATCACCACTCATTTAGATCTTCAACATAACTCTCCACTGATTCATTATCTTCAAGTTCAAAGAGTTTGTTCCAATCTATTTGATACGGATTAAAATCACTCATCGCATTAACTTCCAACGTAATGCGATACTTATTCTTTTGTGCTAGAAGATACGAATTGAACATAAGACGAAGAGAAGAATTAACTGCTTAACGTAATTATAGACGAATTTGTATTTTCTGTCAAGTCTCTTTTTACACGAAACTCTAGGTACAATAAAACTACTCTTTATATCAAAAACTTTATAAAGAGTTTAAACGAATTGAATTATAAACGAATATCTTCTATTTGTCAATGAGTGTATATGCTTCTATGAAAAAACAGTATACGAATCTCATCTAATAACGAATGAATTCTATGTCTTTATTCTTTGATGCTGTTCTATTATAAAAAAGCATACGAATCTTATCTAATCACGAATGAACTTTGAGATTCATTATCATTAGAATTGGATATAAGAATAAAGTGGACGTAAAGTATCTAATCACGAATGAATTGCATAAGACCTGATATCATATCAAAGATGATATGAGAGTTCTTATACCTCAATCACATAATAACGAAACAACTTTCATTTTTGCTTGTATAGTGCAAATCCTAAGTTCGACATATCGAGTTATAGTAAACTCCGTTAGTCTAATATGATATAATAGTTCATTTTTGGTAATATAAAGATACTTAAGAAATCAGGAAATTACAGGGAATCTTATGTGTTCCATATAAAAGTCTTATCTCATCGGGTGAACCGCCTGTTGTGCTTTTGGGAATAAGATTATATAAATGCCTGAGTATAAGTATTCTCAGTTGTTTTATTTATACAACATTTTTCGAGTTTATCAAAGTATTGTTAACATATCAAAATAAAGACTATAAGGTGTCTTCATACCTAAAGATGATTAGAGGCGGGTTGTAGGGGCATATAGGAGTGTCTGGGAGTGTTTTATAAGTATCATTGAATCCCTGTGAATTGTTATATTTTGGGAGTTTCTGGGATGTTGCTTATCCTCCCTCTCCTCCCACCCTATAAATCTAGCACGGGGGCGGTGAGACTCATAAGTCCAGTGTGCAGTCTGTGAAGTGTCTGCGTCTCATAAGTCTTAAGAATAACAAGCAAAAAAGGTGTGAAACTCATAGTTCTTATGAGTTTTATGAGTCTCATTGTGTGTTTTTATGTGTCGGGGGGAGGTGTTTTATGTGTCCCTGTGCCAGTATTTTATGTGTCCTGGGCGGTTATTGCTACTTGACGAAATTGGGTTTTTGTGTTATAGTAGGCT
>Ga0213866_10003445_pt1 | contig 10762 bp, 16 predicted proteins | sample PICome_11_FD_160079 | JGI IMG/M metagenome (GOLD analysis project Ga0213866, IMG submission 160079) | Coastal seawater microbial communities near Pivers Island, North Carolina, United States - PICO284 | ecosystem: Environmental > Aquatic > Marine > Coastal | place: USA: North Carolina... | reverse complement strand
CCCTGATGGTAATAGGTATCCTAGCATCACAACCGTACTGAGCATTCTCAGCGAAGAAGCGATCGCTGCATGGCGTAAGCGTGTCGGCGATGAAGAAGCAAATAGAGTTGGACATCGTGCTTCAAGTCGTGGCACATCAGTCCATGCAATAATAGAGAAGTATTTACTCAATGAAGACACTACAGACTACTTACCGCATATTCGACAAAGTCTCGAAAACGTTCGTCCAATCCTTGACAAAAATATTACTAAGATATACGGTCTTGAGACTGCTCTTTATAGTCGTCATCTTGGGGTGGCTGGTCGGTGCGATTGCGTCGGTGTATTCGATGGTGTTCCCTCTATTATAGATTTCAAAACATCACGTCGAGTCAAGACACACGACAAAATATCTAACTACTTTGCACAGATGGCAGGTTATGCTGTCATGTGGGAAGAACGTACCGGTATGCCAATTACCAATACAGTCATTATTATGGATGTTGATGATAACGAACCGATTGTGTTTCGAGAGCATCGTGATAATCATATTGGTCTCCTCATAGATACTATTAAAGAATATAAAAGAAGACAACTTTTTTTCAAATAAATGCATTTTTTTGTTTACAATGCTTCTCGAATATGGTATAATAGATCATAAGCTATATTTAAAAGAGGAGAAAAAAATGGCTAAGTTTACAGTATTTCAAAATAAAGGTGCTAAAGATGTTCAAGAAGCTTTTGAAGCTTCTGTATTAGGTAAAGTTAATTCAACTTTTTTCCTAACTAACTACAAAGAAGTTTGCATTATCGAAGCTGAAGATCTTAACGAAGTATTTGAGATTGGCAATATTGGTCCAGAAGAAAAGATTACTCGTCTAGATCGTATGCATTCAGTTTCAGTAGGCGATGTTATTAAAGATGATAAAAATCGTTTATTTGTAGTTAAAGGTATAGGATTTGAACGCTTAGGTGAAAGAGAGGCCGCATAATGAGTGTAATTTATTTAGATATGGATGGAGTCCTTGCTGACTTCTTTGGTGGAATCGCTGATTTATACAATGTAGATCATTGGAAGTCAATCAAAGATAAAGATAAAGTTTTTGTTGATCTTCGCAATACAGATTTCTTTAACACTCTTAATCCATTCCCAACTACTTTCAAATTAGCAGAACACGTTAAAACAGTTGCTTGGCAAAATGAAATACGTTGTGGAATCAACTCTTCTCCTCTACGTGGAGATAAGTATAACTCTGCTTATTGGAAACGTATCTGGTTAGAGAGAATGAATCTGATGCCTAATGATCTCGATGACTTAGTGTTTACCGAGAACAAGCATAAGTTTACAAAAGATCCTGTTGATCGTAGACCGAACATCTTGATTGACGACAAACCTGAAAACATTGATAACTTCAATGCAGCCGGTGGTATCGGTATTCGCTATCAGGCAAATCAGGACGACCTTGAAGAATACCTTTTTATAGAACTGGAGAAAGCGATTGCTATCATTAATGCAACTCCTAAATCTTCGAGTTGATTTCGAAAATCATACTCGTGATTATAATATGACACTAACTGGTTCTTGTATAAATACTCTCGAGTGGTTCGTGGAGAATGGTCATAGATCAAACTCACTTCGTAATGGATTTAGTTATGCAAAGGAAATTGCAGAAACAATCATTACGGAGGAAACCGAATGGCAGAGGAAACAAAAACAATCGATGCTTCAGCAGTCGCAGGAGCAGATGTAAACGGTGACGGACACATTTCAGCAGAAGAAATGGAGATGCACTTAGAGTTCAAGAGGAAAGCATTGGAAGATCAAGACGCACAAAGAGATGCTATACGAAAGATGGCATGGTTTGCACTGATCGGTCTTTTAATATATCCAATCGGAATTGCTATCACCTCTTTGCTTGGACTTGAAACAGCAGCAAATCTAATTGCTGATATCGCACCGACTTACTTCGCTTCGATTGCGGTTTTAGTTTCAGCTTTCTTTGGTGCTGATGCGATTGGCAAAAAGAAGTAATATATAATGAAAAGGGTTTGTTATGAAAAGATTGATATATCAGGTTTATGTTGGTAAGCGTTCTAAGCTTTATGATCACTGTACGAAGTCAGTTGAAGAGTATTGTAAGAAATACGGCATAGATCATATTATCCAACGGACACCAATATTACGAATCAAACCCGACGTGTTTATGACGAATCGAAGTAAAGAATCGTACGAAAAGCATGGCGGGTTTCTTCCTATTTACGAGAAAGAAAATGCTTTCTCTTATTTCAAAGACTACGATCAAATTTGTATTGTAGACTCAGATATCTGGATACGTCCAGGCTCTCCTAACATATTTGAAGATGTAAATCCTAACTCAGATTTTTCTGGTGTTATCGAGTCGTCAATGCCTATTCTCACTTGGTATCGGAAAAAGATTACGAACTATTCCCGTATGCAATATGGTTCTCTCAAAATTGACTGGCAATACGATGATAAAACAGGATTTCCGTTTATGAATATGGGATTGATGATGATGAATAAATCATTTGCTCAATACCTCAATGGTCAATCTCCAAAAGAATTTATTGAGAGGCTAGAGTTCAAACAGTTTGTAGATGGTATGGGTCCGTGGAAGTGGTCTACAGATCAGACACTGCTCAACTATTGGATTCGCAAAGAAAAGATGACAGTAAAGAATCTTGATTGGAAATGGAACGCACTTTATACTGCTATAGATAATAGTAAGATAAAGGAAGCATATTTCGTGCACTTCTTTTTGAAAGACAAATTGCCTAATCAAGGTGAAAACGTAGAAGAGTTGATGAGGTTAGTAAAATGAATATTATAGTATTAGGCGGCGATGGTTTTTGTGGCTGGCCCACAGCACTTAAGCTAGCAAAAGAAAAACACGAAGTAACTATTATTGATAATTTTTCGAGAAGAAAAATTGATGATGAATTAAATAGTAATTCTCTAACTAACATTAGTAACATATCAGATAGATTAGATACAGCTAGATCTATGGGAATGAATATAAAACTTTGGCATATTGATATTGCAAAAGATTATTATACACTAGCTAAAGCTATTAGTCAACTTAAGCCAGATGCTATTGTACATTTTGCTGAGCAAAGAGCAGCACCATATTCTATGATCAGCGAATATGAAAGACGTTATACAGTTGATAATAATATAACAGCAACTCATAATGTTTTAAACGCAATTGTTGATCATAGTCCTGAAACACACTTAGTTCATCTTGGCACTATGGGTGTGTATGGTTATTCAAAAGACTTTGGCGATATTCCGGAAGGTTATTTAAACGTTAAAATTAATTCAACTGACAAAGATGTTGACATACTTTATCCTACAAATCCGGGTAGTGTATATCATATGACTAAATCTTTAGACCAGTTGTTATTTCAATTTTATAATAAGAATTGGAATCTAAAAATTACTGATTTACATCAAGGTATTGTTTGGGGAACACAAACCGAAGAAACAATGCTTCATGAAAATCTAGTCAATAGATTTGATTATGATGGAGTGTATGGCACAGTTCTTAATCGATTTATTTCACAGGCAGCAACTGGAAATGATATAACTGTGTATGGAACTGGTGGTCAAAAGCGAGCTTTCATTCATATTCAAGACACAGCAAATTGCGTAAAGCTTGCGATTGAAAATCCTGCAAACGGAAAAAAAGTTAGAATCTTTAATCAAGTTTCTGAAGTGCTTTCTGTTAAAGATCTTGCTGAATTATGTGCAAAGTCATATGATGGTAAAGTTGTATATGTTGATAATCCTCGTAAAGAACTAGCTGAAAATGATTTAGGAGTAAGTAATGCTGGCTTAACTAGTTTAGGATTCGAACCAATTACACTTAATCAAAAACTAGTTGATGATGTAAAGTACATTGCAGAAAAGATGAAAGATAATCTAAATCCAGATAATATCTTGACCTCACCTAAGTGGTAATTATGAAGCTTCCTTCGCATAATCAATATGATAAAAAATGGGCTGAGAGCAAAGGTGTGAAAGAGCTAAAAATAGTAACACCACATTTGACAAATTCTCGAGTATGTTTAGATATTGGAGCTCACATAGGAGCCACTGCAATCAAATATTCTAAAATATTTGATACAGTATACTCTTTTGAACCAACTTCATACTTATATGATCTATTAGAAGAAAACACAAAAGATTTTAAAAATATTATTTCATTTAATGTAGCAGTATCAAATGCTGATGGTAAAGTACAAATATATGAAAATAATAAAAATTCAGAATCTAATGTAGTTGTTCATGATGATACATTGCCTTTAATTAAAAGTAGGTTGGGTAATAGATTCTCAGCAGAACCTAAAGAAGTTACTAGCAAAGCTATAGATAACTGTAAATTTGATAATGTAGATTTTATTAAAATTGATGTTGAAAGGTATACTATTCCAGTTATAGAAGGTATGATAAAAACTTTAGAAAATAACTCACCTGTGATTCAAGTTGAAGTAGAAGATATAACTTCAATAACTTCTAGAACGCAAAAATTATTAAATACACTAGGATACCAAGTGTATCATAAATCTAAATATGATTGGTTTTACAAAAAATGAAAGAGAATCTAAACCCTGATAATATCTTGACATCACCTAGGTGGTAACATATGTATCATGAATTATAGGAGAATAAATTGGCTAGAAATATGGAAAGACCTTGTACTACGGTTATTAATGAAGTAATTAATGCTGGATATGACATTGATGTAGTATATGATATTGGTGCTAATGTAGGTAGATGGACTCGAGAATGGCGAAAGCATATTCCTAATGCTAAATACATTATGTTCGAAGCTAATCCAGATAATAAATGTGCAATTTCATTAAATAATGATATGTATATGCATCAGGTATTATCCGATGCAGATGATAGAACTGTTGAATTCTTTTTAGCCAATAGTGGTAAGGAAAGTACTGGTGATAGTTATTATAAGGAATTAACTGTCAATTATTCCGAGGGTAAATCTGTACTCTTAACTACAAAAAAACTTAATACTGTAATTGAAGAAAAGAATCTACCTTTACCAGATTTTATTAAAATGGACACACAGGGTGCTGAGGTTGATATTATTAATGGTGGTTCTGATGCAATGGAACATGCTAAAGTAGCTATATTAGAAATGCCGGTCATGCCATATAATTCTGGTGCACCAAACTTTAGTAAATATATTGATACAATGTATGCTAACGGTTTTATTCCAACAGGTGTAGATCATATTGCAATGAGACGCAATGTTGTAAATCAAATGGATATTGTATTTATTAAGGCTGATATTAATCAGAAAATTTCAGGGCATAAAAATAGATACATGGGTTTCTAATATGTATCATAAATCTAAATATGATTGGTTTTACAAAAAATGAAAACTTTAATTTATCAATGTTGGGATGGTAAAGAACGCTCTGGCAATTTAGCTGGTCAAGCACTTATGAAAGCATACGCCGATAAGATTGGATCGGATTATGTGTATGAACACAATCCTCAATTTAGAACTGACTTAGGTTCATACTCTGCTAACTACGGAAAATTTAAACCTATATACGAATATAATGATTACGATTTTGTAATGTATGCTGATAGTGATGTTGTGCCAAAAGACGACTGCAAAGAAAATATATTTGAAGGTTTTGATGCAGAACTAGGTATTTGCGAAGAACCGAATGCGCCACTTACTCGAAATAAACACACAATTGGAGGAGGAATTAATAATGCAAATGATGAAAAATGGGTTGAACTTATAGAAAAAAAGTGGCCAGTTAAAATGCCACGTACAAAATCCGGATTGCCAAAAGTATATAATTCTGGTATGCTTCTTTGGTCAAATGCTGGCATGAAAAAAGCAAGAGATAAGTTTTATGATTTTGCTAAATACGTTAAACTAATGACTGCATTTAAAATGCCACCATTTTATACATGCGATCAGCCTTACATTCATGCAATGCTCGAAGTGTGCAAGTTTGATTGGAAAACTATGCCATACAAATGGAATAGCTCTGTCCATTATGATCCAAGTGTAAAAACAGCGCCGAGACCAGTTATTGATTTGAGAAAAGATAATTATAACTTTGTGCACATACAACTGAATGGCGCTGATAATTGGGATAGTAATAAGATACATAGAGTCGTAAATTTAACAGTAAATGAATGGTAACGTAATGAAAAATCTAATTTTACAGCATTGGCATGGTAAGCTAGAAAATTGGGCTCATACTTGTAAGATTAGTGTAGAAAATTATGCTAGAAGAGTTGGTGCTGATTACGAATTGCTAAAAGGATTTCCTATGGGAGATTGGTTTCCTAACACGACTAGTAAGCCTTGGTTAGTAATTCAGAAAATATTTATGTTAAATGAAAAATATGACGAATACAATGATGTGCTTTTATTGGATATGGATATGTTAGTAACAAATAACTTTGATAATATTTTTAATTATGAAGGAGTTGGTCGCTTACATAAAAAGGGAATGACTGAGGTAAACGCTAGTAAAAATGGTAGAAAGTGGCCAAAACTTTACACTCAAGGCGAACCAATGTTTTTCGGCAATGTTGTTAAACTTACACGCGAAGAAAGAATGCAATTAAGAGCAGCGTTGGATACTGATGTTATACATAATTCTATATCAGAAGATGGTTTACCACCAAATGATGAGATTATTATGCACCACCTTATTGTCAAATCTGATGCACTAAAAAATAAAAATAAATTAGAAATTCCTCATGCACGATTTTGTGACTTACCAGAAGAAGCAGACCCTAAAGCAACACTTATTCATTATTGCGGCCGAAGAAAGAATCAAATAAAATGAAGAATATTATCCTACAGCACTTTCATCCTTTCAGACCAAAGGTTATTGAAGAGATGAAAGAACGCGCCGGCCTTCCATTTATTGTTGAAAAAAGTTCGAATAACATTCGAAAATATGCAGAAAAACTTAATGCAGAGTATAAACTACTTGACGGTGAACCATTCCAAGCTGGATTGCGCGGTCAATGTCAGAAGTGTTGTGCTATTAATGAAGAATATGACGAATATGATACAGTGGTTGTATTAGATACAGATAAATTTGTAACTACAACATGCACAGAAAATGTATTTGAAGCAAAGGGTATTGCACCATTTGATGCTATACATCGTGATAGACAGCTACCAGCATTTATAAAAGAATTTCCAAAACTTGGAGATGCAAATTATCCTCTTTGGTCTGGTGCAATCTATGTTATGCCAAGAGATTTTCGCCAACTCATGCGTAAACAAATTAATCCCGCAATGCGTCAAGTGTTTACACAAATTAGTCCGCGTCCGTATGTCGATGAAGGTATCTTTCATGTACTTTGCAAAAAAGCCGGATTTAAGCTCGATAAATATTTAAATGAAAAATGGGATTATAGTAGCTATTTACCGAATCCTAAAAAAGCAAATATGTTACACATACGACATAAACCTAAATCAAGAGATGAAAACTTGATTGACTTAATGGACGCTGGAATCATAGAAAAAGATTATTGAGATAAGTATGAAAGCATATGTAATAGCAATACCGAATCATAAAGAATCTCAGTCAGCTGCTGATATTTGCATTGAATCGAGCAAAAAAGTAAAAAATGATTTTGAAGTAATTAAGTTCGAAGCAATCACTCCTGATCGTGTAGATGATATGCTAAAGGTTGAAAATATTAAATGGAATTATCCGTGGGAAGGATCTGTCACTGACTTTGCAAGTGGTTTAACTAAAGCTGCGTATCCAACAAAGAATAAGAGCGCTCGTGTGGCCTGTGCTTTAAGTCATTACCACCTATGGAAGGCGTGTGCACACGGCGACAGCTGCTACCTCGTGTTAGAACATGATTCTATTTTTATGGATAAAATAGACCATAAAATTATCGAGAAGAGTCCTAAATTAGTAATAAGTATCAACAATCCAAGGTTCGCGACGAGGCGCGCAGTTGATTACATAAACAGAATAAAAGAATCAACTCCAGACAGGCAAGGCGTTGTGAAAGCACCATACATTGATGATATGAATGTGCCTCAAGGACTGCCTGGACATAGTGCATATATAATTAAACCAGCTGGAGCTAAGAAGATGTTACAGCTAGTAAATGAATATGGGCTTTGGCCAAATGATGCGTTGATGTGCAATCAGCTTTTCTTTGGTCTTGGTTGCACTCAAAAGTTTTATACTCAAGTACAAGGGATACGATCTACAACATCGTTATAATCTATGAAAGCATATGTGATAAGAATTAAAGGACACGAGTTGTCTGAGCAAGCGGCAAAGCGTTGCATTAAATCTGCAGCCAAACAAGGATTAGAAGTACATCCTTGGAATGCATATACGCCAAAAGATAATCCGATGGTACTATTGGAAAACTTAGGTATCAATCCATCGCCATTTAATGAAGTATATTCTCGAACTTTGAATTGTGCTTCTGCATTTTTATCGCACTATTCTCTTTGGCAACACTCAGTTGAAATAGATGAATCGGTTGTTATACTTGAGCATGATGCTGTTGTACATGATAAAATTCCAGTCGATTCAAACTTTACTCACGTTATGACTTTTTCTAAACCGTCTTATGGAAATTACAATACGCCTTCTTTATTAGGAGTTAATCCTCTCACTCAAAAACAATATTTTGGAGGTGCACACGGATATATAGTAAGACCTATCGGTGCAAAACAATTGATTAAACAAGCAAAGTCACAAGTAAAACCAGCAGACGTATTTCTCAATTTAGAATATTTCCCTTGGTTACAAGAATATTACCCATGGGTATGTACTGCTATGGATAACTTCACTACAATTCAGAATAAAGCTGGATGTCAAGCAAAACATCGCTATGGAGAAACATATGCAATCGTATGATCAGGCTTTCTTAACAGGCTGTGATGAATCACAAGCTTGGCTTCTCCCATGGTTTCTAAAAAATTATAAGAAACATAATAATACTCCACTTATATTTGCTGACTTTGGAGTATCATCTCTTACGAGAAAAGTAGTAGAAGCAAATGTACATGCAATTATGGATATGACAAAAGTAAAAGAAAAAGGTTGGTTTAAAAAACCTCGTTCTATGCTTTATTCGCCTTCCAAAAAAACTGTATGGCTTGACACTGATTGTGAAATACTCGATAATATTGAAGGAATATTTGATTTGCTCGAACCAAGTAAGTTAGCTATGGTTGAAGATAAGCCTTGGACAAAACGAACCGGTCAAACTTGGCATAATTCAGGAGTAGTTGGATTTGTCGACAAACCCATCGTTCTTCATCAATGGGCACAAGAAGTACACGATAATCCTAAAGTCGGAGATCAAGAAGTATTGCATTCTATGCTAAATCCGATTACAAAAATATCCAACATTGTAGATTTGCCGAATGAATACAATGTAGTGAGACTTCAAGTAGAGCATGATGGGTATAAAGGACCAAAGAAAATTATGCATTGGACTGGTCATAAAGGAAAGGACCGTATAAGGAGTATGATGAATGAGTAGAGTAGTACATGTAATTGGTAATGGTGATCATGCATCTTATTATAATCTTGAACCTCGTAAAGGTTTAAAACTTACATGCAATCTTCCACCATTTGAAATACAAAATGTTTTTGCCACTACGATTGTTGATTTTAAAATGATGAATGCAATGGCAAAGGGAGAAATTGTAGTACCGGGGCAATGGATTTTAGGTATGCGACCTAAAATATTTTTAGATAAAAATTCTAGAGCTTATGTAAAGTTTGCACCACAAATAAAAGAATTTTATACTACACTTCCGAAGTATTGTCCTAACTATACTGATTTAAGTTGTGGTCACTTTGCAGTGCACTATGCAGCAACTAAATATAATCCAGACGAGATTCATATCTATGGATTCGATTCAATGTTTGATTTTAATCTTCGTAGTTCATCAGACGTTTTTATGCATTCTGATCGAGAAAACGTAAACAATAATCGACTCGCTACAAATTGGAGAAATGTCTGGCCCGGCATATTCAATGAATTTAAAAATATCAAATTTCATCTACATCATTTTCATGACGGAATAAAGTTTAAAGTAGGAGATAACGTAAACATAGACGTTCATGCAAAAAAATAGTTTACATTCCTCTCATAATATGGTATAATATTATAGAGAGGAGTTTATTATGACACATGAATCTGAAATTGTAAATACGCAAGGCCACTGGGCAGTAGGTGTTGAATGGCCAGTGATTGGAAGTAAAGGTGATAAGTATTATGTCACTATGCGCGAGTACGGCTTTGAGTGCGATTGTATCGCCTATCGTAAATGTAAACATATCAAATCTGTCGAAGAGAAATTTGATGATATTTGTTAATGGTGGTACTCGAAAGCAAAGAACTCTTGCCGAAGACATTGCATCTTTTTGTTATAATGAGCTTATGCCATTGATTCGTAAGTGTCATATAGAGATAAATATAAAAAACATGGAAGGATACGAAGGTACGTGTATTGACACAGATGATCGTGAATTTGAAATTGATGTCAATAAGAAACAATCTCTCGAAGATTTTTGTGTTACTATTTGTCATGAAATGGTTCACGTTAAGCAGTACGTTTATAAAGAACTTTTTAGTGAAGTCAATTTTTATAAATCAAGAGAAGAATACCTGAGCTTACCGTGGGAAATAGAAGCATACGAAAAACAGGAGATACTATTCAACAAATGGAAAAAGCATACGAAACTAGCTTCAATGATAAAG
>Ga0213866_10003444_pt1 | contig 10763 bp, 9 predicted proteins | sample PICome_11_FD_160079 | JGI IMG/M metagenome (GOLD analysis project Ga0213866, IMG submission 160079) | Coastal seawater microbial communities near Pivers Island, North Carolina, United States - PICO284 | ecosystem: Environmental > Aquatic > Marine > Coastal | place: USA: North Carolina... | reverse complement strand
TATGTCCCTTCAAGAATTTACTTTAAGTGTGAGTTACCATTTGAGGGTGTGAGTGATGAATACATTGATGAATTGATGAAAGATATAAATATAAGAGAAGAAATATTCGATATAAATGAAATCTTATAAAGAATTCTGTAAGTTGGCAGAAAGATATTACGAACCACATGAACCTTTACCCTCAGGAAAAACTCCTAAGGGTAAAGCAACATCTTCGTATTGGAGACAACGTGGAGAATATTTTAGAGATCCACAAAACCAACCCATGATTCCCGAATTGAATCCTAAGGGAGAAAAAAAATATGAAAGATTGGGACGACAGCGTAGTAGAACAATGAATCAAGTTAGTAGAGGAGCAGATAATCCCAATCTTAATTTAAGACCAGACACAAGTGGAAAATATGATGTATCCGGAAATTCCAAAAATATAACCGTTAATAATAAAGATGGAATTAGAATGAACGTGAGACAAAAAGATAAAGTTTATTTTGATAAGTCTAATAAAACCAGAACGGGTAAAATACCAAGACCCATATATGATATTGAATGGTATAATAATAAAAATACGGGGAATAATCCAGGACAAGCAAGGTCTACTCTAAGAAACGTTGCGGATATGTGGAAAAATCAGGTTGAACCAAGACTTCCTAGAAATTCTGTGATAACTAATTTTCCTATATCAAATGATACAAGTGATAGAAATACTAGATCAAAACTTTATTCCAAAGTTGCTAATTTTGGTCCAAGAGATGAATACACGGGAAGACAATATGCAAAAGTAGGAAATAATCCATCATCAAAACAATCTGCAAAAGGTGCTAGTAGGATAAAACCTTTAACACCTGAAAGTGGTGATATTTCACGTTATAGGACATCAACTGAAATGGATAGATTTAATAAGATTAGAGAGCCTAAATTTAAAGAATCCGGAAATTCTACAGCAACACAAGGGGCACCAAGAAAGATTGCTCCTGCAAAACCTTCCCGCCCTTCAATAAATAGAGAGATTAAAAATTTGGCAAATAAACCTTCAGTCAAAGCACCATCTCTTCCTCAAAAAGTAAAACCAATATCCAGTGCCCTTAGAAAATTCAAAGGTAGAGGAAAGGTTGGATTAGCTCTTGCTGGTGCAGGATTAGTTGGATCTGCTATTACGGGTCTTAAAGACAAAATTAAAAATTAATGAATAATGCTTCATTTCCAGGCAGGTTTTTAATAAATAAAAATAAACCTTCTGACGATGATTACTTTTCAGCAGTTTGATGAAAATGCTAGGGCAGCGTTAAAACTGCTGAAAGCGACTAATAGAATTATTGGTGGGAAAAATGTTGGTTCTTTGGGAAGAGCAAGATATAAAGCTTTATCAGTAGGACCAAGCAGAAGTAGAGTTGGATTAGATCGTCAAAGAAGAAATGCATCTGATGCAGCAGCATTTAGAAAAGCAAACTTCCCTAGAACTCAAACTGGAGGTACTAGGCAAAGATTTAATACGACAGGTGAAAAGAATAAGTTTAGTAGAACTGTGACAACTTCATACCCGTCACAATCTTCATATGCAAAAGATATGGTTCCTGCAAAACAATTGGAAAGTGGTGGAAGAATTCGTTCAACATCTGAACGTTCTCAATATCTGAAAAGATTGAAAAGACAAATGGGTGGGACAAGAACACGAAGAGGAGTTCATGCTGTTGATGTTCTCCCAAGAGGGGATTTCATGAAAAATGATCCAAAACAATTAATTACTAGAGGAAAAGAATATCATAAAGCAGTATCAAATATACCAAACGAAGTTAAAGGGTTTGGGGGAAAATCAGGAGATAAAATTGTAGGAAATGCAGCGGAAGTTATGTCTGGTGCAAAAAATATGGAGCAAGGAAGAAGAAATCGTAGAGCACTGTACCAAAAAGTTCTTGGTGCAACAGAATGGGATCCTGTTACAAGAAAACAGATTGCAACAGTTCGGGAAGAGTTTGAACAGTTTGATGAGAATGCCCGAGCAGCATTAAAATTGCTGAAAGCAACTAGTAAAATCATCGGTGGGAAAAAAGTTGGCACGGTACAAAGAGCATTGAGATCAAATCGTGCAGTATTGTCTAGGGCAGAAAAAGGTCAGAAATTTTCGCAGTCAGCAGATAAGATTACTTCTGACACACGTTCAATGAATATCATAAGATCAGCATCAAGAAAAGCAGGATTTAGTGGTGGTGCAAATATAAACAGAAAAGATTTTAAAACTCCAACAAAAGATTATACGACATATCCAGAAAAAGGTGGTTTAGATTATCATCCTCGACATAATACACAGGTTGATACAAATATCAGCACCGTTCCATCGGGTAGAGTTGCGGCAGTTTCTGCAAATACTACAGCAAAAAGACCAGTTCCAAAATCTGTTGGGCGTGGAAGACGAGTACCAAGAACAGAAAAATTAGTAGGGAAATTAAAAGAATATCGTCGTAGAGTTAGAAGGACTGGAGGAAATGAGAGAAATCCAGTTCATAAGGTAGATTTTATTCAAAGAAGTGATGCAGATATATGGAAGAATGATTTGGATAAATATGCGTTCAAACGTGCTAGAAATTTTAGAAGAGCACAAGAAAATTTACCAAAAGATTTAAAAGCAGCAGGAGCAAAACCAAAAGATATTGTTCAAGGAATTCCTTCTGTTATGATGAGAGGAGAAACATCAAAAGGTGTTGGAAAACGTGCAGAACTTTATAAAAATCGTTATGGTCATCGCGTAACTGATTTAGATCCTACAAGAAGGACAACTGGTGTGATTGGCAGTGCTGGAGGAGAACTTCCACCAGGAAAGAAAATGAGAGGTAGAAAACCGCAGAGAAGAAGAACAAGAACAGGTCCTACAGATCAATCTTCTGCACAGGCAATGATGGATAGAACCCAGAGAAACATTTTATCAGATCGATAAATATCTGTAGGTGAATCTTATGATTTATGTCGCATTTGATTATTGGTAAGAAGAACGAAGTATATCTTGAAGTTAAGGCGGAACCTCACGTATATTACGAACTTGCTGATCAGTTTACGTTTGATGTTCCGGGAGCAAAATTCATGCCCCAGTTTCGTAACAGGCACTGGGACGGAAAAATTCGCTTATTTAACACGCAGACAGGTGAGATCTATGTCGGTTTGTTAGATAAGATTATTAGTTTTTGTGAGAATCATGAGTACAGTTATGAATTTGTAAATAATAAGTTTTATGGTACTCCTTTTGAAACAAATGATTATATTTCAATGGAAGGAGTCAAAGATTACATGACTGCTATCAGTAAGTATGCCCCTCGGGACTACCAGATCGAGGGCGTATACGACGCCCTAAAGCATAATAGAAGGTTGTTGATATCTCCAACTGCTTCTGGAAAGTCGCTGATGATATATTCTGTTGTGAGATATTACGTTGAGAAGCAACAAAATATTCTGATAGTTGTTCCGACGACTTCCCTAGTAGAACAGATGTATAAAGATTTTGCAGACTATGGTTGGGATGTAGGTTCATTTTGCCACAAAATTTATGCGGGTAAAGAAAGGGAAACAAGTTCCCAAGTGATTATCACTACCTGGCAATCAATCTACAAACTCCCCCGAAAATATTTTTCTAGATTTAATGTTGTGATTGGGGATGAGGCGCACCAGTTTAAATCTAAATCATTAATATCTATAATGTCAAAACTTTCCGATGCAAAATACAGATTTGGTTTTACAGGGACTCTTGATGGAACTCAAACTCATAAATGGGTACTGGAGGGCTTATTTGGCCCCAGTTACAAAATCATTAGGACGAAGGAACTAATGGAAAAAGGGCATGTTGCTAAACTTGATATCAACGTGCTTCTATTGAAACACCCTGCTCATAAGTTTGAAAACTTTGAGGAAGAGGTTCAGTATATCATAAATCATGATAAACGCAATAATCTCATCAAAGAGTTGACACTAACTCTAAAAGGAAACACTCTTGTTCTTTTTGCAAGAGTAGAAGGTCATGGTCAACCACTTTACGAATTAATAAATAGTAGTACCAGTGAAGATCGTAATGTCTTTTTCATTCACGGTGGTGTAGACACTGAAGATAGAGAGAAAGTTAGAGAGATTACCGAGAAAGAAGATAATGCAATCATTGTTGCATCTTATGGAACTTTCTCAACAGGAATTAATATTAAAAATCTCCACAATGTTATTTTTGCTTCTCCTTCCAAATCAAGAATACGTAATCTACAATCGATCGGTAGAGTACTCAGAAAAGGGAATAATAAAACAAAAGCGACTTTGTATGACATTGCTGACGACATATCCTACAAATCCAGGAAGAACTATACACTTAATCACCTGATTGAAAGAATTAAAGTTTATAACGAAGAGAATTTTAATTACGACATTGTAAACATTCCATTAAAGAACTAGTATGGGCGAAGAATTCTACGCAGTTATAAAATTAGTTTCAGGAGAAGAAATCTTATCTCTGGTTATGGTTGATGACTCTGGTGATGAACCAATCATGGTATTGCAGAATCCAGTAGTCATGAAAACCTTCCATAACCATCAGGGAGTTCATATCAAAGTAAAACCCTGGATGGAAATGACGGAAGATGATTTCTACTTTATTACCTTAGATAAGATTATCACATGCACAGAAACCTCTAATGATAAACTTATCAATATATACAATCGTTTTCTTGAAGAGGATGATGATGGTGATATTGATGTCTACACTAAGTCAGGACAGGTAAAGCCTGATGAAAGAATGGGTTATATCTCTTCGGTAATGGAAGCAAGAAGGAAGTTAGAGAGTATCTATAGAGATCTTTCAGTAGAGGATAATAAAGATACTCAAAGCTAGCTAGATCTGTCTCTTCAACGTTAACAAACATATTCTACTGAGTTTCGGACACTTTGTCAAGCCCCCTAAAGTATGCTATAATGAACATATACTACGCGGTTAAGTAAATGTCATGCCTAAGAAGAAGACAGAACACTATGTAAACAACAAAGAGTTGCTACAAGCACTGATTGTTTACAGAGAACAACTGGAAGAGTCCAAGAAGAATGGACTTCCGAAACCGCGAGTTACTAATTACCTTGGTGAGTGCTTCTTTAAGATCGCTACTCGCCTTTCATACAAACCAAACTTTGTCAATTATATGTTCCGAGAAGACATGATCTCGGATGGTATTGAGAACTGTGTTGAGTATATTCATAATTTTGATCCAGCAAAGTCATCCAATCCATTTGCATACTTCACTCAAATCATTCACTACGCTTTCTTGAGACGTATTCAGAAAGAGAAGAAGCAGTTAGAGATCAAAGCAAAGATCATTGAACGAACAGGTTTCGATGAAGTTATGATGGTAGATGATAACTCGCTTTCAGGTCATACTTCAGAATACAATTCTATTAAAGATCAAATCCAGTACAGGAATAATCGATGAAGGTTGCTATCATTACGGACACTCATTATGGTGCTAAGAAAGGATCTAAATCTCTTCACGATTACTTTGAACTCTTCTACGAAAATGTTTTCTTTCCATCTCTAGAAGAGCATGGAGTAAAAACTGTCATTCATATGGGTGATGCGTTTGATTCAAGGAAGGGAATTGACTTTCAAAGCTTAGAATGGTCAAAGAGGGTTGTCTTTGATCCCCTAAGCAAGTATGATGTCCATATGGTTATTGGTAACCATGATATCTACTACAAAGATACAAACTCAATCAACTCACCAGAGTTGCTTCTGAAAACTTACGAAAATATTACGACGTATAAAGATCCTACAGAAGTCAACATTGGTGGATTAAATATTTTACTAATTCCTTGGATTAATTCTGAAAATGAAGAAGTTACTTTCAAACTGGTTAAAGAGACAACTTGCAAGGTCGCGATGGGGCACCTTGAGTTTAGAGGATTTAAAGTTAATCGACAAATCGTCATGGAAGCAGGTATTTCATGCGAACTATTTGAGAACTTCAGTCATGTCTTCTCCGGTCATTACCACACTAGATCAAGCAACGGATTGATTCATTACTTGGGAAATCCCTACGAAATGTTCTGGTCTGATGTAGATGATCCTAGAGGTTTCCATATCTTTGATACTGAGACCTTAGAACTGACTACTATCAACAATCCACATAAACTCTTCTACAACATCTATTACGAAGATACTCCGCATCAGATGTTTGATGCTTCTAAGTATAAAAATAAGATCGTAAAAGTTATTGTAAGAAAAAAATCAAATCCTAAGGAATTTGAAAAGTTTGTAGATAAGTTATCGACTGCAGGAGTTGAAGATTTAAAAGTCATTGAAAACTTCAGTGTAGTTGAAAAAGAAGATTTTGAAGTTGAAGAATCTGAGAACACAATGTCTATTTTGAATAGATACATTGATGACTCTGAGTTTGAACTTGATAAAGGCATTATCAAATCAATCTTTCAAGATATCTACAAAAAAGCGTGCGAGGTAGAGTAGTATGTTTCTTCTAACCGTCAAAGATAATAAAGATGACGGTGCATATGCCGTTCAAGATAGGTATGGTCATAAAGTTCTCTTCCTCTTTCAAGAGGAAGATGATGCTACAAGATATTCACTTATGCTTGAAGACGAAGAAGGAACCTACATGGATGTAGTTGAAGTTGACGATGATTTGGCGATAAAGACGTGTAAACTACACAACTATAAGTATGCAGTAATTACTGCTAATGATATTGTGATTCCTCCTAAAAATGATAAATTTCCAAAAAATTAGATACAAAAATTTTCTCTCTACTGGAAATCAGTTTATTGAAATTAACTTCCAGCAAAATAGTACTAATCTGATTGTTGGAACTAATGGGTCTGGTAAGTCAACTATATTAGATGCACTGACCTTTGTTCTGTTTAATAAACCATTCCGTAAGATCAACAAACCTCAACTTGTCAACAGTGTAAATGAGAAGGACTGTGTAGTTGAGATTGAATTCGATGCAAACGGAAGACAATACTTAGTTCGCAGAGGTATCAAACCTAATGTGTTTGATATTGTCATGGATGGAAACATCTTGCATAAAGAAGCAGATGATAGATCTAACCAAAGAATTCTTGAACAAAACATCCTCAAATTAAATTACAAATCATTCACACAGATTGTAATCTTAGGTAGTAGTACGTTTGTTCCTTTCATGCAACTTACTACTGCAAACAGACGTGAAGTTATTGAAGATCTTCTGGATATTAGAATATTTTCTTCTATGAGTTCTTTGATTAAGGAGAACCTTCGATACGAGAAAGATCAAATCAAATCTTTGGATCTTAAGAAGCAAACTCTGAAAGAAAAAGCAAAGATGCAGATCGAGTTCATTGAAGAACTTGAGAACCGTGGTAAGCAGCAGATAGAATCTAACAGTAAAAAAATTGATGATCTTGATGAGGAGATTGTTGTTGCAAATTTAGAGAATGAGAAGAATCAAAAAGAGTTAGAAAGTAAAGTTGAGCAGCAAGAAAAACTAACTGGGTTCTCTGATAAGTTAGTAAAGCTTAACAATATGAAGGGAAAAATTTCCCAAAAAGTTTCAACGATTACTGAAGAGTATAACTTCTTTAAGGAAAATACGGTTTGCCCTACTTGTACTCAGGATATTGAAGAATCATTTAGAGTAAATAGAATTAGTGATGCTCAAAATAAAGCAAAAGAACTTAAAGATGGTTATGTTGAACTTGAGAAAACAATTAAGTCAGAACAAGAGAGAGAGCGTCAATTCAATGCCCTATCCAAGGAGATTACTAAATTAACGCATGGCATTTCTCAAAACAATACTCGGATTCAGTCCAATAGACGCCAAATCCGAGATCTGGAATCGGAAATTCAAACAATTACCGACAACCTTGCAAACAGAAATACTGAACATGAGAAGTTAGAAGAGTTTAAGAAAAATCTCCAGCAGACAATTGAAGATCTCTCAGAAAGAAAACAAGAAGTCGTTTATTACGATTTTGCCTATTCCTTACTCAAGGACGATGGTGTAAAAACAAAAATCATCAAGAAATATCTTCCTCTGATTAATCAACAGGTTAATCGATATCTACAAATGATGGAGTTCTTTATCAACTTTAAACTTGATGAAGAATTCAATGAGTCAATCGAATCTCCTATTCACGAATCATTTTCTTATAGTTCATTCAGTGAAGGTGAAAAAATGAGAATCGATTTATCTTTGCTCTTCACTTGGAGAGAAGTTGCAAAGGTGAAAAATTCTGTCAATACCAACCTGTTGATTATGGATGAGGTGTTTGACTCTTCGCTTGATGGATTCGGTACAGAAGAGTTCCTTAAAATTATTAGATATATAATAAAGGATGCAAATATTTTTGTTATATCTCACAAAGTGGGATTGGAAGAAAAATTTGAGTCCGTAATCAAATTCCAAAAACAAAAAGGATTTTCGCAGAAACTAAAATGAGCATGATTAAAATTTTCGGTCTCGCGGTAGTATTCGGACTACTAGGTGCGGGATTCCAGCATGGCAACATGCACCTTTACAATAGTATGATTCCACATGTCCATGAGAATGGAGTGATTCATTCTCACTAAATTAAAAGCACTCTATCAATAGAGTGCTTTTTTTATAAATATTTGAAAATAGTGTTCAAATAAAACCAATGTATAATACGACCGAACGTGAGTTACTTGATTTATATGAATCCATTTATAAGGAAGATACTGAAACCAATGACCTTATAATTCAACTTTGCGAAAGTTGCGAGTATGGTACTGATTTAGAAGATAGATCAGAATTTGCTCAAGTGATAATTGAAGATGATTGTATCTTTGAATTCTTAGAACTGGTTGCGGATGACTTTGGGATTGATATTGCAGAAATTTTAAGTGAAGAAGTTTATTTGACAGAAAATAAGAATAAAGCACTTCTGGGTGTTCTTAGAGCAGTCGGAAAGAAAGTTGCAAGCAAAGATACTCAAAAAGTTACAAGCAAAGCTATTTCAGGTACTCCTAGACAAGGTAGACTTCTTACAAATAAAGGAACTGCCCAGAATTTTACCAGAGGAAGAACTCCATTCACTGCCACTGATCCTGTTCCCGCTGCAAGTTCTCCACTTCCACAAGTAAAGAGACCAGCACCATCGGCACCAGGACAGAGAGAATTGAATTTAAGGACAACTCCTGGTGCTGGACGTAGAGAGGTAGCATCTTCCGGTAGAATTTCATCAAAAGGTGGTTCTCGAATGGGTCCAGATGGTTCAAAGGGAACTGCACTTCCTGGTGCAGCACCAAAAGGAGCACTTCCTGCTGCAAAGGGATCTATGACACCTTTGAAGACAACTTCACAAGTTGGTGGTCCTCTTGGTCAAAGAACTATTCCAAAACCTGGTGCTGGACTTCCAAGACAGGCACCAAAACCTGCATGGGGTCCAGGTGGAACAGGTGGTCCTGGACTTCCAAAACCACCAACTTCAAGTGGTGTGGGTGGTAATGTGGTAAGATCAAATGCTCGTAGAAATGCAGCACAAGATAAAGCATCAAGAGCAGCAGCAGGAACCAGAGGTACTGGAACAACCGCTGCTTATCCTGGACCTGAAGCTAGAAATATGACTGTAGATGTTGGTTCTAGAACGATTTCTTCTAGAAGAACTACTTCACAATTTCTTAAGGACTTAGCAAGAGCTGCTAGAAATAACAAAGGTAAGGTTGCAGCTGGTGCTGCTATTGCTGGTGCAGGGGCACTTGGTTTAGCTACCGGAGACGGTAAGAGAACTGCTTCCAGAGATACCGCTCCTACTACTCCATCCACACCACCTGCATCTAAAGGTAAAACTGGAACTGGAATGGCGAATATTCCTCCTGGTGAGGGAACAGTGAACAATCCAAATTATGGAAAACCTGGTTCCAATGGTAAGGCAGATGCACCTAAGGCACCTGAATCCAAGAAACCTGCACCTAAGGCACCTGAATCCAAGAAACCTGCACCTAAGGCACCTGCACCTAAAGCACCTGAATCCAAGAAACCTGAAACCAAGAAGCCTGAATCTAAGGGAACTCCAAAGATGTCAAAAATGCAGCGTGATGCTGCAGAACTTCGTGCTATGAGAAAGGCATCTCAGAAGCGTATTGTCGCGCAAGGTGGAACGCCAGCAACTCCTCTTGTAAAAGATGATGTAGATGTATTTGAAATCATCAAGGGTTACCTGATTGATGAAGGTTATGCTGGTAGTGAAGAGGCAGCACTCATCATCATGACTAACATGAGTGGAGCATGGCAAGATCAGATCATCGAGTCCTCCTGTGGTGGTCACTCGAAGAAAAAGAAAAAGAAGAAGGGATATTGATCCAGTTCTGAAACTGTCCACTAGCAGGTCCTAAGACCTGCTTTTTTTGTATGATGACTACATCAGACAAGAGACCCACCATGACCGTCAACCAAGAAATCAAGTCCGGACTCGCCAAACTGCTTGCGATGGAGAACATCGTGGTTGAGCACCGCAATGTCGAAACTGCGTCGTTCGATGTTCAGAACCGCATCTTAGTTCTTCCTATGTGGAAGTACGCATCTGAGGACGTGTATGACATGCTGGTTGGTCATGAAGTCGGTCATGCTCTGCACACTCCAGATCGGAACTGGATCGCTGAGCGTAAGATCCCTCCTCAGTTTGTGAACATTGTTGAAGATGTTCGGATTGAGAAAAAGATCAAAGAGCGTTATGTAGGAATTGTTAAGAACTTTAATCGTGCATACAAAGAACTGCATGATCAGGACTTCTTCCAGAT
>Ga0213866_10003440_pt1 | contig 10764 bp, 5 predicted proteins | sample PICome_11_FD_160079 | JGI IMG/M metagenome (GOLD analysis project Ga0213866, IMG submission 160079) | Coastal seawater microbial communities near Pivers Island, North Carolina, United States - PICO284 | ecosystem: Environmental > Aquatic > Marine > Coastal | place: USA: North Carolina... | reverse complement strand
ATAGGTATTGTGTTTGTGGGAGGAATCAATGTTCCGTCTGAAACTCGAAATATACAAGACTTCTTGTCGGTACAATCGTTGACACGATCACAGTTTAACACATTCGATCATTTTTGTCGAGCGTTTTATGATGTTTTTGCGGGTGGTCAGATCGTTGGACACTCCGATATCGATGATCTTGCAAACGATCCTGGCTTTGATGTTCGTGCGTATGTCAAAGCAAACTTTGATAAGGATTCTAAATTTACAACCCCATTAAAACAGGGTCCATTGACTGTGGATGAAATAAACTCATGACAAACTTTTCGGACGAATATCAGACTAGAGTCAATAATTCAGGGATTGCGAAAGAAGTCACTGAGGGAATAGTCACTGACGGTTTTTCAGACCCTTCAGGACAGTATCCCAAACGTGAATACTTTTACGACAACTCTATCAACAAGGCTGCGACCGGTGAGAAAGTCAATCGTCTCGCAGTCGGAGGTGGTGACATAGGTGTTGATCTTGATTTACCAGATCAAGAGCCTTCCATCTTTCCGTTCAACCAAGTACAAGAAACACCATCGGGTCACTCGTTCGAAATGGACGATACGCCTGGCGGTGAACGTGTACTGATCAAACATCGAACTGGTGCAGGTATCGAACTACGTGCAGACGGTTCCGTTCTCATATCCACTCGCAAACAACGTGTTGAAGTTGTTGGGGGTGATTCAAAAGTAATCGTGGAGGGCGAGGGTGACCTTGTATACAAAGGTAATGTTGATTTACGTATTGATGGTGATTTTAATGTTTCTGTTGGCGGCGACTATAAGCTTGATGTTGCCGGAGACAAAGTCGAAGAAATCAAAGGACGACACACCAAAACAGTAAACCGTGATCAGAACCATGTTATTCGAGGTGATCGTGGTACGCAGGTTGTTGGACAGAGTGTTGACACAGTTCTCAAAGATAGATTCCTTGTAACAAAAGGCGATCTCAATCTCTATACAGAATCTTCTACAGAGATCTTGACTGGAAAAGATCTTATCACAACCGCAGTGAATGAGTGGGTTGCGGCAGCATCGACTGCAAACATCACAGGACGCACTGTATCGGTTATTGGACATAAAGGAACTTTTGGTGGTCCACAACACGACTATTACGGTAAGACGTATGGCGGGATGCCTGGCGTCCAGACGAACCTATCTACATTCTACGGCACGCTTGTTGGTCGTGCAACAGAAGCGATTCACGCAGACTATGCGATTAAGTCAACGTTCTCTGATTTCGCAAAGGGTGCAAAGGCTGCACTGAAGGCAGCGAAAGAAACACCAGTAACAATCACTATGCCTACTCCAAATATGGGTATTATGCCATACGCTCCTTTACCACCCACTGCACCATTGCCAAACCCCGGCATCATTGAGTTACAATTGTCGACATCTAAGTATGGTATTCGTGCGGTATTAGTAGATTCAAAATTAGAAGACAAGATCAAAAAGTCAGATGACTATAAAGAGTTGTTTAGTCACGATCCATCCATCTCAGAGATTCGATCTAAGTTACGTGATCCCGCAAATTTAAATAACGGAGAATTCACAAGTTATCTGGTAAGTGAAGGTAAGTTAAACAAAACATTCAAAAAGAACTTGCCAACAAACATAGGAAGATCTGCAAGTAAGAAAGGAACATTACGTTTTGGAAATGAACTATTGGGCAACAATCCAATAGACACAAGAAGTAAGAGATTCAAGGTGAATACAAAATGAAGATACTAGTTGATCCTCAATACAACCCATCCGGAAATATCACGTCTTCGACTAAACTTGGGCCGGGGATTACCTGTGCAAAGTTTTTGGGCGCAGTAGGGTCTCGCACACAATTTGATCGTCTCTATAATGAAGATTTTACCGGTCCCGTCGATCGCGCACAAGTCGCACGTAATCTAATTCTTCACGCAAGAGCTATGAATATGGTGTTGTCGAATCCAGAATTTGCACAACATCGTCTCATTGTGTCCGATGGAATTTATGAACCTTATCAAGATTTTACTGCGGAAGGTTATTCTGGGGAAGTTCCACTAACTGGTAGTATAAATGATTTAAGAAGAACGGGTCGTGCTATCGGATATCAACTCATCGACAAGAACGGAAAGACTGACCCGCGTAAGTCGTTTGATCTCGCTGTCTATTGGAAAGATTATCTGGACTATAACGAACTAGAACTCGCTTACGATACATTCGATCCAAGTGGAGAATTGACCGCTTCAATAATACTTACCATGCCAAGGGTTCCTGAATCTTTCGATGTTACTTTTAATGACAGAGAAGGAGTTGACTTTGAATTACTGAGATTGTTGGGGGATACTGAATCTGAGATAAGCATGCAGTATGATGGTTATCGATTAAAGACAACCTACAACGGAACACTACAGGCTAGAAACGAACTCTTAGAGATTCTGCCAGACTGATATAAATAAAAAGAAAAGGTTTTACTGATGGCAAAAATTTTCTCCAATGAAGATGGAAATCTGAATCGTAGTTCGCGAGTTGTTCGTGAGCGCGAATATTCAGATGTTGATTTGTCATTGGATGCACGAATTGCGCCTACATACTCGTCGGGGGATGGAGACGTACTTCGAAAAACAGATGTTGCGGCAGTAAAACAATCTCTCAAAACATTATTGTTAACAAATCGTTTTGAAAAACCTTACCGACCAAACTTCGGAGGTAATTTAGGCGGTCTGTTATTTGAGGTTGTAGACGAAGATACCGCAGAACGTATGATTGAACGTATACAATCTGCTGTTGATAGATACGAACCACGTGCAAGAATTACAAATATTAGGGTTGTTGGTTCACCGGATTATAATTCGGTTTCTGTTATACTAGAGTTTCGTATTGTAAACACACAATTTTCTGACTCATTGCGAATAAAAATAACAGACACACCGACAGCTGCAGCGGTGATACCACCAACCACTCCAGCACCAGTACCAGACGAAATTATTTTGTCGGAAGATGGATCACGGTTGTTAACACTGGACGATATTTTATTAAGAGCAGACGAACTGGGTCTAATAGATGGTTCAATACTTACTGTGCCAGGCGAAGATCAACTTCTGACACAAGACGAATTCGTTCTTATTACAGAACAAACATAACGAGGCAAAATAATGGCGACTACCATAAAGTCAACAGATTTAGATTTTGATACGATCAAGAATAATTTAAAATTGTTTCTTGCACAGAAGGAACAATTTTCGGACTATAACTTCGAAGCATCGGGTGTATCAAATCTATTAGACGTTCTTGCTTATAATACACATTATAATGCACTATTGGCAAACTTTGCTTTGAACGAGTCATTCTTGTCAACCGCACAATTAAGATCCTCTCTGGTTGGACTGGCAAGTTCATTGGGTTATATTGTCGGCTCTCGTACCGCCTCTGTTGCAGTTCTCAGAATGTATTTGGATTATTCTTCAGATGTCACAAAACCCGCATCGGTGACTATGCCAAAAGGTACTTCTTTTACTACATCCGTAGACAATAAGACATATACGTTTAAGACACGAGACGTGTTAATCGCACAGGACGATGGTAATGGTCTTTATTATTTTTCAGTAAACGGAGACACCAATGTTTCAGTTTATGAAGGCACAAGTAAATCCAAGTCTTTTATTGCGGGACCAGTATCAGAAAATGATTCGTATGTTATTCCAGAAACTCGGCTTGATCTCAAAACAGTAGAGGTTCGAGTCTACGATAACACATCAACCACAAACTATTCGGTATATACTAATCTAGACGTAACAACAAACATCACTGCAAACTCAAAGATATTTGTTATCAAAGAAACTCCAAACGGATTCTATGAGGTCACGTTCAGTAATGGTACGCGATTAGGAGTATCACCACAATCAGGAAATAAAATTGAGATTGTGTATGATGTAGTTGCAGGTCCAGATGCAAACGGTGCAAGAACATTTACTCCCGTCTCACAGATTAATGGTAAGACCATAAATGTGACTACTACCACATTATCTTCTGGTGGTGCACTCAAAGAAGATCTTGAGTCAATTCGAAAAAATGCACCCTACCAATATGCAGCTCAGAATCGTGCAGTAACCGCAGAAGACTACTCTGCATTGATTCTTAGAGAATATGGAAACGTAATATCCGATGTCAAATCGTGGGGAGGTGAAGACAATGTTCCACCTCAGTACGGTACTGTATTTACTTCGTTAGTGTTTACCACAACCGACGCAACAATTATTCAAACCACAAAAGATGCAATCACTCGTCTTCTAAAAGATCTCGCAGTGGTTTCATTTAACATAGAATTTGTAGATCCAATTGAAACGTTTATTGAAGCCAATGTGACGTTCCAGTTTAATCAAAACTTGACTTCTTTAAACAAGTCATCTATTGAGTCTAATGTCAAGTCTTCTATGACTAATTATTTCTCTGCGAATCTTGGTGATTTTGCAGAGTCGTTCCGAAGATCAAATCTATTAACAGAAATCGACGAAACAGATGCGTCTGTTCTTTCCTCTCGTGCTTCAATTCGAATGCAGAATAGATTTGTACCGGTAGTCGGTAAAACAAACTACAAGGTGTATTATCCAACCTCAATCGCAAGTCCGGACGACGAAACCTATTCCGTTATCTCTAAAAACTTCCGATATAACGGTAATGTGTGTTATTTGAGAAATAAGTTAAATTCAACGACACTAGAAATATTTAATGTAAATACGGGTGATCTTGCACTTGATGACGTAGGTTCATATGATCCTATTACTGGTACACTAAATCTAGAAAACTTTACGATTAGTTTGATTACAGGTTCTCATTTAAAGATCAATGCAGTACCAGCGAATCAAGCGACAATCACACCAACAAGAAACAATATTCTTAAATACGATGCGGCCGCGTCATCTGCGACAGCAGTATTGACAGATGCATTATAAATAGATTACAACTACTTTAGAGAATAATATTCATGGGAATTAGTTCAGTCACAACCGATGCTAAAAAGGTAATATTAGACCAGTTCAAGAAAGATATTGATAGTTCTGGAACAAATTATTACATTGGTCTTTCCGGTGCCGATTCTGCACTGGACGGTTTGCATGACCAAATAAATCTTCGCAACGAACTACATTTCATGAAACAGGTTAGTGGTAATTCGTTTGTGGTGGAAACTTATGAGTGGACAACAGGAACCGTATATAATGCTTATGATGACAACGATTCCACACAAGAACAGTTTTATGTTGTGAATTCACAAAATGAAGTTTTTCTCTGCGTCGAGACAGCTAAAAATAGTTTTGGAGTTGCACAGGGATCGACCATAGAACCAACTGCATCGCTTGCCACAACATTCGATTCAAGTCGTCGGTCGTTTTCTACTTCAGATGGGTACGTCTGGCGATATTTGTACAAAGCGACAAATGTTCAGGTCAGTCGATTTAAATCAACCACCTACTTACCTGTTCCAAAGTTTACTGGTGCTCTGACCACAAGTGAAGAAATTGAACTGAAATCTTTACGAGACAATTCACGAGCTGGAGAAATTCTTGGTATTGCGATTGATTCTGGTGGTACCGGTTATACAAATGCTCCGCGTATTGACATCGAAGGTAATGGTACTGGTGCATCATTTACAGCTACAATTTCTAATGGTAAGGTCGTAAAGATAACATTGGACTCTGACGCAAATGCGTCTGCAAGATTATTGACTGGTTCTGGTTATGATTATGCAAAAGTGACACCTTCTGGTGGAGATGCGGTTCTTAGACCCATCATCTCTCCAAAGAAAGGTGTGAATTTTGATCCAATATCAACGTTGAGATCAGATAAGTTAATGATTCAAACGACTGTTCAGGATGACGAGAACGAACAAATACCTCTTGCAGATCCAGTAAATGATTTTAAACAGATTGCTCTGATAAGAAATCCCTTGCAGTATGATAGTACAGGTTTGTACACTGGATTTGCAGGCAACACCATGCACTACTTTACAGTGAGTGGGGGATCGGGAACCTTTACTGCGGATGAGATATTTGAAACACCCGCACAAGTAAAAGGTAAAACGTATTGGCACGACACTTCAAATAATCGATTGTATTACGTGCAAAATGATTCGACTGGATTTGGTGAATTTGCAGCTTCGCAAACAATAACATCTACCACCACATCGACAGCAAAGGTGATTGATGCAATCAATAATCCGACTATTGATCGATACTCCGGTGATATTATGTACATAAATAACCTAGACGATGCAATCTCAAGAACCTCAACACAAACTGAAGACTTTAGAATTGTTATTGACTTAGGAAACGAATAAAGGGTAAAATATGGCAACCACATTTACATCCGCAACGTTATCAGGTACGTATGATGATGATTTCGATAAAGATAAACATTTTCATCAAATCCTTTTTAACAGCGGACGAGCTCTTCAAGCACGAGAACTGACACAACTTCAGACGTTGATCTATCAGGAGATGGGTCGATTTGGTCGAAATGTTTTCAAAGAAGGTGCTGCTGTTTCTTCAGGCGGTATGGCAATCAATTCGTCTTTAGAATATATCAAGATCGCATCAACGAATCAGGGTGGCGCTTTCAAAGACATTCCTGTCGGAACAGTATTTAAAAATAATGATACTGAGGTTCAGGCAAAAGTTCTTCAGGTTATCGAAAAAAATACAACAGGTGGGTTCACACACAACACTCTTTACGTACAGTACATTGATTCTGGTAATACAGCCATTCAATCTCGTCCAAGGAGATTTGGAGACGGAGAAACTCTCTTTGATCAATCTGGTACGACTAGTTATGAACTGGTTACCGAAACACCAAATGCAACCGGACGTGCTACTCGATTCGATGTAGAAACGGGTGATTTCTTTGTTCTGGGCCGATTTGTCAATGCATCAAAACAGTCTATACTCCTAAGTCCTTATGGACAGTCTTTCACCGGAACGGTAGGATTTAAGGTTGTTCAAGAAGTAATAACAGTAAGTGATGATAATAGTCTTTACGATAACACTTCCGGTGTTATCAATACTGCATCGCCGGGTGCAGATCGTTATCGAATCACATTGACTCTGGTTGATAAGGCAGATATCGATGCGAATGATACTTTTGTTTTCCTCGCAAATATTGAAAACTCGAAAATTGTTGAAGAGGTACAAGAGTCGGACGCATACAACAAGATCAACGAACTATTAGCTCTTCGTACTAGTGAAGAGTCTGGTGACTATGTTGTTGATCCATTCCAGATCCACTTCGAAGATGCGACTGCAAACGATTCTACTCTTGAACTTATTGTATCAGCAGGAACCGCATATGTCAATGGTTTTCGTGTAGATAATCCATCTGCAATTAAATTAAACGTACCCCGTCCTCAAGAGACTGATAACTTCAACAATGACGCGGTCCCCGTTGAGTTTGGTAATTACTTTTTAGTAGATTCTGGTGCGGGTGTACCCGATCTCGATTTTGCAGAAGTAACACTAAGTACGAGTCGAACGTCATACACGGGTGCAAATAAAATTGGTACTGCTCGAATACGTTCAGTAGAGAAAGCGTCTGGTATTAGTGCACTTCCAAATCAGGCATCACACAAAGTATACGTCATGGACGTAAATATCGACTCAGATAAAGATTTGCGAGATGCGCGTTTTATAGGAACAAGTTCATCTAATCATTATCGTCTTGCGACAGGAAACACTGAGGGTCTTCTTGACAGTGCATCAAAGTTATATGACGTAAAGAATAACAATCTGTTGATGCCTTTGACACAACCTCGTCTAGAATCAATGTCAGATATTGTACTGAAAGTTCAACGCCACGTCGGTAGTAAGACGGTCGCAACAAGTAAAATTGATATCTCTAGTGAGTTGGCTGCAGGCGAATCCTTTGTTGATACATCAAACTGGATTGTGAGTTCTGCAAGCCGTTCGTTCATTCCACATACAGCGGACGCAAGTAACGGTCAAATCACACTATCCGATGTCGATGACGGGGTTGTTCTTGAAGTTCTCTATTATGTTCAAAAAACTGGTGCAGTTCGCACAAAGACAAAAGTAGATAACATCACTACGACACTGACAAAACAAACAGGATTTGACAAAGTCAATAGTGTGGCGTATAATTACTATGACTTCCCTCATACAGATATTTTTGCGGTTGACTCTGTCAAGAATACAGACTCCGCCGGTATCGATATGTTGGGTCGATTTACTCTTGATGACGGTCAGAGAGACAACTTCTATCGTCACGGTCGATTGATTTTAAATCGAGAAGATAGTGCACCTGCTAGCATTTATGTCAAGTATTCACGTCTACGACATAATAATGATGGCGACTTTTTTGCTGCGTCTTCTTACAACACGTTAGGTTATAATAACATACCTTCTCACACATTGTCAAATGGTCAAACGGTAAGTCTGTTCAATTATCTCGATTTCCGTTCAACGAACTCTGACGGTACATTTACAAATATTAATTATCTTCCAAAGAGTGGTGACAATGTAACCGCAGACATTAGTTATTATCTGCCTCGTGCGGATAAACTCATTCTTACTCAAGAGGGTGAGGTACAGTTGTTGATGGGTCAACAAGCTGCACAACCACAGTACAAACCAACTCCAGAAAACTCCATCGAATTGTATAAGATTCGAATGAATCCAAATACGTTAGATGAGAATGATTTAAGTTTCACAGGAGTTGAATATCCTCACTATACGATGAAAGATATTGCAGATCTAGAGGCAAAGGTAGATCGATTGGAAGAGTATACTCGACTCTCTTTCCTAGAACTTCAACATCGTTTACAACCATCGTTCGATAGTGCAGGAAACGAAAGAATCGAAGTAGGTTCTACTACAGATGAGTGTGCAGATCAGACACGATCTGACACCGAAAATGATGACTATGCTGCGTCCTTAGATCCAGAAACACAAGTCATTCGTCCACTATCAGATGAAAACAACATTAATCTGATTATGGATAGTTCGAATTCGAGTGGTGTGGTTCTCAAAGGTGACAACATCTATCTGTCGTTTGATAGTGAACAGTGGGCGTTCCAAGAACTGGCTTCTACTCACGTCAAGGTTAATCCTTTCTCAAATAGTCAGAACATCGGAACAATCAAGTTATCGCCTTCTTCAGACGAATGGAAGGATAGTTTCTCTCGTGCGACTCGTGCAATTGAAGGGACTAATAAACTGGATGTCGATCAGGCAAAGTTGTGGAACAACTGGCAATGGAACTGGCAGGGACGTTCTTCAGAAGAACGCGAAGTTGCTGATCTTTGGGATCGAAGAGGTGACGTAGAGAATGGCCGTTTGTTCAATGATCCATCTGAACGTTATCAATCCTCAAGTGAGGGATTACCACCTACAGGAACTCCAAGAAGTGTCAAGAGAGTAGTATCATCGGAGACACTACGTCGTCGAGTCGGAAGACGTTATATCGATCTTGCACTTGTGCCTTGGATTCGTTCTCGAAAAGTTTTCTTCCATGCAAAAGGTCTAAAACCTAATACTAAGTTTACGCCATTCTTTGACGGAGTTGCGGTGAATGATTGGTGTCGAGAAGAAACACAGTTTGTTCCTTGGTCTAATCGTGATGATGAACTAGGAAACCGTTATGGCTGGAACTTGACAGCTCACCCCGATGGTTCATCTAATCTAGTTTCAGATGCAAATGGAGAAATCATCGGTTCATTCTTCATTCCTTCAATTCGATCTCAGGTTAAGCACTCACGATACAGAGGCACAGGTCGCGTTTATAAGGATCGAGGTAGTGCGCTTCGTTTCCGTTCAGGTGTGCGTGAATTTAAACTGTTAGATATCGACAAACCAGATTGGGGTGCAGCAGGAAGTAAGGCGTTTGCATACTATACTGCATTTGGATTTATGTTTGCACTTTGGAATCGATGGAACTGGACACGTTATCCAGACTCACCACATCCATTCTCTTGGTTGAGTCAACGTCAGGCGACATTCTCAAATAGAGAAGTCAAAAATAGATTGGATCAAATTGCAGCGGGTTCTATCAATATTGTAGATCCAAAACTCGCAGGTAAGTATGGTACTAGTCAGGCTGGATTGAATGAGTCAGAGTTGAGAAACCTTGACAACGCAAATACAATGTCTACTGTTCTTTCAGATTTCATCGGTGTCGATAGAAATTGTTGGGGTGGTGTTGACAACGATCCTGTATCCGCACCAGAAAATCCGTTAGCACAGACATTCTATGTTGACAATCCATTTGGTTTGGTATTGACTAAAGTTCAATTATATTTCCGCAAAAAAGACAGTGGAAACCTACCAGTATCAATTCACGTTCGCCCTGTGGAAAATGGCAGACCCTCAGAGACTACTATCCTACCAGATTCGCATGTTTACCTGAAGTCTAGTGAAGTTACTGCAATTGGTACAAGTCCAACACTTTCCACAATCAAGGCTCGTCCAACAACCTTTGAGTTTGACGAACCCGTATATCTACAACCGTGGAAACGTTATGCGATTGTTGTTCAATCTCAGTCAACTGAATATGAACTTTTCAGTGCACAAACACAACAACCGGTATTTGGTTCTACTACACGTAGAGTGACAACACAACCCATTCCTGGCGAGTTATTCTTGCCTCAGAATGGTGGTAATTACATTGGATCTAAAGATCAAGATCTTATGTATCGTCTAGTACGTGCAAAGTTCAATCAAGGTGGAGGATCACTTGTTCTTAGAAATGCGTTGATGCCATC
>Ga0213866_10003439_pt1 | contig 10766 bp, 12 predicted proteins | sample PICome_11_FD_160079 | JGI IMG/M metagenome (GOLD analysis project Ga0213866, IMG submission 160079) | Coastal seawater microbial communities near Pivers Island, North Carolina, United States - PICO284 | ecosystem: Environmental > Aquatic > Marine > Coastal | place: USA: North Carolina... | reverse complement strand
AACAGTAGACAGAATTGATTACTCCAACGATACCGCAACAGCATCACCTAAGGGACCATTAAGTGGTCCTAGAAGTTACACAGCAGCAACAGGCAATAGTTCCTTTGGTTACTTTGGTGGTGGTAACCCTGGTCCATTATCATCAGTAGACCGTATCGATTATTCTAACGATACTGCAACAGCATCACCAAAAGGACCATTAAGTGCTGCTAAGTGGGGTTTAGCAGCAACCTCAGCAGCAGCAAACGGACTACCACAATAATATGCTATAATAAACAAAACTGTTATTTGATATGGGTATAATGATTGCTCTCCCTTGTCACGGGGGAATTGTGAGTGAAAAAACCACAATGAGTTTATTCAATCTGGGTAAACTCTTAGTCAGAAATAATATTCCTCACGGTCTTCTCACACAGGCAAACTCTTCTTTGATTACTCATGGAAGGTCTAAGTGTGCAAACTTTTTTATCAACAATACAGATCACGAATATCTGTTTTTTCTTGATAGTGATATTGGATTTAATCCAGAAGATGTGTTAAAATTATTGAGTCACAACGAACCTATTGTTTCTGGCACATATCCTATGAAGACAATACCCATTCGGTATTGTGTTGATGTTCTTCAACCAGAAGAACGCAAGGGTGATCTACTCAAGGTTGGTGGTAATGGAATGGGATTTGTAATGATTCATCGTAATGTCTTTACTGATATTGCAAAGAAGTTTCCCAATCTAAAATATACACCATCAACAAATGATAGTAACTATCTACCAACAGAAGCAGAGATGAATAACTCATATCACTTTTTTATGGAGGAAAGACTGGGGGACAGTTTTGCATCCGAAGATAAAAGTTTCTTTTATCGTGCTAGAATGTCTGGGTATACTCATTGGCTAGATACATCAATCAAACTACAACACGTTGGTTCACATATTTTTGCTGAGTAATTATGAAATCTGGAGCAACTGAAAGTTCATTTTATTATCTTTCACAACACTATGAGTTTCCTGAAGATGTAGAAGTCTCACATCTACCAGAGGAACTTAAAAAGTCTAGTAAACCATACAAAGTCTTATGGGCACATCACGCATATGATCAACCTGCCTTTGTGAACTTTAATCACGAAGAGGTCACTCATATTGTGACACCATCTCATTGGGCAAAGGAACAACTGATCAAGTTTCATAAGGTTCCAAAGAATAAAATCACCGTCATTTCAAATGGTGTGAGTGACATCTTCACCTATTCTGAAAATAAAACAAAGACTTTTATTCATACTTCTATTCCTTATAAAGGTCTAGAACTTCTTCCTGCAATCATTCGTCGTATTCATACACGACATCCTGATGCAAAGTTTAAAATCTTTTCATCAATGTCACTGTATGGTCCTCTGAATGATCCTTATCTTGAATTGTATGAGGATCTGAAGAAACTTCCTAATGTAGAATATTCACAGGCAGTAGACCAGGAAGAATTAGTAAAGCATTATCAAGATGCTGCATTCTTTATTCATCCTAATATCTGGGAAGAAACCTTCTGTGTTGCAATGACTGAGGCAATGAAGTCTGGTTGTTATCCAATCATTACAAACATTGGAGCACTACAAGAAGTTGCAGGCGAAAACTTTGCATCTGTTGTGCCGATTGAAGGTAACCGCACACCAAAAGGATATGAAGTTACAGAGAACTTCCTAAATACATTTGCGGAGATTTGTTGTACTGCTCTAGATTATTTTGACAGGGACAGAACATATTATAATCAGATCTCAAAATCACTTTCCAATCATATTTCACAAAAGTGTGATTGGAAGAAAGTGGCACAACAATGGAAAAAACTGATTACACAAATTACTAGTGGAGAACCTATGACTAACGAAAACACTGCACTGTCTTATACTCCAGTCACTTCTGAGCAGGCAGTGATGGATGAGGAGTATCTTCGTAAGGCATTTGAGAATGTTCTGAAGTGGGAAGAGAGTGATAAAGAACTTGCACAGGGTAGAACTAACTTCCAGTTAGAGAAGTTTGCACTGCTTGATACTCATACACTTCCCGTTGCCTTTGAGAACACTCTGAAGTCTCGTCGTCAGATGGCAGAAGGTTATATGTATAAACTCATTGAGATGAAAGAAAAAGTCCGTGAGTTTGAGTATAAGTGGAAAGATCAAGATAGAAGTCAACCAATTTTCTGGGAAGAGTCTGGTCCTGGTGGTGGATCAAAGAAACTTTGTTGGTTTGACCTGGATGAACTGGCACTGACTCACTATCTGAAGTCTTGTGAGTTGGAAATCCGTGATCGCCTTCATCAAATGGAGCATCTGGATAAGATTCTTGCCAAACTTGTAGAAGAAAATGGTGGTAAACCAGTCAGTAGAGAGCAGTTCCTGGAAGGTGATGCTCTGTATTGGGAGCGTCGTTTTGCTGATCAGGCAATGGACGAAATGGTAGCGGCACAGACTGGTATTTCTATCGGTAACCTTCACAGTATGCGTCGTGCTTCTGCACCTGCGATTGTGGATAAGAGGAATGAATTGCCCGAAGGATATCTGCCTTTGAACAGAGTTCTGGAGAGTCCTCAAGGTAAGATGGAATTCCTCAATGACCTACAGAAAAAGGTTCTTACTGGTATTCAAGAAGTCACTGGTGAAAATCTGGGTATGATTACTGGTAGCACTGAGGAGCAGAAGAAACTGGAAGGTAACTGATGAATCAAAAATTTATGATTATTGATGACTTCTATGATGTAGCACATCAGTATCATCAAAGTTTCTTTAGTAAACAGTGTATGATAACCGAAGAAACGACTCAAAAACTTTCTTATATTTTGAGTCGTCCTGTGGAAATCGTAGAAGCATTTAATGAAGTGACATTTGAGAATAGCGCAAATCCAATTACTGCGAATACTGCTTGTGATTGGATTGCGGTGGTTTATCTAACGATGCCACCCGATTGTGTGATGAAAAAAGGGATGAGTTTTTATAGACATAAGAAAACAGGACTTGATAGTTTTCCAAATGAATATGCCTGTCAAATCAATGGCTGGCAGAATATTGATGATATTGTCAAGTCTTTTGATGTGAATGATATGGATGAGTGGGAAGAGTATGCGAATATATTTGTGAAGTATAATCGTTGTGTGATTTTTCGTGCCGATTACTGGCATTCTTATGGTAATGGTTTTGGGACACAAATAAATAACTCAATGCTATATCAGAAGTTGTTAATACAAAATGCCTAGTCCAAGAGGGATATTTCGTCTAAAGCAAGTTTATGAAGAGCAGTTGAGTAATAACTGGTCTGTGAAGAGTGATGTGTGGTTATTTAATCCCACTATGAATATTACTTGGGATTATGCTTACTTTGGTGGTGGTGGTCCTAGTCAATCATCAAGAGTAGATCGTATAGATTACTCCAATGATACAGCAACAGCATCACCTAAGGGTCCATTAAGTAGTGCTAGATTTCACATAGACGCAGTAGGTAATAAATCTTATGGTTACTTTGGTGGTGGTTTTTATCCGGTGCAATCAAGAGTAGATCGTATAGATTACTCTAATGATACTGAAACAGCAGTAGCAAAAGGTCCATTGGGTGCTGCTAGATATCACTTAGCAGCAACAGGTAATGATACTTATGGTTATTTTAGTGGAGGTGCTCCGACGCCAGGATCATCAAGAACATATCGCTTAACTTATTCTAATGATACTGCAACAACTTTTCCTAGAGGACCATTGCCTGCTCCAAGAATGACTCTTGCAGCAACAGGTAATAGTTCCTTTGGTTACTTTGGTGGTGGTTTAACTTGGGGCGTAGGTGCATTCACAAATATATATCGTCTAAATTATGCCAGTGACACTTTATCAATGCCAGCAAGGGGACCATTAACTGCTACTAGATATCGATTCTCAGCAACAGGTAATGAATCTTTTGGTTACTTTGGTGGTGGAAACAGTTTTCCTGCACCATTTTCATCAGTAGATCGTGTAACCTATTCTAATGATACTGCAACAGCATCACCTAAGGGAAACCTGAATTCTCCTAGATTTAACTCAGGAGCAACAGGTAATAAATCTTTTGGTTACTTTGGTGGTGGTCAAACTCCTGGTACAACAGCAACAGTATCGCGTATAGATTACTCTAATGATACCGCAACAGCATCACCAAAGGGTTCATTAACTGCTGCTAGATATGGTTTGGGGGGAGTAAGTGGAACTGATGGTGGAGTTAATGATACTCTTACTGTTCCAAATACATTTCCAGCAATCAATCTTGTTACTGGAAATTATGAAACCGCCCAAACTGGTTACTTTGGTGGTGGAATTCCTGGTCCATTCTCAATAGTAGACCGTATTGATTACTCTAATGACACTGCAACAGCATCACCTAAAGGTCCATTAAGTTCTGGTAAATTTGCTCTAGCAGCAACAGGTAATAATTCTTATGGTTACTTTGGTGGTGGTTATACTTTTGCTCAATTGTCAACAGTAGACCGTATAGAATATTCTAATGATACTACTACAGCATCACCAAGGGGACCATTAAGTCTTGCTAGAGAGTCTTTAGCAGCAACAGGAAACTCTAACTATGGTTGGTTTGGTGGTGGTGGTGGTCCTGGTACAACAGTAGACCGTATTGATTATTCTATTGATACTATAACAGCATCACCTAAAGGACCATTGAGTGCTGCTAAAAAATACTTAGCAGCAACAGGTAATTCCAACTTTGGTTACTTTGGTGGTGGATACAATTTTCCTTCAGTACGTTCAACAGTAGATCGCATCGATTACTCTAATGATACTGCAACAGCATCACCAAAAGGACCATTAAGTCTTGCTAGACGACGATTAGCAGCAACGGGTAATGCTTCCTTTGGTTACTTTGGTGGTGGTGATCCTGGTTTCATATCAACAGTAGACCGCATAGATTATTCCAATGATACTGCTACTGCATCAGTAAAGGGACCATTAAGTTCTACTAGATATTACTTGGCAGCAACAGGTAATCAATCTTATGGTTACTTTGGTGGTGGTGCTCCCTTTCCACAACAATCAACAGTAGATCGTATAGATTTTTCTAATGATACTGCAACAGCATCAACCAAGGGACCATTAAGTTTTCCTAGAGCATACTTAGCAGCATCATCCGCAAGAGCTAATGCACTTCCCGTATCAGAAGCTCCAACATTAAACACACCAATACAACATATTCCATTTGGATATTTTGGTGGTGGTTATCCTGCTGTTGCAACAGTAAACCGTATAAATTTTTCTAATGATACTGTTACTACTTCGTCTAAGGGACCACTAGTTAGTGCTAGAGGATTCTTGGCAGCAACAGGTAACAAATATTATGGTTACTTTGGTGGCGGTCTGGCAATCTTTAGCAATCCGTCTATACGATCTAGTATTGATCGTATAGACTACTTTAATGACACTGCAACAGCATTATCTAAGGGACTATTAAGTACTGCTGTATATAGTTTATCAGCAACAGGTAATAGTGATTTTGGATACTTTGGTGGTGGTTCCTTTAGTTATTCACCACGACTATCTGTTGGGGGTGTGCAACGTATTGATTATTCTAGTGACACCGCAACAGCAGTGATTAGAACCTACTTATCATCTCCTACTCTTACAGATTTGGCAGCAACAGGTAATATTGATTTTGGTTACTTTGGCGGTGGTAGCGGCGGAAGTCCAAATATTGATAGATCAAGAGTAGATCGTCTTGATTACTCCAATGATACTGCTGCAGTATCACCAAAGGGTCCATTAAGTACTGCTAGAAGTGAATTAGCAGCAACAGGTAATCCTTCGTTTGGTTACTTTGGTGGTGGTGGTGGATATCTTGCATCAACAGTAGTAGATCGTATAGATTACTCTAATGACACTGCAACAGCATCAGTAAGAGGACCATTAAGTATTGCTAGAGGAACATTAGCAGCAACAGGCGATTTTAACTTTGGTTACTTTGGTGGTGGTGTATCTCCTTTTCAAAGTCCAATATTAAAATATTCAACAATAGACCGTATAGATTATTCTAATGATACCGCAACAGCATCACCAAAAGGACCATTGAGTTCTGCTAGGTATGCATTAGCAGCAGTTTCGTCAACAAATGGATTAGTATACTAATAAATACTCAAAATAACTTAGATTATGATTGATAATCCTTTATCTTATGTTCTTATTCGTCCTAATGTCATCAATCCACAAGGTCTTCAGGAACTGGTAAATCACATTAAGACATCATCAGCAGAAGATCTTTCTGTTTTTGATCCAGACAAAACAAATGCGACAGGACAAACATCTTGGATTGTAGATAAACAAACCAGAGATACTCAGATTGTCCCTATGGGAAATTTATTTCCCAAGATTGAGCAACTTCTTCGTCATGCCGTAAAAGAAATCATCAATCCTTTCTATCAGTGTGAAGTTCATAGTAGTGAAATACCACAAGTGCTTTCTTATGGTATTGGAGGTCACTATAAACCTCATATTGATGGTGAAAGTATTTGGGTCACACCAAGAGGAGAAAAAATCTGGAAGAAGTCTACCGACAGAGACATCTCCATGGTATTCTATCTAAATGATGATTTTGAGGGTGGTGATTTTGTATTTCCAGAACTTAAAGTTAGAGTTAGACCCGAACCAGGTATGATGGTTTGTTTTCCTTCTAATCATCAGTATATGCACGGAGTAGAACCAGTAACTAGAGGAAAAAGATATAGTATTGTGACCTGGGCTACGGTAAAAGGACAACCAAGTATGGATGAGATTAATACTCAGTTGTCTCAACAGTATGGAGTTCATGTAATTTAAATTATGGCAAACATTTTGGGATTGAATTTTGGACACGATGGATCCGTGTGCCTTGTTAAAGATGGTAGGTTGGAGTTTGCCATTGCAACAGAAAGAATTTCTAAGATTAAGAAACAACAAGGATTCACGGATGATATCATTAATTACGTTTTAGATTCTTGTTGTATAACACTTGATGATATTGATTGTGTTGCCACAAATGATTTTAAGCAAGAAGTCTTTGGTAATCAGTGTCTGGTAGATAAGATAGTCATTCAAGGCAAAGAGTTTAAGTGCTATATTATCCCTCATCACCTATCTCATTGTGCTTCTGCATACTACACAAGTCCTTATGATGAAGCATACTGTTTTAGTATGGACTGTAGTATGGGAAAACCTGAAGCAAACTCTCTGGTGGCATATGGAAGAGGAAAGAATCTCAAAGCAATGTACTGTCCAGCAGAAATGGTTGGTGTTTTGTATGGAGAAGTTACTGAAAGATTGGGATTAGGTCCAGCACTTCATAAGGCAGGAACGACAATGGGACTGGCATCTTATGGAACACCTTTTGATTTTGATTATCAATCTTACACTGATGATATCAAACATAAGATGAATGTGGCAGCATCTGTCCAGGATTTATTTGAGAAAAAAGTTCTGAATGTATTGAGTGAGATTGATAACAAGACAGATAATCTTTGTTTGTCTGGTGGTTCATTCTTGAATTGTAATGCAAACTCTAAGGTTGTGATGCACTCTAAGTTCAAGAATGTTCACCATTTTCCTGCCTGTGGTGATGATGGAACCTCTGTTGGGTCTGCACTCTATGTTGCACATCATATTCTTGGAGAATCAAGACACGATTATCAGCAGAAAGACCTGTGCTATACTGGTAGAGAATATCAGTCTCAAACACCAGACTATGAATACATAGCAAAGCAACTTGCCGATGGTAAGATCATTGGATTCTTTCAGGGTAGATCTGAGTTTGGACCAAGAGCACTGGGCAATCGTTCTATTCTTGCTGACCCAAGAAACTTTCATAACCGTGAACTAATCAATCACGTTGTAAAGAATAGGGAATGGTTCCGTCCCTTTGCTCCTGTTACATTGGAAGAGTGTTATCAAGACTGGTTTGATTTCCCAATACCAAGTCCTTATATGCTTTATACCGCACAGGTCAAGCATCCAGAAAAGATACCAGCAGTCACTCACATTGATGGATCTGCTAGATTCCAGACAGTGAATAGGCAAACCAATCCACACTACTATGAAATTATCAAGGCATTTGGCAATCTGACAGATGTCCCAGTCTTACTCAATACGAGTTTGAATGGAAATGGGCAACCTATCCTTGAAACCGAAGAAGATGCAAAAGAATTTTACAAAAATTCTAATCTTGATATGATGTTCATAAACGGATGTATGGTATAAATATTTGAAAACTATTTCAAGAAAATGACAAAATATTTAAAACATTATTGGAAGAAGAATGGTAACTGGTTGACCACATCAAATGAAGTAGAGCAGCATCACCCAGAAGCAGACTATCCTGGTCTTGGTGTTAAGATTTGGATGCGCGATTCTGATGGTGTTGATGTTTGCCTTTCTGAAGTTCCTGATAGTACTGCAATTTCTACGATTACTGTAGGTTCTAAGAATGCTGTCATTGAACTGACTGAAGAACAGTTTAATTCTGTTAAGACTCCTCTTGATGAATCATTTGCTGCACGACAGGAAGCAATGGAAGCAGAGATGAGTGGTGATGCTGATGCTGCTGCAACCAAGAATGCATTAGCAGAAACTAAGTACACTGAAGCAACAACGGCACTTCACGCACTCTGATTTTAGTAGAGTTTTCCATTTTGTGATATAATATGAGGGAAATTTATTTCTCTTATTTTTTTATATTTAAAATTATTCGTATTTTTTTACCATCATGAATTTCACAGTATACTCAAAAGACAACTGCCCATACTGCTATAAGGTCAAACAGGTATTGGAATTGACAAATAGCAACTATGTGGTTTATAATCTCGGTGAGGACTTTACGAAAGAAGAGTTCTATGCTGAATTTGGGAAAGGTTCTACTTTTCCTCAAGTGATTTGTGATGATAAAAAGTTGGGAGGTTCCGTTGACACAATCAAATTCCTCAAGGAACATCAACTCGTCAAATAAAACCATAAATAAACAAGAAGACCACTTCAACCGTGGTATTGAAGTTATTCTTAATGGAGGCAAAAGAAAGCAGACTCAACCGTTCCATATCATCTTTGAGAAGATGGTTTGCTTTCTAAATCGGGAAGTTACCATCTATTTTGAGTTCTCCTTCAAGTCAAGGAAGAGAAAAGTAGTTTCCCGAGGTAAAAGAAATGTTAGCAACTAGTTTAGTATTCGGTTCCTTTTTAACCGTACTGTTTCTGATAGTTGGACTCATAGGGGGTTGGGTTGCTAGAGAATATATGTTAAATTATCAGGATAAACCAAATCTTCACCCAGAATTTTTTGATGGTGATGGTAATGTAATTCCTGATGAGGTTCTTGCAGTTCGTTTTGAAGAGGGATTCTTTGATGATGATCTGGAAGAGGAGGACGAATAAATTATCTCTAAATAATCAAAATCGTTATTAATTGTTTTTTAAATTATGGCTACGACAAGAGTAAAAGCAACAAAACCTGAACCGATTCCTGAGTTGGCACGAAACCCATTTGCATTTGAAGTTCTTGATCTTGCATCCAAGCAAAGAACAAAGGCAAAGAAAGTAGAAGTTCTAAAGAAGTACGAAGATCCTTCTCTGAAGGCAATCTTCATCTGGAATTTTGATGAGAGTGTTATCTCCGTGCTTCCCCCTGGAGATGTACCTTATGCTGCCGTGGACGAAATGGATTCGTTCAAAGGAACTCTATCCGAGAAGATTGATGATGCAGTCAATAAGATGGGAGAACTGAAGACAGTTTCTCTTGGTTCACAGGATCAAGGACGTTCTTCTATTCGTAAAGAATTTAAAAGGTTCTACAACTTCATCAAAGGTGGCAATGATAGTTTGAGTAATCTCCGTAGGGAGACGATGTTCATCAATATTCTTCAGGGTCTTCATCCACTTGAGGCACAAATATTATGTCTTGTAAAGGACAAGCAACTTGAGACTAAATATAAAATCACGAAAGAAATTGTAAGTCAGGCATATCCCGATATTAAGTGGGGTGGGCGTTCGTGAGTAAAGTAGAGAGTATTGTCGGTCAGGAGGTTAATTTGGAGTGGACACCCGAAGAAAAAAATAATTTACCCCCTCAATATGGTTGCCAAATTCTTTTACAAGACACTACTGTAGAACAGGCAAAAGATTCTTCTTTTCCCAATGATGCTTATCTAATCTGGTATGAAGTTGATGGTGTAACTCATCTAGATCTTTGTAGAACCACTAAGAGAGTCAACCTTTTTGATCTTTACTACGATAAGTTTGGACCAGGAGCAGTTAAGAAAATTGATTTTGGGTATGGAAGAACCAATCCTAAAATTTGGGGTTATAAGCAACCTGAAAAGAAGAAAAGAAAATGACAAACCCTAATGAGTTGAACATTAATATTAATCCTGACGAGATTAAAAGAATTGCAAAGAAGTATAAGAAACTTAAAAAGTATATGCGTTCCTCTCTTTTTGAAGTCAAGAAGATGGATGGAAATGAAAAGGTTATCTCCAAACTAATGGAAAGCGTTAGTGATTTGGTTGAGTAAAACCAAAATCGACCTTTTGTTCCAAATATCGGCGGAAAAATTCCCGGCAAAATTTTGGTTCGGTAGGGTTTTTGTATCACATTTTACAGAACTCACTTGCTAAATAATCTCAACAGGGGTATAATACCCTTACGTTCATCCTATGATTTTACCTCTTTTCCTGGCACTTGCCCAACCAGAACCAAAAATGCTTCTCACTTGTGAGCAGTTTGAGTGGTTATCTGAAAGGAC
>Ga0213866_10003437_pt1 | contig 10769 bp, 5 predicted proteins | sample PICome_11_FD_160079 | JGI IMG/M metagenome (GOLD analysis project Ga0213866, IMG submission 160079) | Coastal seawater microbial communities near Pivers Island, North Carolina, United States - PICO284 | ecosystem: Environmental > Aquatic > Marine > Coastal | place: USA: North Carolina... | reverse complement strand
TGTAATCGATCTTCGCAAACTGACCGGACCCACCGGACTGCTTCTTGTGAGTATAGCTATCGGAAGTCTCCTTGGTGATAGTCTCGCGGTAGGCCACTTGTGGAGCACCAACTTCGACCTCCACCTTGTGAGTCCGCTTGAGGATATCGACTTTAATATCGAGGTGAAGCTCACCCATCCCCTTTAGAATGGTCTCGCCGGAGTCAAGATCGGTTTCAACTCGGAAGGAAGGATCTTCCTGAATCATCTTGCCAAGTGCCACTCCAAGTTTCTCGGCGTTTGCCTTGTCCTTGGGAGCCACGGCAAGCGAGATCACGGGATCCGGGAAAACCATCGGCTCAAGAGTCGCAGGATCGTCTTTGGAGCAAAGGGTGTGTCCGGTTTGGACGTTCTTAAGCCCGACAAGAGCGATGATGTCACCTGCCTGAGCACTATCGAGCTCGGTCCGGTCATTGGCGTGCATCTCAACGAGACGGCCAACGCGCTCGGTTTTTCCGGTGAAGGTATTCAAAATGGTATCGCCCTTCTTCATTGTTCCCGAATAAATACGGGTGAAAGTCAGAGCGCCAAACTGATCGTCCATGATCTTGAAGGCAAGCGCACGGAGAGATCCGTTCGGATCAACCGTTGCAAACTTTCCGGTCAGTTCACCTTCGTCGTCAAACTCAGGCTCGGGCTCCACCTCGAGAGGAGATGGAAGGTAATCAACAACTCCATTGAGCACGTTTTGAACCCCCTTGTTCTTGAAGGCCGAGCCACAGAAAGCCGGAAAGAAGTCAAGAGCAATGGTGCCCTTGCGGATGCACTTCTTGATGGTGGCAATGTCAGGAACATTACCTTCAAGATAGGCTTCCATCACTTCGTCATCCTGCTCAACCGCAGTTTCGATGAGTTCGTCGTGATACTGGTTGCACTTGTCAACGAGATCCTCGGGAACTTCCTTAACTTCAAAATTCTCAGGAAGACCGGAATCGTCCCAAACATAGGCCTTCTTTTCGAGAACGTCGACCACTCCGACAAAGGAGTCCTCGAAACCGATCGGAATCGTCATGACAAGAGGCTTCGCTCCAAGGACATCCTTGGTTTGCTGGATAACACGATAGAAATCAGCGCCAATCCGGTCGAGCTTGTTGACAAAAATGATACGGGCGACTTCAGAGTCGTTGGCGTAACGCCAGTTGGTCTCGGACTGGGGCTCTACGCCACCCGATCCACAAAAAACACCGACACCGCCGTCAAGAACCTTGAGAGAACGGTAAACCTCAATTGTGAAGTCAACGTGTCCCGGAGTATCTATGATGTTCATGCGGTGATCGTTCCAGAAACAGGTCGTGGCCGCCGATTGAATGGTAATTCCACGCTCGGCTTCCTGTTCCATGAAGTCGGTGGTGGACTCACCATCGTGGACCTCACCCGTTTTGTGAATTTTACCGGTGAGCTTGAGGATCCGCTCGGTGGTCGTGGTCTTGCCGGCATCAACGTGTGCGAAGATGCCAATGTTACGGTATTTGCTGAGGTCAATCATGGGAACTATTCTCGTGAAGTGGCGGGGTCTTAATCACCGCTCCACCCTTTTGTCGAGTCTGGACCGAGACTTTTTGCGTATTTGCGCGCAGCAAACCTCGTTGCCATTCCGGCTTGAGGCTAGATAAGACATGTCAATTTGGCCGACATGCCAAGACGAGATCAGCGATCAAGCCCCAGCAAAATCTCTCCGGCACTGACCGTTATTCCTAAACCCCAATGGTCACCCAAAAACCCACCCTAGCAGCCGCTTTGGCCTCTCCAGTTTTGTCATCGTCCAACTCATCGCTCCCGTTTTTCTCGCCTCTTTCTAACCTTTGGCTTGTTTAACCTCTTAGATGGAAATTTTTTACCTTTCCTGCATTCTTCTCTATTTCAGTGTTCTCTTCGTCGCCTTGGGCCTCGTCATCGACTCCGCCGAAGATCGCGAATTTCCCCATCCGGACCACGATTCCTGGCCTCCCGAATCGATTCTTCGTTTACAAATCCCAGTTTCCTGACATTCAAGTCCCGTCACATCGACTTTTTCCCTAACAAATGAGCACGAATTACTTCAACACTCTCCCGCTTCGTCGCCAGCTCGATGAGCTTGGCACTTGCCGTTTTATGGACGCGTCTGAGTTCGCCAATGGCGTCAACGCCGCTAAAGGACTCAAGATCGTGATCGTGGGCTGTGGCGCCCAGGGCCTCAACCAAGGCCTCAACATGCGCGATTCCGGCCTCGACGTCTCTTACACCCTCCGCGCCGAAGCCATCCAGGAGAAGCGTCAGTCCTATCTCAATGCCACCGAAAACGGGTTTGCCGTCGGAACCTACGGGGAAATGCTCCCGACCGCGGACATCGTGATGAACCTCGCTCCTGACAAGCAGCACACCAAGGTGGTCGAAACCGTTGTTCCTCACATGAAGGAGGGTGCGACCTTTTCCTACGCCCACGGCTTCAACATCGTGGAAGAAGGCACCCAGATCCGCAAAGACCTCACCGTGATTATGGTCGCGCCAAAGTCGCCAGGTTCGGAGGTCCGCGAGGAATACAAGCGTGGCTTCGGCGTTCCAACCCTCATTGCCTGCCATGCTGAAAACGATCCATCCGGCGAAGGCATTGAGCTCGCCAAAGCACTCGCAGTCGCGCAAGGCGGCGACAAGGCCGGAGTTCTCGAGTCCTCTTTCGTTGCCGAGGTTAAGTCCGATCTCATGGGTGAGCAGACCATTCTCTGCGGACTTCTCCAGGCCGGCTCCATTCTCTGCTTCGAAAGAATGAAGGCCGAGGGCATCGACCCCAAGTGGGCCGTCAAGTTCATCCAAAACGGTTGGGAGGTGACGACCGAGGCCCTCAAGCACGGAGGCATCACCAACATGATGGACCGCCTTTCAAACCCGGCCAAGATTGAAGCCTTCAAGCTTTCCGAAGAGCTTAAGGACATCATGCGCGATCTTTTCTACAAACACATGGACGACATCATCTCGGGTGAGTTTTCCAGCACCATGATGGCCGACTGGGCCAACGATGACGTCAAGCTCCTTGGCTGGCGCAAGGAGACTGGTGAAACCGAGTTCGAACAGACCGAAGGTGAAGGTGAGATCTCCGAGCAGGAATACTTCGACAAGGGCATTCTGATGGTTGCCATGGTTCGGGCAGGTGTAGAACTCGCATTCGAAGCCATGGTCGAGGCCGGTATCGAACCTGAATCAGCCTACTACGAGTCTCTCCACGAAACTCCTCTCATTGCAAATACCATCGCACGCAAAAAGCTTCACGAGATGAACCGCGTCATTTCCGACACCGCCGAGTATGGTTGCTACCTGTTCAGCCATGCCGCAGTCCCCCTTCTGCAGGACTTTATGTCCAAGGTTGATAGCAGCGTCATCGGAAAAGGCCTGGCTGCTTCCGATAACAGCGTCGACAACCAAACCCTAGTCCAAGTCAATGCCGTCATCCGGGATCACGAGGTCGAGGAAATCGGCATCTACCTCCGCGAAGCCATGGGTGCAATGAAGCCAATCTCTGCGTAAAACGTTTCAAGCTCAATCTCAAAGCCCGGTGCCTTCCAACAAAGGCCCGGGCTTGCTATTTTGTTACCACGAACACTTAACTCCCACCGAAAACCAATGATCAAATCCTTTTTAAATTTGAGCGCTGGTGCGCTGATGGGCCTGCCGTGCCTGTATGCAGAGGAAAATAAAAAACCGAATCTTACCGCCACTTGGCTTGATGCCGCATTGTCGGGGAAGGAGGTCGTAATTCCTGAAGAGACCACCCCCCTTGCGGCCGGTGACGTTGAAATGGAGCAAAACAGACTTTGGAAAGCTTATACCGAAGCCGCCAGGCGAGCCAGATGGGACAGAGAGCTTCTTCCCGTTCCCGAGACCATTGCGAAAATGACCGAGCGAAGAAAAAGACCTCAACTTACGGCAGGGAGCCTGAAATCCGGCGAACACGAAATGCCCTACCTCTTTATGGCCAAAGGGGAAAAGCCCGCCACCGGCTGGCCGATGTTCATTTGCCTCCATGGAGGCGGACAACAAAAGGTCGAGAAAGCTCATGGCTGGGACGTCAATACCCGCGAGTGGCAGGCGCAGATGAGTCTCACCGGTCGAGTCTACAAACCATCAGGCCTCTATTTCATCCCCCGTATGGCCGACGACCGTCTGGGACGGTGGTGGCACAAACACAACATCGATATCTTCACCCGAGTGATTCGTCACGCCATCCTCTTCAATGACGTCGATCCCAACAAAATTTATATCATGGGCATTTCCCAGGGAGGTTATGGAACTTGTCACCTCGCGCCCTTCATGGCCGATCTATTTGCAGCAGCCGGCCCCATGGCTGGAGGTATGATGACGGTAACTGAAAATCTCAGAAACCTACCTTTCCGATCCGATATTGGAGAAAAAGACACGATGTTTAAACGCATCGAATACGCCCAACAACTGCACGAAGCCATTGACGCTCACAAAGCCAAGGATCCGGAAGGATACAAAAATGTCCTAGCCATCCAAAAAGGACGTGGCCATGGAATCGACTACAGCCTTTCTCCAACCTGGCTTGCCACCAACACCCGCAATCCGCACCCGGAACGAATCGTCTGGCGCTGCCACAACAAACACGGAATCTTCCGCGATAACTTCTACTGGCTCTCTCTGACCAATACTCCGGAAAAAGGGGAGTTTAGGATTGTCGCCAGTCTCGATAAGAAGAACAACCTCGTCACCATTACAGCTGAGGAGGTGACCCCGGCAAAAGAACAAGGCGAAGAGCCAAGCCGCAAACCACTCACCGCATCTCAAATCGTGGTGCATCTCAATGATGCAATGCTTGACCTTGAAAAAGAGATCACTATCGAGCTCAACGGCAACCAGGCGTTCAAAGGAATGCTACAGCGCAGCCAGGGAACCATTTTACGAAACCTCGTCGAACGCGGCGACATTAACTACGCCTTCCCTGCTGAAGTCAAGGTGGGGGGCACTGCAAAGAACGGTTCACCCGAATAATCGACGACATCACCACCAATGAAATTTCATGACGTCTTATTTGCAACGGCATCACAAATACGCCGGATGGCCGATTCTTCATGAGCGATCAGGAAAGAAGGTGGAATCCCGAAAACAAAATAAGCGAAATTCATCCCGAGACGAAAAATCCGAAATTTTTTGGCTTTTAGCTCTGCTATCATCGCCTTGGCGAGAAGGCTGCGGATGAAAATTCGGAAACTCATTCCTTCCTTTGGGTTCACCCCGACATCGATTGTTCTCCCAGTCAGATCTTTTTTGCCGACAGCAAAAGATGGAGAGTAATAAGCCAAAAGATAGTCAGCCTTTCTTATAGCACCGGATCAATCTGCCACGTAATACCCTGTGAAGTGTATGGCGTAAAACAAGGGGCGGTCATGGCGATTGATATGCAGGACCATGGCCGAAACCACATTCTAACCGGTTTGATGCGGGGTAAATTCAACCCAAAGGATGGGCAACTCTGCACCTACGACCTGACCGACTGGACTTCTAGCCGGACCACGGCGAAGGGAATCCACCGCGTCAGCTATACCGGAAAGGCGAGCGACACACCGGTGGCTTTGAAAAACTATGGAAACGGAATTCTCCTCGAATTTTCCGCCCCCATCAAAGACATAAACTCGACGCAGCCTTCCTTCCGACATTGGCCCATCATCCGCACTCCGAAGTACGAGATGCGTTCGACGCCTCATGAGAAAACCAGCATTCCGGTGAAAGAATTTCATCTCATTGAAAGCCAGCGAGCAGTCATCATCGAATGCGATATGGTTACCGCCCGGATCACCGAGGTTCAGCTGGATTTGATTAAGAGCAACCGCAATCCTCACCGGATCAAGTTGCACAAGACCACCTACGAACTACGAAGCTTCTGAGAGCCTACGAAATAAGCTTCTGGAATCGGCTTTCGTCAAAATTAACATGAACCTGGACCCATCCCTGGCATCTCACCTGCTTCTCCGAAGTCTTGTCAACGGGCCGGTTCTTGTCGGAGATCTCCCCGAAGCAAAATCGATGCCTTTGGACTTCCTGAGTTTACCCACAAAAGTCCAACCAATGAACCTCGAGCAGAAACTCGGCCACCTTTACGAGGACGCCCTCGCCCAAATCCTTCAATCTTCGGAGCACTTCCATCTGATCGCCCAGAGCATGCAAATTCAAAAAGATATCCACTCCACCGTTGGCGAACTCGATTTCATCATTCGTGATCTTGCTTCGGGACAGCTCATCCACCTCGAACTTGCAACCAAATTCTACCTCGCGGTCGATACACCAAAAGGCATGACTCTCCCCGGCCCCGATGCTCGAGACGACTATTTCAAAAAAATTTCACATCTTCGTGAACATCAACTTCAGCTTCCGGTCCACTACCAAAATTTTCTCCCGGAGCGCTATCGCAAGGAGCCCATTGTCACACAGCAACTGATCTACGGATGTCTCTTTGACCACATCGATTCCCCTGCACCGACAAAGCCTGAATTCCTGAATCCCGGGTGTCGCCGAGGAAAGTGGCTTCATCAAAAGGAAATTCCCCGCCACTTTGCCCGCTACGATTCTTTTCAGATCATTCCAAAATCACTTTGGCCCGTTTCACTCACCTTTCTCCACGAACTTCAATTTGACTCCTGGGACCACAACGAACACCTGCAGCGATGCCTGATGGTTCGAAGCGGGGACGACCCCACACCCTACTTCCTTGCCCCTAATTCGTATGGACCAGTTGCAAACTAAAAGACCAGAAGGCCCCACACCTTTCTAAGAGACCGGCATCCGGTAAATCAGCCTCAATGAGTCCAGCCTGAGTCGGGCTCCCCCCAGCGCAGACTCCAGTGCCGCGCGATGACTTTCAAGCTGCTTCAACTCCTCTTGACCGATCATGGGATTCACTTGTGCCAAGTCCACGAGACGGGCTTTCTCGTCATCAAGCGCCTGCCTCATTGCCTTGAGAGAGGTGGCGACAACCTTTACCCGGCGTTGACCGGCAAGGACGTGCAAACTTTTCAGCATCGCAGGAATCATTTCCTGGGTCACTTTGGGTTGTCTCAAAAGCTTGCGATGATTTCCCCTTCTAAGTACGGCTATCATCAGAGCTGAATCAGCGGTGAGATTCCGCCCCTCGTGATCGACCGCGACCCGAACCGGAACAGCCGGCAAGAAGTGGTCGGTTTGCAAAGACGCCGGCGCCACACATTCCACGAGGTAAAAGGCTTCCAAAATCACCGCTTTCGGCCCCGGGGATTCCCAAACTCCGAAGGCACTATTCCCCGCCTCGCTGGAAAGCAGCAGATCGATGGCATTGCGCACCATGGGATGATCGGCAGACATCAGCCCGATTTCTTCGCGGCCCAGAGCACGCTCCCGGTCAAAAGTCACCCCCACCCCGTCTTCCGGAACACTGGTACAGGCCTCGGTAACAACATGACCTTGCTTGAGCAGATAACCACGTGAATCAAGCTCCTCTACGGCGAGACCAAAATGATCAAAGAGCCTCAATGTCCAGTCTTCAAACTCACGATCACCATCCCACGAATCGATCAGCTCCAGCGTCCCATCAATCTCTCCATCACCCTGCGACGAAAGCGCCAACAAACGATCCGCCCCCCGCTCCATCTGAATCTCCATTTCAGCCCGGAGCTTCTTTGACTCGCTTATGAAATCAGTCAGAGTCTCCGCCTTGATTTGCTGCAGTCGCTTCACCAGGAGTTGCGCGCCTTGCAAATTTTTTTCAAAAGCATTCAAACCCTCGTGATACCAACGGGCATACCTCTCACCGGGGTCACCCTTCACAAAGGGAACATGAATATGGATCGTCTTCTTTTGACCGATACGATCAAGCCGCCCTATCCTCTGTTCCAGGAGCTCGGGATTTTCAGGGAGATCAATTAAAACAAGATGACGGGCAAATTGGAAGTTGCGACCTTCACTCCCGATTTCGGAACAGATCAACAGGTCCGCACCATCTTCCTCCGAAAAGTAGGCCGCATTTCGGTCCCGCTGCAATAACGTAAACTCCTCGTGAAACTGCGCAATCTTCATATTGACCCGCTCAAGCAACGCCTCGGTCAGATCTTCAACCAACTCGATCGTTTTCCCGATTAGGAGCACCTTTTGAGACGCGTGTTTTTTTAAAAAACCAACCAACCAGTCGACCTTCACCACAAAAGCATCTTCCCCTTCCAATTCAATGAGATGGGCCTTCCGCTCCGGGAAACCGGTCAATTGCTTCCGCGTATTTCGGAACATCACGCGACCGGTTCCAAATGAGTCCAGTAAATCGCGGATCACCCGGGAACGCGAACTCGGCTCATTTAACCTTGTCAACCCATCGGCAATGCGCGGCGAACGCCCCGCAAACAGCGAAGCGTCGGGCTTGCCTCCGTTTTGGATCATATCGATGGCATCAGCCACCTGTTCATAATACCCGGACTCTTCCAAAAATGCCTCCAAATCACTGTAGCGATGTGGATCAAGAAGCTGGAGTCGGGCAAAGTGACCCTCCGCACCAAGTTGTTGGGGAGTCGCCGTGAGCAAGAGGACCGAGGGAGTTTCAGCAGCAAGCGCCTGCACCAGCTCATAGCCTTCACTGGACTCTTCAGGGCTCCACTCCAGGTGATGGGCCTCATCTACAACCAGCAAATCCCAGCCAGCATCGATCACTTGAGGAATGCGCTCGGGATGATCCAAAAGAAAATCCTGTGAACAGAGAATCAATTGATTTTCTTCAAAAGGATTACCTGCGGGAATGGAGCGACAACGATCCTCGTCAAAGATTGCAAACAAAAGATTAAATCGCCGAAGGAGTTCGACAAACCACTGGTGAACCAATGCCTCAGGCAGAAGAATGAGCACGCGATCAGCCCGACCTGTTAGATTGAGTCGATGCAGAATCAGACAAGCTTCGATGGTTTTACCCAGCCCAACCTCGTCCGCAAGGAGCACGCGCGGGGACAGCCTTGAACATACCTCTTTCGCAATGGCAATTTGATGAGGGATGAGATCAATCCGCCCACCCAGAAAACCGCGAACCGGAGATTGACGAATTTTCGAGGATCGAAACAAGGACTCGATACGCAGATTGAACGTTCGCAGATCATCAACCTGCCCGCCGACGAGGCGGTCCTCAGGCTTGGAAAAACTGATCGAGTCATCCAACTCACCTTCTTGGAACGCCTGGTCGCCCTCATGATAAACCAAAAGCCCGCCCTCCTCCTCAACCCGATCAATCCGAATCATCTTTCCAGTGTGGATCAAAACCTCATCCCCCACTTTAAAACGCACTCTCAGGATAGGGGCCGAATCGATTGCAAACGTTCTTTTCTCATTCGCCACGGCAAACAAGATGGTTACCCTGTTTCCGCCCGACTCCAACAAAACACCAAGCCCGAGTTCCGGCTCACTGGTGCTGACCCATCGCTGTCCCGCTACAATATTTTCGCGCATCCACCACGATGCATAGCGGGGATGAACGCCGTTTAAAATCGCTAATCAATAAGATTTTAAAAGTCGGTAATCAGCTTGGATGGCCGCCGGAGGATGCTAACCTTGGCAACAAAAATGAAGGAGCTAAAAGACGGGCTCAGATCACTCGTTCGAATCGACTTCCAGGGACATGTTCACAAGCGATTCCGCGGGACAGATGCCGACAAACGATTCGCAAATGAAGTGGCTGTTTTGAAGGCACTTGAGGATCGGGGCGCTCCAAATGTGCCCCGCTTGGTTGGACATGATGCTGAAACTCACACTCTCATCACCACGAACTGCGGCTCCCCGGCCCCCCTCATCACGGAAGAAAAGGCGCGAGCACTTTTTCAGGAACTGGAAGAGAAATACGGGATCAAACATGATGACCCCGAACCTCGCAATGTCACCTACTCCCCCCATCTCGGAAAATTTTGCCTGATCGATTTTGAACTCTCCGAAATTCTTCCAATGCCGTCGAACCTCGAAACCGGCAAGACCAACGTCCTCAGAGCCAGATGGGCCGCTTCCAGCATTAAGGGCCGAAAACACCTCGCAAACGATGACGCGTTACTCGTCCTAACGGTCAACCCTCAATCGACCGACCCACTTCCCAACTCGGGTGAAATCCTCCTCGATCCCTCCCACCTCATGCTCGCTGTTTCCGATGGCATGGGCGGACAGGACGCCGGAGAATTTGCATCCCGGCTTCTCATGTCCCGGATTCGCAAGGAAGCCGACGAACTCTACCACCATCTAGGGGCCGAAAATGATGCACAATCCGCCCTCGACGCCCTCCTACGCCAATGCCACCACGACGTCACCGAACTCGCGGAACAAAACGGAAACACTAGGGGAATGGGGGCCACCCTCACCATGGCCTGGATCAGCCATGAGCGTCTTTTCTGGGCGCACATTGGCGATTCCAGACTCTACCTCATCAACGATGAAGGAGTCCAACAACTCACCCAGGACGACTGCCGGGCATGGCACCAGTGGCAACGAGGCGAAATTACGGAATATGCCTATCGCAACCATCCTCGAAAATCTGTCTTAAGCGACGTCCTCGGCGGCAGCCCCCACGAACCCTATCCAAAGACCGGCTCTCTGCCCTTAAAAGACACCCAGCGCCTCATGATTTGCTCGGACGGAATAATGGATGGTCTCTGGGAAAAAAGCATCCTCGAGATGCTCGCCGAGGATCGGCCAGTCTCCGAGGTCATGCAAAATCTCTCCAGAAAAGCCATCGAAAACGACGATCGCGATGACACGAC
>Ga0213866_10003436_pt1 | contig 10773 bp, 11 predicted proteins | sample PICome_11_FD_160079 | JGI IMG/M metagenome (GOLD analysis project Ga0213866, IMG submission 160079) | Coastal seawater microbial communities near Pivers Island, North Carolina, United States - PICO284 | ecosystem: Environmental > Aquatic > Marine > Coastal | place: USA: North Carolina... | reverse complement strand
TCCTTCATTGATTGAAGTACTTTTTGCCGCTGTTCATATTCTGCTTGCTGCTGCAGCCGCATGTTAGCAATAACTCTATTGCTTTCCTCGCGCATACGATCAATAGAAGCTCTACTAACCTGAATAGGCTTGTAACCAACATTTGCAGCAGATGGTTTATGCCTTAATCGTGCCATAATTTAATCAATTAGAAAACATAGATGTATAGCCAGATGGTGCTAAGAAGGAGCTTGTCGTACCAGTAAACCGTCCTGCCAAACTACCATCACCACCTAAATTAAATGAAGGTTTAGGTTGATTTAGTGCTGAATAAATTCCAGCAATACCAGGTGCAGCCTGAATAACACCAGTAACCAATGGTCCCCAAGCTGGTGGCTGATACGCTGAAGGTACTACCTGATTATCAGGATCAGCTTCCACGGGTCTTTTAAAGACACGTTCAGGAGCCAGTTCTGGTTTTGGAGTGTATGAAAGTTTTTGTGGAGAGATACTCAAGCTTGCAAAAGCATTAAGCCTTTGACCAAGATTATCCAATTCAATAGCTGAAATGTCACGCTCTGATTGTGCAAGGGCGCTTTCAATGTCTGCGTCCAAAACACGCATGTTAAATTCAGCATCATTGACAGCTTCTAACATAGAGTTTTGTACTCTTAGTTTTTGCAATCCAAGCTGTTTGACTATAGTACTAGTTCCAGTTTCTAATTCAGACAAACGTAGAGCAGCAGCTTTACGCTTACCTGTCAGCATTTCCGTAATTTCTGCAGTGTCTCTATAATACTCAGCCAGTGTAGACTGCATACTTTTTTCTGCAGATCTACCAGCTTGTTGTAATTGAGCATCACCACGTTTTTGCAAGCTTTGGATTAAATTAGTTTGCTTTTTAAAACTAGTTTCTGCAAGAAGGTCTTGCATAGACTGTTTAATATTCAGCTTGCCAACAATATTTTTATTGACAGCAGACTGAAGTTCGGTCTCATTTAGTTGTTTGTTTAGCGCACCTTCAGCAAGAATTTTTTTAAGACCTGCAATTTGGTCTTCACGCTCAAACATTTGACCTTTGAACGCACTTGCTACATTAGCTTCTACATTACTAATAGCAAGGTTTTTAGCTTTGTCACCAAACTTTATATTTTGGCTATAGATATCTACGTCTTTATCGTATTGACGAAGTGCTTGTAAATACTGAAAGTCTTGGATTTCATTCTGCCTCTCCCAATTTTTGATGGCAGATTCGTATTCATACTGTCGTTGAATTTCGTAGTTTTCTTTTTCTTCCCTCCAAGCTTGAAGATTTGCTCGATTCTGGTCACGAACAGCTTGTTTACCTGCTTTTCTTGCTTGTTTTTCAGCAGCACGTTGAGCCTTGTTAGCACTTGCTTGGGCAGATGAACCCACAATACCGCCAGCAATTGATTGAACAACACTGATAGCTGGAGCAACCCAAGCAGCCGTCATCTCCAAACCAGACTCAGCAAGTTGCTCATTGAGGAGGTTATAATTTTTAGTAATCATTAGGCTCTCCTATAGAAACGTGGGGAATAGTTACCTTCCCACATCATCGACACCAACGATACAGGATACGGAAAATTACTTGTCACTTTAAGTTCAAAATTAGTATTACGTTGATGTACAGGTAAAGAGAATAAACGTTCAGATACTACAGGATTTATATCACCAGAATAGGTGTTAAATTGAGCAGTATGTTGAACATTTTTCCATTCATTAGAACCCTCTGCCTTTAATTTAAATTCAATAGCGCCAGTCCTTCCGACAGAAAGTCTAACTTTATTAATAATTAAAGAGGCAGTATAATCAGTTATAGATTCGTTTTTCCTAAAGTAAAACTTAGGTAGAGTTACTTCAAGATCATAATTGTAACCAACAATAATACCATCAGCATATCCTGAGAAGTCACCTTTAACTTCAAAGTAACGGTATCCAGTTCCAAGTTCTGTACGTTCTGTTGCAACAGCCCAGTACCCTTGATCAGAATCAATCTCTGAATCTGTATCATAATCAGCTGTTGGTATTGTCAAAAGCATTGCTGCTTCTTTATCTTCAATAGGTGTATACGGTACGTAGATTTTAGTGATGTCGTTTGTTTCATCGTAGACAACAGCATCAACTGAAGAATGAGGCTTGACAGGACGTGTTGCCATGTCTAAAACAGGGTTGCCAGTAAAACTACTAGCATCTGCAATTATATTACCAGACGGTAAATTGTCTAAAGCAATCGCTCCAATTGTATATTCGTCTTCGTGTTGAGATACAACATAAACAGAATCGTTAATAATTTTTGCTGTTTGAATAGTACTGGGAAGTTCCCATTTAGTCCACGCTTGAAATAAATCTTCCTTACCATTGTTGTAATACCTATAAAGGTACAGGTAAGAAGTATCCCTATCTACAAGCATGATAACTGAGTTAGGCGGGCTTGCACTAAGGTCATCAATGGTATCAGGAATCCACTCAAGAACAGCTTTACTGATATCAATGACAACAGGAGATTGTTCGACATCTCTCAGAGCCATTGTAAATAGCTTACTGTACCCAGGAACTTTACTAACAAACGCAGATGTCGTACCTACATCTACAGGACGAATGGTAGTGGACATTTCATAGTTAGAAAGCGTACGGATAACAGCTGAACTAGGTGTTAAAATACTAGCATCAGTAGCATACACTTGGAACTGTTGTCGCTCACTGAATAGCAACAAACCTTGTGGAGATGGTAAAACTTCTGACAGTTTAACAGGTCTAACACTAGATACGTTAAGGTCAATAGGATCTGAATTAACTTGTGTTAATGCTGATTTTGCAAAGAAATTATAGTTGTCGTTAGCATTACCAAAGATTACGTTATCCTCTGAAATAAGACCAAACCTATTGCTGTAAAAAAACGTTGCTGTAATTTTAGCACCTTTCCAATTAGACGATTCAGAAGTATCGTAGGTAAAAATTGATGGAGGTTTGTTTGTATTATCATCACCAGTTAAACGTGAAGACCACGCAATTGGTTGGAATGTAAATGAGGTTTCTCCTGTATTAATCAATTCGTGCGGCATTGTAGACGCATTGAATCCAGGACTCACATCACGAGCCAAGGATTCTTTCCAATAACCAGGACCACCAAATCCATCATAAGCAGAAAACTCAAGGTAGTAATCATCTTCAGCAGCGTCAGTGTTAAGGATTTTAACGTTGTGACCGTCAAACGATTCAAGAGGTACTTTTGCAACATTAGTTACTTCGTCTTGGAACACTTCAATAGCATCGTTTGTAATACCACCTCTAACAGCAATTGTAAATGCTAGGTGTGTACCACCTGGAGTAGAGTAATCAGTGACAACTCCATCAGCCTCGTTTGTACGTACAATGACAAGACTGTTTGCATACCCTTCAAGGTACCACCGACCGCTAAAATCAGAATCACTAGCTGCTTGCCGCGTCTCGATGTAATCTACAATAGCATCCACCATATGATGATTATTGTTTACATCACCAGAATCATACCGGATCAAATCATCAAAACTGGTTGATGTTTGTGGAGTAAAGGTAATGCTATTTCCTTGAAGCAGAACAGTATACTGAACGTTTTCTACAGAAATAAGCTTGATAGTAGCTACTGAATTGGAGACAAAAGTGCCTACAGCTTGCATTTCAGTATCAACTGTTTTGTTAGTGATAATTGTTGTATCTTGAATACTACGAAAATGATAATCACTTTGTGATGTACCAGTTAGGTAAGCACTACCAGTGTTAGTTACAGTACACCAAGTACCATCTTCAGCAGTCCATACATAAAGATTAGAACCTTTGATGGCACCAATATAAGAACCAGCAGAAGCTCTATCAATAAAAAACCAAGCTGCATCTGCTAATTCACTTTTAATAAAAGCCGTTCCGTCTGCTTTTTTTAGAACATTAGTGTGATTCATGCCTGGCCTTTTAAGTAGACCAAACGTTGCATCGGGGTAACCATTAATACATTCGGTTACTTGGTTAACCAGTTTTTTGTCATCATTTTGGCGGGATACACCACCAAGAAAGTTAGGAATTAGTTGTGTTACTGCTGGCATTATCGTTGCAGGGTATGGTACGGTTGATAGCTTTGATAGTAATTACCATCTTTAGGGCTACCAAAGAAGGTATAATCACCTTGTGAACACTCATACTCTAACGCCATAGCACGAGCATATCCTTCTTTTTGAAGCAGCATCTGGTATTGATTACCGTCGCCAATAATACGACTAGATACAATAGCTGCAGCACGGGCTACAATATAAGCTTGTACAGGTTGTGGAATGCTTTCCCAATCAAAGTACCAAACAATGTCTACATAAACAGTTTCATCAGTCCACTTATACGAATGAGCAATACGATCATAGAGTTTGCCTCCACGATTGATGCTATCTCTACCTACGTTTTGTGTATAAGTTTGGTTTAGATCCATCCTAATAATGTTATTTGCAATGTTAATTTCATTATTAGAATCAGGAGTAATAGGGTAATCATACTCTCTATTATAAGCCCATCCTTCACTCTGTACTTCACGTGAGACTTCCCTCAGGGTGTTGAGTGCAATCGCAACGTCCGGGTTGGTTTGGGTTTCAACTCTACTTGTAACATTAGATTGAGTCAAGCTAGCTTGGGTAACAGTGTTGCCTACATTGCTAGTATGATTGATGTTTAAGGTATGGTTATAATAGATAGGGCTTAACGTAAGAGCTGCATTAGCTGCAGTAGTAGAAGCGCTGATAGTATATGTAAAATTACCACCACCAATATCGGTAGGACCGCTGTCTACAGTGACAGCAGCAGTAATTGTAGAGCTACTAATTGATACACCTTTAGGGATAAAAGCTGAGGTCGAAGTAAGTGTAGTACCTGAAGCACTAGCGCTTGGGGTAAACAAAGTACGTGCTGTAGAAATAGAAGTGTTGTCTTCTACACCAGTACCACTAATATAAGACCCTTGGGTTAAATCACTTTTAGAAGTGTAAAGAGTAGTACCATTAATATAACCAGTAAACCTTGAGGTTTCACTAAGTACAAGAGTTTCTTCAGTTGTCAACGTGGTTACAGGAGCCTGACCAACTGACGCCAGGATCTGATTAACAGCTTGTAGCTCAGTGTTGGAGCCAGTAGTAGGAAAAGGCATAATTGTAAATGAGTTTTATTCTCAATAAAGAATTAAAAAAAAGGAGCCCCCGAAGAGGCTCCCAAAAAAAAAATCAGAATGCAGAAGGTGCAGTGCTGGTAGCATAAAGCTCAACAGCAGCAGCAGGATTCAGGTAGTCAGCGCCCATGGCGAGACGACCCAGGATCACATCACCCTGATAGATAACGGAGACATCACCGCTGGTGACTTGCACCTGAGGAGCGATGGCTTCCACACAACCAGCAGCTTCACGCTGGAAGATCAGACCACAGGAAGTGGCGCCGACTTCAGCAGCAGTACCGTAGTCATTGTTGACACCAGTGGTAGCATCAGAAGCATCCTCAATGGTAGTACCAATGAAGGAACCGGTGTTACCAGGATCAGCAACAGCACCGCCGTAGTTCACGCCATACTTGCCGAAGAAAGGAATGTTCATCGACTTGTAGATCTTGATACCAGCGATTTCCACGATACCCTCACCACCTTGCAGTGCGGTACCTTGGACATCACGGTTCACAAGACCGTTAGAACCAACAGCTTGGATCAGTTCATAGTACTGACGGGGGTTCAGGACGGCAACACGGCCATCGGAAGACACACCCTTTTCGTCCAGAGCAGCGGCAGCATCATAGAATGCAGCAACCAGCTTGGCAGAATCATAAGCATCAGCTTCAGCACCAGCGCCGGAGCCAACCTGGATCTGAGTACCACCGGGCTCAACATAGCCGGTAGCAGAGATCGGAGAAGCTTGACGTGCACCACGAGTGATGGCACGGAAGATGTAACGGTCATACTTCTCAGCAAGAGCGTAGCCGATCTTACGAGAGATCTCAGAACGCAGATCATAATGAGAAAGGGTCTCATCAAGGTCATAAACGAATGCACTGGAGATCAGCAGATCGTCAACCGTGATGGTCTTCTCAGCCACCGGGGGTGCATTGTTGCTATCACCCAGGATGCTGTTACCAGGAGTATGGAACTCACTCTTGGTACGACCGGTGTAGATAAACTGGAGAGACTTACCGTTAGTAAGGGTACGCTTCATCACCAGATCGCGAGCGATGGTGTTGTGCTGGAAGCCCTTGAACATCTCACCAGAAAAGAGTTTCAGGTAAAGAGCGCGGGTATCGCCCGCAAGGTTAGCCTGACCCAGCTGAGTAAGCTGAGCGGGGTTAACAGAAGATTGAAAAGCCATTGTTTTTTATAAAGAGGTTTAAGCAAGTTCCTCTGGATCCAGAAGTATTAAGTTTTTATTGTGGTCTATCCCACCGTCTAGACGGCTAGAGGTGTCGGCGTACCGGCTCTAACCAATAAGTAAGGAGGGGAATCGAACCCCTCCCAGTGTCACCAGATTACTTCTTGTATTCAACACCGCGATAGCGAAGCGCATCAACACGATAACGCTCAGCACGACGACGTTGTGATTCAAGGAAACGAATAAGATTGATAGACATAGTTCGTACAAAATAAACCTAGCCCCCGTTCCATGACTAGGTAACATGCGACCCGAAGGTTGAACGTACGAATTAACTATTTTTTCTTCTTTTTAGAGAAGCTGTTGTATTCTTGTCGAAGAGCCTCAAGCTCTTTTTTATTTTTTTCAGTAGGTTTCCGAAGAACTTCTGCTGCTTTGTTGTTCATCTCCCGACGAACTTGCATTGCGGTACGATTTTTACCGCCAATTTTTAAACCAAACATTGTGTTAACCAATAGTAGGAGAAGTAAGAGCCACAGGAGTGGTCTCAGCAGCTGCCAAATCAAGCGGGAAGTTGTGGGCATTCCGTTCATGCATCACCTCAAAACCAAGGTTAGCACGGTTAAGAATGTCAGCCCAAGTATTAATGGTATGACCTTGACGATCAATAATAGATTGATTAAAATTGAATCCATTCAAGTTAAACGCCATAGTACTGACGCCAAGAGAAGTGAACCAAATCCCCACAACGGGCCAAGCGGCAAGGAAGAAATGCAGAGAGCGGCTATTATTAAACGACGCATATTGGAAGATAAGCCGTCCAAAGTAACCATGCGCTGCAACAATGTTATAAGTCTCCTCCTCTTGACCGAACTTGTAGCCATAGTTCTGGCTTTCGTTTTCAGTCGTTTCACGTACAAGAGAAGAGGTGACAAGACTACCATGCATAGCTGAGAACAAAGACCCACCAAATACGCCGGCAACACCAAGCATATGGAAAGGATGCATAAGAATATTATGTTCAGCCTGGAAGACCAGCATGAAGTTGAACGTGCCGGAAATGCCAAGAGGCATTCCATCAGAGAAAGAACCTTGCCCAAATGGATAGACAAGGAAGACTGCAGTCGCTGCAGCCACAGGGGCAGAGTAAGCAACAAAGATCCAGGGCCTCATCCCAAGTCGGTACGAAAGTTCCCATTCGCGTCCCAGGTAAGAGAAGATACCGATAAGGAAGTGGAACACGACGAGCTGATAGGGTCCACCATTGTAGAGCCACTCATCAAGGGTATTGGCTTCCCAGATCGAATACAAATGTAATCCAATTGCGTTACTGCTAGGCACGACGGCACCAGAGATGATGTTGTTGCCATACAGAAGAGAGCCAGAGACAGGTTCACGAATGCCATCAATGTCCACCGGAGGGGCAGCAATGAAAGCGACAATAAAACAGGTGGTAGCTGCGAGAAGACATGGAATCATCAACACACCAAACCACCCAACATAAAGACGATTGTTAGTAGAAGTCACCCAGTTACAAAACTGATCCCAGGTTGACTCCTGACGGGTAAGTACAGAAGTTGCCATAAAAATTTTTAGTTAGAAATTACCGACCCACCCACCACATATTTAATTTATCAGAAGGCGTACTTTACACCAGCCTTGGTGCCATAGGAATTGACATCATCAAAGGCGGCAGAAAGTTCACCATACACAGACACTTTCTCAGAAGCGTTGACGGAACCACCAAGCTTGCCAGTAAAGATGGTGTCAGATTCACCACCGTCAGGCACGACCACAGAAGGACCGCCTTGGAGGTACCAGCTACCAACTTTACCAGCGCCTTCAACACCAACGTGGAAGTCAGTGGTGTGACCTTGGAAGTCAGAGCCGACGAAGCCAGCGTTGTTTTCAATGTTCACGTAAGGACCAGCAACAGCAGGAGCAGCAGCGATCAGGGCTGCAGGGAGGATAGCAAAAAATTTCATTGTAGTTTGTTTAAAAAAGAATAAGTGTACTGTGTGCGTTTACCATGAATACCCCAACCTAACCAATACCAGGCGTGGTTCATGTAGTAATCAACTGTTTGATGTTTGTTTTGAAATGCATAAAGATCATTCCTGAACTGCATTTCATTAATCATGTAGCGTGTTTGACCCTCCAACGAGGATGGGTCACAACGCCATTGTTTGCAGAACGTACCCAATCCATCATAACGATGCTGGGAAGTCCATTGGACGAGCCCGTAGCCACCTCTCAGGCACTGATCGTAGGGCACGATAGCCCCACCCTCACATACCTTAGGACGGAAGTGGGACTCTTGTTCGATGTTGCCCATGATCACAGCCAGGGCAGTTTTGTCAGTAACTTCAGCACGAGTCTGCAGTTGCTCTAACACATACTGTTGAGCCGGCGTGCAATCAGGACAAGTAATCATTTTTTCTTAGCAGTTTTAGCAGCTCGTTTGAAGTTAGCTGCGGTGGGAGCACAGGCACTGCCAGGCTTCCGCATCTTTTCTCCCGAACCTTGTTTAATACGCATTCGTTTTGCGTGGATGTTAGCGTAAAGACCTTTTGGCACTACCAAACTCCAGGTATAATTTGACCAGTTAGTGCGTACGCTCCAAGCGCAGCCATCACACCCAGCATAGCCAGGCGACCGTTAAGCATCTCAGCTTTTTCGTTGTGAGTCACAGTGTAGTTGTCGTCAGTGTACATGGTGGGTTCTTTAGCAAATAGATTTTGTTGACCGCGTTCGTTGATAGTAACAGTCATTAGAATTGAATGTCAGAGTTTTCAAGTTTCTGCATAACCTCTTGACGGTATGCAGGATCACGGTCATAACGAGGATCAGCCATAGCAGCAACAAGCTCTTGTTGACTGCGGAAAGAAGCTTCAGATTTACCAGAACCACGTCCAGTAAGCAGCTTACCATCAGTGCCAACAGCATCCAAGTACTTATTGTTCAATGCCTGTACAGCAAAGAACACAGAACTAGGATCACCTTTACCCATTACAGAATCATACATCTCCACTTCTTCTTCGGACAAGTTTTGAGCTGCCCAAGAAACCATGTCTTTGTATGTCTTTTCACCGCCAACCATTTCAAACAACTGATTGACTTGATCTTGATTCAGTACTTCGGTTTGGGTGTCATTTGTTTCTGGCTCTTCGTACTTTTCTTGCTCTTGCTCTGCTGGCTCGCCTTTGTCTTCGGTGGTTTGTACTTCATCACGTGGCTCTCCAAGTTTAGTTTGTAGTTCAAGGTATGCTTTTTCTAGCTCGCTTTGATCTTTGAACTTACCAGCGAGTAGCGGTTGCTCTCCACCCTCAAGAGACTCAGCAACCTGCAGGGAGTCTTGCTCATCAGCATTAAATTCTGGCTGATCAGCGGGTGTTTCATTCATCGTAAGTGTTTCAGGCATATCAAATAGGTGGGTTAGGTGGTTGTTGTTGCATCGCAGCTTCCTCACGTTTTTGCTCAATGGCAGCAACTTGTGGAGCTTGCTGTTGTTGTATCATAGCTTGCTGTTGTTGCATTGCTTGCTGCTCCTCACCCTGACGTTCTTGCATACTCTTAACAAGATTAAGAACATCAATACCAGATGCTGCTGCAAGACGTTTAATTACTTCATCAGTGTTGATGAATTGACCGATAGCTTCAGGACCAATTGTTTGGGCAACAACTGTAAGGAATTGAGCAAGACTCTCACGGTCTTGACCACGACCTAAAGCATTAATACCTGCCACAATAGTGGGGCTGACAATATCACCCTTTGGAAGGCGAGGAATCTGTCCAGTTTTTTGAGCAACAGAAAGTTTACGGTTAAGATAAGGTACAAGAAACTCAACAGTTAGCAGGGAGAACAAGCCTCCAAGTTGTTGTTCAAGTTCTAGTTGTGTCATCCTAACTTCTTCTGCTGTAGTGCGCTCACTGTCCCTCACGTTGAGGATCAGGAATGCTTCACTCAGACGTTGAGTCAAAGAACCAATCATCTGATAGGCAGTCTGGAAGTCAGCTGTCTTCCCAACCTGTACTACACCAATGTCATCAGGTCGTCCCTGAATGATAGCACCGTTACCTGCCTTGGCAAGTGTCTGGGGCTTGGTGGTACTGCTTGGGCTGACAGTAAACACTACCTTAGCAGCTGCAGCGCTGCCTTCAACGATGGCTTGTGACAGTGCTTCAAGTGACTTAAGGTCTCCGATGAACTCTTCGACCCTACCACGTCCATAGACTTCTCCATCAACATGGTTGAATCGTAGCACAAGCCAGGGGCTGCTGTCAAGCGGCGCTTTGCCCATGGACTTTGGTAGAATCTCATCATAAACTTCTTGATGCCAGATCCACCTGTTGTTATCCAAGGTAACGTGTGTGTAAATATCACATTCATCATCTTGGTAAGATGAATTATCAACAA
>Ga0213866_10003435_pt1 | contig 10776 bp, 13 predicted proteins | sample PICome_11_FD_160079 | JGI IMG/M metagenome (GOLD analysis project Ga0213866, IMG submission 160079) | Coastal seawater microbial communities near Pivers Island, North Carolina, United States - PICO284 | ecosystem: Environmental > Aquatic > Marine > Coastal | place: USA: North Carolina... | reverse complement strand
ATTCAGGTTTTAAGAAGATTTATTCTGTGTCTAACATTGAATTAGATTCCGAAGAAGTCGTTGCTAAAGATTTTTGGAGAAGAAAAGGGGAGATTGTTTCTTGGAACAGAAAAATATTAGGGGGTGGATTTTGGCACCATGTGTACGACAAAAAATGGGACGCCAACACTGCTAGACTATGGAGAGAGACTAGAAAATTAGCGATGTTAGATGTTTTGCGTGATTTCCCTAATTTGAAATTTATAGTTTGTAATGAAAAAAGTCTGAAATGGTGGAAGGAAAACCATTTGCCTCAAGATAGAATTATATATTGGGACGTAGAATGGATTGCTTCTGGAGATTGGAGAGAAAGACAAGAAGAAATTAGAAAATTGGGAGGGTTTGGGTTTCACAATTTCCCTACAGAAGAGTCTTATCAAGAATTATATGAATTGATTTTAAAAGATGCTAAAAATTGAATATATAAAAATAGCTTAGGAAAACATATGGAGGTTCATTGTGGAGCAGTGGGAAAAGGACTTAAGAGAAGAAATTGGCATAATAATGAATAATAATAAAGTCAATTCCAATAAAAAAGTTTCAAAAAAGAAAAGAATCAAATCTATTTTGTTGATTTTATTTTTAGTTATCCTTGTAGCTAATTTTTTCTTATTAGAGTATAAACATCCGGGATGTACATTTAATAAAATTATTGAAATTAAAAATGGCTTTTCTTCAAAAGAAAATAATCAACATCAAAATCTTGAAAAGATGTTCAAAGATGTTTGTGTAAGAATTTCTGATCTTGAAAAGAAATCATCAAATGAGGATCTTAAGAAAGAAATTCAAATGTTAAGGGACAGACTATTATTAATTGCAATTGTTTCTGATGAAAATGCTGCTATATCAAGAAAACTAATTGGAAAATACGATTATGAAGCAGAACAGTTCATACACATAGATCCTGATTGGAAAATTGACAGAATGCCAAACCATATTGAAATAGCACCTGAAGCAGATGAATTTTTGAGAGAAAGATTAAGTAATTAGACTACTGGTACTTTATGAAAATTTGGCATTACATGACCAGTAGATTGCAAATTGGAATTTAATACCATTTTCAGAAAACCTGCAAGGTATTTGCCAGTTTCTTCTGCTATTGATTTATCTTCTCTGAGTTCATAGTTAATTTCTAATTGAAGGTTATGAAGAGTATAATTGCTATTTTCATATGTTAGTTTTAGGTGTTGTGCCATGTTGTCTTTTCTTCTGGCACAATAATTTCCACCTTTTCTTCCTTGGGCTGCTGCATATCCTCTATGAACATCATAATTTACATACTCTGCAAAGGAATTTTTGAGCCATAAAGGACAAGTATGAGAAGGTTTTTTCTTTGATTGTCCGAAACCCATTACAAAACCAATTGGAAAAGGTTGGTTGATTGAAATGTGGTCACCTACTCCATGAATATGAAACACCATAGAATTTGAATTGCTGACCAAAGAGTCCGCAACCATTCTTAAAAGAGGAGCACCATATTCTGAAAATAGTACAGAATTTCGAGAATTTAATACTTGTGTAGCAGAATTACAGTTAGCTCTACCTGAAGATTCGTTGATATTTTTTGTTCTTTTCCAACCATTGTTTATAATAGCTGAACAATCAACTTCTTTTGCACAAACTTTTGTGATGATGCTTGTGTTTGTGTCATCAGGACCGTGAGGGCAAACAAGTATTATTGGATTATTTCCATTTATGATGGTAACTCTTTCTTTCATTTTGTTTTCTTTCTGTGGTATTTTCTTTTTAAAATGTGTTTATCATTAGTATATATTATTGATAAAGGAGGAAATTCATGGCAGAAATGACATTGTTAGAAATGCAGGATAACTACCACAATTTGTTGGTTGCTGAACTGCTTGAAAAAACAAGACGTAATGGTATTACTTGGACAGCATTAGATAGTATAACATATCAGTCAACCCTTACACAATCTTCAGGAGATTGTCCGGGCAGTAATGATGATCTTTCTACGCCTTCATCTTCTGAGGTTACTTGGAAATTTACCCTAAAGAAAACTCCATTAGGAACTGTTTCTTCTACAAGTACATTGGAAGCTCTTAAAGATGATGAACAGTGGGTCTTTTTAAGAGACACTAATGAAGTCGAATCTTTATTTGATGCAGTAGAATTAATTGTACTACAACTTGATAATAAACTCAAGCAAACTTTACAATTTGTTCAAGATATTGACACATCTTCTTGAAAAAGTTTGTGTATGATAAAAGCAGTTTGTGTAACAATTTTAAAGGTTGTTATGTAAGCTGCTTTTTAGGTTTGTGTAGTGATTTTCAAATAAAAATTTTTAAATTCTTCATTTTCCATTCCATCCAAGGTTTTTGCTTTGCGTAGCGATTCAATCCAACAAAATGCATTCCCATTTTATCATCATCTAAATCAATTTCACAATTGGTTATTTGATCTAACTTTATCAATAAATGTTTGGGGTGATTTAATAGACAGGCAGCAATAATTCCTTGTTCATCCCATGTATATCTGCCTTGATTACATGAATTGTGCCATTCTGTTTGTTTTAAGCTTTTTAAATAAAAATTCATCTTTTTTTCAAGATTAAAACCGGGGGGCATACCATATATTCCACTATTTACAAAAGGAGTTTTAGGAACAAATTTTGAAAATTTGCCATACATTGGTTTACCAGCTTCGTAAATTAGTGTAGAATCAGTTGTCAAAAATTCTTCAATTTGTGGAATCCTTTTTTCGATTATGATATCATTATCTATAATGATTTCATGAGTGTCAATTCTTAGTCTTGGTGGATAGAGTTTCCAAGCTACTCCTTTTGGTTCAATTCCTTTTGTGTATATTTGTTCATACACAAAAACACCTAAAGATTTAATAAAATCAATCTGTTTTTCATTTAGTTGATTGTGACAGATCATTAAATCTAAGTTTGTGTATATTTTCGAAAAAGATTCAATTGATTTTTTCAAACAATTAAAGCCTTGTTTTTTCACTGGTCCAATAATCCATCTCACTAATGGTTTCATATTTTAATTGAGTTTGTTTCTTATATTTTTAATTTACTTTAATAATTGTTAAATTGTTATTTTTTATATATTTGAGATTTTCTTTCCTTATATATGTATCGCTTTTCTCTGGCAGAGAGTTTTTTCAATTATCTCCTTTGTACTCTTTAAGGGTGTCATTTGACGAGATTGGCCAATCAGTCATAAACTTTCACTAAGATTAAGAATTTTCTAAAAAATCTAAATTTTTGATTTTTAATTAGTTGATTTTAGATCGTTGGGAAGTAAGATTACTGTAACAGCGGCGAAACAAATTTTAAAACTTTTTTTAACGGAGAAACAAATGACTGCTTCAAAATCTGCTGCAACAACTGTCGAAGGCGTTCGCAACGTCCGTCCTACAAATGCATACTCTTTTTCATGCGTTACTGTCGCCTATAATCCACGAAGCGTGTTTACACGTCTCAATTCTGAAAAGCTGGGTGGTCTGACTCTTATTGACCCACAGCATCCTGAAAATTCAGTATTACACATCGTTACCAGCGGCGATCAGGAAGCACTGAACAAATTTGTAGAGGATATGTACGAACACGAAAATAATCGTGAAGATGATAACACATCTCTTTGTGCTCTTGCTGAATCACTTGTTGTGAAGCAAATTCAGCCTTGTGCTGTTCGCAAAGTAAGTTCAAAAAATGGTGTTCACAACTTTGGTCTGATTGCTGGTGGTCGTCGTGTAACTGCACGTGCCTTGATCTATGCTGTTTCCGAACTGATGAAAATGGGCCAGACAAAGTTTCCTTCTGGTGCAAAACATCTTGTTGAAGAAATCGATGCTCTTAACGTCAAGCCTAAACCAGAGTTTGAGGCGAACAACATTTCTTGTAGTGCAGTTGAAGCTTTCGACTATGCAGTTCGTGAGAATAAGAATCGAAAAGACTTCAACCCGATTGAAGATGGTCGGATTTACACAGAATACCTTACTATGGTAAATCCTGAAAACAAGAATGGCAAGAAATTCAATCTCAAGAGTCTTGCCAGCTATCTTGGCGAAGAATATCAGCATGTTCGTGGTCGTTGGATTCTTTACAATTACTATCCTGAAGAGATGCATCAGAAGGTGATTGATAAGAGAGTTAATCTGACTTCTGCAATTCAGACTGCTATTGAAATTAAGAACAAGGGTAAGGGTGACACTAGCACTGACACCAAGACTCGTAAGCGAAAGAACATGCTTACTCGTAAGCAGGTTGAAGCTTTGTTCGATGAAAATCGTGGTACTGAAAGCACAGAAGTCATTCTGGCCAAGGTCATGAACCTCACTCATAAACAGGCTTTGAAAGCTAGTGACAAGCGGATTCGGGAAGCAGAAAAAGCTGCTGCACAAGCCGCTAAAGAGGAAGTGACTCTGGACGACGCCGCATAAGTTGAATTGGTTGTCAATGTCTCAGGTGCTGCTGTTTGATATTCAAACAGCAGCACCTTTTTTAATCTTTTATAATTTTAAGGATATAAAATGTTTGATAATATTACTTCAACCGAACTCTCTACAACCGAACTCAAAAAATACACAAAAATTTTATGTTCATATAATCGCATAATGAAAAAATATGCTGATCAGAATGAAATGTCTTTGAGAAAGTTTACAAAAAAGTTTCACAAAGGCGAATTTAAAATTAATTTTTCCGATGAAGAAAAACAATCTTTATGTGCTTTGACTGAAAGCGTTAAATCGCTTATTGTTGCTCATCATATCAACATGGTTAAAAAAATTGTTTACGATTTTTGTTTTAAATACAAAATAAGCGAATCTGACCAAGATTCAATTTCTTCGGAAGCTTTGTATGCAATGACAATGGCAATGTCAAAATATACAAAATCAGAAATTAAATTTTCAACTTTTTGTACTATTGTGGTTTTGAATCAACTGAGAAATTATCTGAAAAAGGAAAGAGGGTTCTCTAGGAAAAATTGGGAAGTCACCAAAAAAATTAATGATCACATAAAGAAATCCAACACTGGTCTTTCTTATAACAGGGCAATATCAGATCTTGCTTTGACAGAAAAAGAATTGAAAGCTGCTTTTAAAGTTCATCGAGTTATTCTTTCTATTGAAGGCAGCAACTTGGAAATTCCAAAGCAAAATTTTGGATCAATCGAAGAGTTGTTGGAAGTTTTTGATCACTGTTCTTTATCAGAAGTAGAAAGATATGCGTTGGAGAATTATGTTTTCAATAAATCAGAGTGGGTGGTTGATGCACAAAATAAATTTCGACATCCTAATGGAGAAACGAAAACAAAGCAGTATTTTTCTAGCGTTTTAAGAAATGCTAAGAAAAAATTCAAAGAATATTGTGAATCTCATGATCTGAATGAAGCTGCTTAACGTACTAGATGAATAAATTATTCCCCTAGTACGTTATAATGAAGCACCTGTTGAAAATCTACACAATTTACGAAAGATGTTGGTAATGGAATATCCAGAATATAAAGAAGCATTTTGGTATGGAGATGATTTTGGAATCAAATATAGCGATGAAGAAATCAGAACCATTCTTAATGATGCTAAATGCCCATTGAATAATTTTGTGGGCAATGAAGAGGCTGTTGATTTGATCAAAGCACTTTCATTCTATGCTTGGAAAAACAATAATCACGCTGTTGTAAATAAAACTACAGGCAGAGATGAAAAAATGAACATTGCCTTGCTTGGTAGTGCTGGTTTGGGTAAAACAACTTTGGCTAAATTGTTTGCTAAAACGGTGGGTTTGCCATTTGTTGAGTTACATCGTGTCAAGCATGTCCAAGAAATATTTGATTTAATTAACAAAGTGTTATCAGCAAATAAAACTCCAATTGGGATTTATAACGGGGAATTAAAATGCCCTCCTTGTATTGTATTTGTAGACGAAGTTCACAGATACACAGGAAAGTCTAGGAAATCACCAAGCGGAATTATGAATGATCTTCTTAAGGTTACTGAGCCTGATGATGCCATTTTAACTAATGGCAGATGGGTTTTAGACTGCAAGAATATTTGTTGGGTTGTTGCTACAACTGAATGGCACTTAATGCCTACTCCTTTCCGAACTAGGTTTATGGAGATTAAGCTCAGACCTTATACACTTGAAGATGTAACTGAAATTGTCAAAAGAAGATTTCCAGATATTCCTTTGAATGTCTGTGAACAAGCAGCTAATTATGGGTGTCTTATTCCAAGACAAGCTCTTAGTTTTGCTAAGATGTTTGACCTTGATAAAGGTTATCAATCCTTATCTTGGGAAGATGCTGCGAAATTTGTTGCTGATAAAAAAGGTATTGATGAATACGGAATGACATCAGAACGCAGAAACATTTTAATTCTACTCAACAAATATGGCACAATCAGCAGAGACAGATTGTGCATGTTGACAGGATTAGATGAAATTGAATTGTTTGAAATGGTAATTCCACCTTTAGTGAAACCTTCTGTTGGGGAAGCTTTGATTCAGCATGGCAGACAAGGCTGGTTTTTGTCTTCTGCTGGCAAAGCAGAATTAAAAAAACGTGGTATAGTCCTTATAGAAAGGGCGGCTAGTTAATTATGAGATACTTTTTATTTGCAGCAATTTGTATTTTCCTTTTGTGGTTATCTTATGAATATTTGTCTTTGGCAACATGGGTAATCATAGCTTGGTTAAGTGCATATGTTGTAGGACCTTTGGTTATGTTTCTTGCTCTTGTTTCTCAGATGTTCAATAATAATCAAGAAAATGATGAAATTGAATAACTTTTTAGTTTAATCCAATTTTGGGTTTTGTATAATCCTTATAGAAACATTAGAAAAGAAAATAAACATGATTAAAAATAAAATAGGTTGGTCTCAATTTGCTCTTGATTCTTCTGTTAAAAAGGAAGGCAATTCTTACACAATTTTGAGTCAACAAGATGTTATTGATTTATGTATTCAAAATTGGGATACAATTGAACCGGGAGATGGAGAATCAGGTGTTACTAGAAAAGTTCTGGTGACTGTGCCTCCAGAGGGTTTCTTTTTGCCTCCTCGGATTGATCTTCAGGAAGGGCTACCAGTTCATACTGAAGTTGTGAAAAGACAGGCTGGTGAAGATTTGTATTTACAAAACTTTGTTTTGCCTGAAGACGCCGAAAAATTTGGTTATAAAGAAAAGCCTGCAAGCAGAGTAAAAATCGTTTTGTACTCAGCAGAGGCATTGTTGGAAAATGATGGCAAACGATCAACTGATTGTGATTGGGAAATCGTTTGTATTTTGTGTTTTGATTCAGAAGACGAACCAATGGCACCATTAACAATGGCAAGAAATTTCTTGGAAAAAGCTGGTGGAACTAAATCAGTGTATTCTGCTCAACAGTTTGCTGAATCTATTTATTTTTATTCTACTAAAGGTGTGATTATCAGACCTTCGAAAGGAAAGAAAGTTTTATGAACGAAAAGAAACGTATTCATGTGGCTATTGATGGACCAAACTTTTTTTACACACAAAAAGATGAATTGGGCTGGTTTGCTGATCCTAAGAAGATCATTTCTTGGATTGAAAAACATGCAGATGGCACCGTAACAAGTGCTGTTTATTATGATGCTCTGGATGCTGGAAGCGTAGAGCAGACCAGTCGATCCAAATTTCTTAAGGCCCTGCCTCATATGGGGTATGCTTTAAGCACTACACCGCTTAAAACTTTTCGGGATGAGGAAGGATCTTTCCAGCAAGCTTGCATTACATCGAATATGATGTTGGATATTTGGAAAAGTTCTGATAACTTTGACGCTATCCTTCTGGTGTCTGGAAGTCGGGATTTTGAAGAGGTAATAGAACGTCTTTGTAAAAGTGGCAAAGAAGTCTATATTCTTTCTACTCCCGATTACATTTCTTCGGAACTACATGCAAAAGTAGGAAGAGGTTTTGTAAACTTACACAATATCAAACCTGATATTGCCAAATAGTTTAGGAGCAGAGATTGGGATTTTTCGATCTCTGCTCTTATTTTGTACGTTATTATTTGACAAGAATAAAATATCTGCTAAAATTGGAGAACAATTTAATTCTTTGGGGTGAAATAGACTCAATAGAATTATGGTTGTTTTATTTTGGATAATATACAAAACAATCCAAAATAAAACAAATATGGTAATCGGAGAAGCCCAGTGCGGATACTCCCCGCATAAAATCTGTCCGGTGTTGACATCACTTGAAATTTGTTAATGCTGATATCATTTAAAACTATCGGTGTTGACATCACTTGAAATTTGTTAATGCTGATATCATTTAAAACTATCGGTGCTGGATTGCACTTGAAAATAATCTAATGCTAAAAATCATTTAAAACTTTTTGGTTTGGGCATACTTCCTCAAATGCATCCAAGTTATGATAAGATGATGTGTTTGTTGAGTGGTCAACAAATGTTGAAATCTTATCAACCGGATGATAAATTCCATGATCTTATTGTGTAAACAGTGGGGTCTAAAATTTATTGGTTCGAGAGTTGACCTAAAATTCTCAAAAAGCAAGGAGAGGGTCAATTTGGCTCTCTCCTTGTTGTATTTTTGTTTAAACTAATTCGATTTATTTTGATAGAGATAAACCTATGGAAAAAAACAATGAAATCTTGTTGGATCGTAGACATTTGGTTTTACAAATTTGCAACCAGCTAGAAGAACTGCCTGATTCTGGCTTAGAAAAAATGCATAGAAAGATTTGTGGTTCTACCGTTGTTCATATAGGCAATTCTTTATTCTTTCCTAGTGAAGAGTTGTGGGAAGAATCAAAAAGGAAAATAAATAATGATTGATAGATTCAAGCCTGATGAAAAAATTAGATTTTTTAGCATGGTTGGTACACAAAAAAGTGAAAAGTTAAATCATGGCACTTATGTAGGTCTAGCAGATAATCCCGGTCACTTTATTGTCAACTGTAATGGAATACAAAAAAATATAAAATCTAATTATTGCTTTCATTGGGAGCCAACATCAATTGATATTCGTAAATTTGCTAAGGATAATATTGGTAGAATATTCGATTTGATTCAGGATGCTTTAAGCTTTCAATATAATTCAGATGCCGATTTCATAAAAATAGAATTAACTAAAAATGTTGATGAAATAGATTGTATTTCAGTAGATGATTTCACAATTTTTGTGGAGCCAACTTTTGCAGAATACAAAGAAATAGATACCATTAAAGAAATCCCTGCTTGGAAACTTGTTTCTCGTTTCAATAAGAAAAAACCTCCAACAGTCAAGTTGATTACAAGTGAATTTTTTACTGCTCAGCTTTTAAATCATGAAATTTCTCAACTGATTTTTGATAAGTTTTGGGAACGAGAAACTTTGATCAAACTTTCTGAAGAACTTAAAGCTAATGAAATAAGATTATAATAAAGGATAGATTTATGACTTCAAGCTTTCACAAAAAATTAAGACAAATTGAATTAGAAGCAGTTAAAGAAAATGGTTATTTGATACAATATGTAAAAAATCCTACCAAAGCTATTCAACTTGCTGCAATAACCCAATGTTTAGATATTATTAATTACATTGCTGATCCTCACGAGGAAGTACAGGAGTATGTTGTAAAAAAAGATCCAACCGCTATTAGCTGGATCAGTAACCCAACACAAAAAATTCTAAAATTGGCAATTGAGCAGAATCCTCATTTTATTGAACATATTGAGGAACCATCTGAAGAACTTCAAATGATTGCTGTTAATCATAATCCAGAGTTACTTTTACAAATTAAAAATCCTACTGAAGCAGTGCAAATTAGAGCTTTGGAGTTAGATTGGCAATTGATTCATGAGATTGAAAATCCTAGCGAATCTTTGCAATTAGCAGTTGTAAAACAAGATGGTTATATGTTCCAGTTATTTGACAATCCTTCTGAAAAGGTTTTACTTGCTGCAATTGAAAAAGATCCGTTTGTCATTAGGAACATTAAAAAGCCTACTACGAAGATGAAGATGGCAGCAGTCAACAAGGATGGTCGTATTTTGCAGTACATTTCAAGACCTTCTTCAGAAGTTCAAGAGGCTGCTGTAAAACAAAACGGATATGCCATTAGTCACATAAGGAATCCTACTGAAGAGTTAAAGTTATTGGCTGTTTCACAAAACCCTCTAGTCATAAAAGAGCTTAGACCAATTTCTTCAGAATTTTTAATGAAAGCGATTGTGGCTAATTGGGAAGTAATCCAACACATTAAAAGACCTACAGAATTAATTAAATTAACTGCAATTGAGCAAAACCCACAAGCTTTTAAATACCTTAGTGAGCCAATATCGAATGACTTGAAAGTTAAGGCAGTGTCTTCATGTGGCACTTTGATTCAATTTATTCAGAATCCATCTGAACAGCTTCAATTGCTTGCTGTAAGGCAAGATTGGTTTGCTTTGGCTTATATCGACAATCCTACAAAAAAAGTTGTTTTGCAAGCAATTGAATCTGATCCAAAAGCTATTTTATTGGTAGACAAGGTTACACACAAAGTTAAAACCAAATTTATGGAGAAAATATCAACTTGAAAAACAATTAACTGTTTGGCACCTTATAGGAATGCAACTTTTTGAAGAAAGATTTTTAAAATGGCAACAGAACTGTTAAAACAACTGATTGCTGTCAGAAAAAATGGATTGGAAATTCAGCACATATTAAATCCTAGCGAAAAGGTTCAGCTAGAGGCTGTGATACAAAATCCTAATGCTCTTTCTTTAATTGAGAATCCTACCAAAAAGGTG
>Ga0213866_10003434_pt1 | contig 10776 bp, 8 predicted proteins | sample PICome_11_FD_160079 | JGI IMG/M metagenome (GOLD analysis project Ga0213866, IMG submission 160079) | Coastal seawater microbial communities near Pivers Island, North Carolina, United States - PICO284 | ecosystem: Environmental > Aquatic > Marine > Coastal | place: USA: North Carolina... | reverse complement strand
TTCTTATTCTAAGCTCGGAGATATCCATAGCAAGATGGGCAATCTAGAGGAGGCACTTAAGTATTTTGAAGATTCGGCGCAATCAAGAAAAGAGTTGCATGAAACATACCCTCAGGACGTATCATATAAAAATGGTCTGGCCATTTCTTATTCTAAGCTCGGAGATATCCATAGCAAGATGGGCAATCTAGAGGAGGCACTTAAGTATTTTGAAGATTCGGCGCAATCAAGAAAAGAGTTGCATGAAACATACCCTCAGGATGTATCATATAAAAATGGTCTGTCTATTTCTTATTTTAAGCTCGGAGATATCCATAGAAAGATGGGTAAACTAGAGGAGGCACTTAAGTATTTTGAAGATTCGGCGCAATTAGAAAAAGAGTTGCATGAAACATACCCTCAGGATGTATCATATAAAAATGGTCTGGCTATTTCTTATTCTAAGCTCGGATATATCCATAGCAAGATGGGTAACCTAAAGGAGGCAAGGTCTTTTATTCAAGAATGTATAAATATCTGGGAGGAGCTATCAAAAGATTATCCTGCATATGTAGAATTTAAGAGCAATTTAGACTGGGCTCTTAAAAGAATGGATAAATTAGAAGAATAATCCGCAATGGTCATAAACCATTAACTACTTATCCCACTCAAATATCCAGCTCTTTTATGCAGAGACACCCTATGTATTCTTATAAGGCAAATAATATTAGCATTTAATGGTAAGTATGATCTTTAAATAATTATAGACAGTTTTATATATACATGTTATGAAAATGGTTCTTTAAAGCTTTGGATTTACGTTCCAACTCGCTATAAGTTTGTTTTGATTGCTCATTGGTTTGAGCCATATTTGCTATTATTAGCCCGTTTTATAATTGCGGCGGTTTCTAAGCTAAGCTATTGCGTTTTGACAGTAAATCCATAAATACAATTTATTTATTCCTGAAACAATTTTCAGGACGAATATAGAATATTATAAGGATTGAAAATATGTCAAAATATGTCGTTTCTGCAATGTATCACTTTGCTATCTTAGAGGATTTTGAGAATCTAAAAGAACCTTTGCTAAAAGTTATGAAAGACAATGGAGTTAAAGGAAGCTTGCTTATTGCCCGTGAGGGAATTAATGGTACGGTCGCTTCAACAGCAGAGGGGATTGATGCGCTGCACAAATATATTAAGGCAGATCCACGTTTGGAAAAAATCGTAACTAAGGAATCGTATTCGGATGAAATCCCTTTCGCACGTGCAAAAGTGAGATTAAAGAAGGAAATAGTAACTATGGGTGTTGAAGGAATCGACCCTAAGCATATAGTCGGCACATATGTAAAACCAAAAGACTGGAACGACCTTATAAGTGACCCGGAGGTGATTACTATCGACACCAGAAATACATATGAAACTGCTATCGGAACTTTCAAACATGCTGTTGACCCTGAAACGGAAACATTCAGAGAGTTTCCTGAATATGCACAAGAAAATCTTGAAAACTGGAAAGATAAGAAAGTGGCTATGTTTTGCACAGGTGGTATTCGATGTGAAAAATCTACCGCATATTTAAAAGAACTTGGTGTAAAGGACGTATATCACTTAGAAGGTGGAATATTGAAATATCTGGAAGAAGTTGAAGAAAAAGATTCACTATGGGAAGGTGAGTGCTTTGTATTTGATTCACGTGTGGCTGTAAAACACGGGCTTGAGCAAGGGCAATATGACCAGTGTTTTGCCTGCCGTATGCCTATCACCGAGAAAGATAAGGAGCATGAGCATTATGAAAAAGGCGTTAGCTGTCACCATTGCTATGATGAAAAATCAGACGAGCAAAGAGAGCGTTATGCCCAAAGACAAAAGCAAATTGCCATTGCTAAAGAACATGGTGAAGAGCATATTGGTGGTGAAATGCAGGCTTTGATAGAAAAAAGACGACTGCTTAAAAAACAAAGAAGGCAAGAGCAGCAATCCGCTTAAGCTTTAATAATATTATTAAGTTATTGCAAGGAGGTGTTGCTTAAGTGCGCCCGCCTATACCTAATGACTTCATGGCATCTTTTGCAATGGCTTGATTATATTGCGAGTGAATCTCTTCCACTCTTTCCAAGGTGTTTGGAAAGGTCTTGCGTGCTTGTTCCGGGTCTTGAAATACGGCCTCTACAACCCTTGCGTGAACCTCTTTGGCCTGAACGTCCTCTTCTGACTCTAATTTTATTTCATACTCAAAGTTTCTTTTGGGTATTAAGCCATCTATGACTTTTAAATCTTTCTCGAAGGCTTCCATAAGTTTTCCATCTGTGAACGCATCACGGGTTTCTCTTCTGCTTTCCATATTGGCCTGAAGGACGTGAGTAAATTCATGTGCCAAATTGCTCATAATATCACTAGTTTTTTGACTGTTTGCATCAAATGCCTGCACTTTCTCATCGAAGAGTCCTCCGTATGAATCATAGTGGGATTTTACATCTACTAACTCATTGTCAGTATCTTTAGATGATGCGCCAGTAATCTCAATTTCGGTCATTAGGCCTCTTGTTGCTGCCGCCATAAATGAATCTGTTACAACTGATGGTGTTTCTGGGTTTGATAGTACATCATAAAAGCCAGTGATGATTTCATCTTTTTTTTCGGCGTTAACCGAAGAGTCGAAGTTTAGCTTGCCAGCGATGCTTGTTTGCATCGCTTCGCTAATTTGAGAAAAGGTTTGAGTTTGTTTCTGCCCCCTGCTGCTCATTACTAAATCTTGAAAAGTTGTCGGCTCAAGTAAATCTTCTGCTTGCCTTCGGCCCCTTGCAAGTGAGCTTTCGGAATCTTTCAGTAGTTGCCTGTTTTGTGACATCATACTGGATAATTCGTCCGTTGGGTCACTTGTTAGCCTATAACGTCTGGTGGGCTTTTGAGTTTGCTCATCACCGTAGGGAGTGAGTTCTTGTGATTGTGAAGCCGCTTTTCCTGCTTCTTTGGCGGCTCTAATGGCAGCATCTGCGAGTCCTTTTGGAGGCTTTGGAGGCATGATAATATCTCTTTCTTAATTTTTTAACTAATAACGTAGTGTATCACAAAAGTGGTGCATTATCAAGCAGGGGTGTTGATAGTAAAATATTGATTATACTGTGAAATAGTAGCTTGTTGATTGAGGGGCTTTTTTTTGATTGCGTTTATATTAATTTTTGTTGAAAAAGTTAATATAAACGCGGCAAATAAATTTGTCCGCGATTATAAATTTTGGCGTATAGATTAAATAATAGGGCATTAAAAAAATCCCCACAGGGTTGCTGTAGGGATTTAATTTTTTATTTAGCTAATTTACGATTAATTAGAATCGCTCGTTAGTACTTTTTTCTGCTGCTAGTTCTTCAGCACGAATTTGGTCAACAAAACTACGAGTTGTTGCTTTTTGTTGTTCGCCGCCTTTTGCAACTTCTCTTTTTTGAGCAATCTCTTCGCTCTTAGCTTGTTTTGCAGTTTCCTGTACAAGTTCCGCTACTTCCGGCTTTTTAACAGATTCGGATTTTTTGATTATTTCCTTAGTTTCTTCAGGGCTAAGCTTGCCTTCTTTTTGAAGGTCTTTAGCATTCTCAGCCATTTTTACTTGAAACTGGCTTGGGTCAAGCAATTGTTTTGAATCGTTGAAAACATCTCTAAGAGCAGAATTTACAACTGCTTGAGCTAGATCTGTTTTGTCAGGGTTGATATCACCTATAAGGAAGTTAGCTACATCTTCCATTCCTTTTTTGCCTGAGCTAGCACTCTTTAATTGTTCTATTAGAGCTCTTTCAGCCGATGTTAAACCATTTTGATCGGGCTGGGCTGCCTCTTTTTGTCTATTTTCCGCACTCACTTGTAATTCTTGCACTTTTTGCGGGGGAAGTTGTTGTGACATTTTATTAAATCTCCATATTTTAATTTTTATAATTTTAGTTGATTTTTCCGTACCTTGAGTAGGATTCTTTGGGTAAAAACCTTCAGAATCTGACTCAAGGCTGGGGATAACACATTAAAAGACATAGCTTCTAAAAGTGAAGATAATACAACTATAACATACGTTTATTACATTTTTGTAAATATAACAAAAAAATCTGACGATATTATACTTCTGAAAAAAGAATTTGTAAATTAATTAACGGTGCGGTTTTCTTCAATTACTCCCATTATCTTTTTTCGGCATTTTCGTTTATTGGTAAAACCAAATTTTGACTGGTTAGATTTTTTGGCGCAAGTTTCCCTTACTTTGGTATATGTGGCTTCTTTATCGACGACCGAAACCCCATCAGACATACATTTGCGGATTGCATAATCCTTGTCTCGAAAGTCGACAGATTTAGAAGATACTTGTGACTCACAAGCTTTTCTTGCCGAATCGCCTTTTATGTTCTTGTTAATAAGAACATTCGCATTTTCAATATCACTTATTGTTATATCTGAAGCGTTAGCCTGTAAGGAAAATAAAAAGATGGCAGATATGTATATTATGTATTTACAATAAAATCGCATTAATGCACGTTCCTTTTTTTAACGTTTATGCATATAATTTTAACACATTAATTTTAGATATTGCAAATTAATTAGGATATTAGAATTCTGCCCGGCTTGGGTTTCTTGCAGCGTCAATACGCTCTTTTGCCAGTCTTGCAACGTGCGATACAGACTCTGTGGCTTTCTTTGCAGTTCGTGAAACAACTTCTGTTCCAATACTTAAGGTCGCAACGCCAAGACCTGTTGCTGCGGCTATTACACAAATTCCTTCAATCATGCTACCGCTTTGGATAGTTTTCGATTCAGTGTGTTGTGCCACGGTCATAGCGGCAGTAGCCATTTTTATTCCTGCCTTGGCTCCAGCCATAGCTCTTGAATCTCCGTCTTTTTCAGGGTTGATGAAATGGCTCATATCTACAAATGCATCTTTTGCAAATAACATTGCAACACCAGCAGATGCTATTGATGTTCCGAGTTTACTTTGATACTCATCATCACCACGTATTGAAGATATGGCCATTGTTGCCACAAGTGCTGTAGCAACCCCTCTTGCGCGATCAATACTTAGCTCTTCAGGTGTTTTTGCAGTTCTTTGGCTGGCATCATCACTTGTACTATTTGCATCATGCTCGGTTTGATTAGATGCTTGATTTTGTGATGGGGCGTTGGTTGCATCTATTGCTTCTCGTAGTTCAGATGCCGTTGTGACTCTTGCAAAGTCATCTTCATCGTCATAGAGTTCTGGGTTGGTCTGCGCTTCTAAGTCAATATATTCGTTCAGTTTTTGAGTGGCGTCTCTTATATTTGCAGCCATTTCAGCTTCATAATCGGATGCATTACTTGCGTTTGATGTTGGAATCCTTAATGCATCAGGTCTATTCTGTTCTCTTTCTTGAGCCAGAGTAATTTCGTTGAAGTTATTCTCAGGATTTAATGGGGCGGCTGGTAATGTATCGTCGCTACCTTGTATCCTCTCTTGATCCCAAGAGGTGTCATTTAATCCATCGATTGCACTCCTTAGTTCAGGTGCCGTTGTGGTTCTTTTAAAGTATCCTTCATCGTAATCAGGCTTATGTAAGTCATTTTGCCGATGGTGTTCTTGTTCTCTTGGTGGAGGAGTGTAGTCAAATCCTTCTGGGGGAGGCGGTTCTATAGGTGGATTTGCGGCATTTTCAGTATATTGAGGAAGTTCAATATTTATATCCCTAAATGGTAATGTTTGTTCCATGTCTTCTGATTCAGAGCGGTTTTTATAGGTTTTTAATGCTTTATTAGCTACTAATAAAGCTACGGACGCTCCTGCGACATAAGTCATAGCATTGTATTTTTGCTCTGGAAATACAGAGCCTATCTGTAGTGCAGCCTTACCGACGGCTGAAACTGGTAGTGCATATTTATCCACGAAACCTGTAGCCTTTGACGCAAGAGTTTCGTTTTGACCGCTATTATAAGGTTCCTCTTTTCTTTTTTTCTCCAACTCTTTATTTATAACTGATATGCCTGCAAGCGCCGCTAGTGATGCTAGTGCGCCACTAAAGCCGAACATTGCCGAATTGCCATCTTTTGTTTGAGGGGTGTATGGTGTTACGGCTGAGAACATAGACATTTTTGGATCAAACATACTGCGCTGGTGTGTGCGCGCTTCTTTTGGCTGCATGTTATCAAAATTTAAAGCTCCGCCATTTTCCGCCAACTCAGGTGTGTTTTCAACGGAGAATTTGTCAACTGCACCACTAATGTCAAACCATCTGGATGCTCTCCCTATAAAGGATCTGTCTTCATTTTCTAAATATTCAGGCATCCAGTCGGCACTATAGCCAAGAGGTTGATCATGCTGATTTTGTATGATGATGGGTTTTTTGGAGGCCAAAAGCTCTTTTTCTGAAGGCCATGCGCTTGAATTTGTAAAGGCGTAGCTGGTTTGATCGCTTTTGTCCCAGACTTGTGAACCAAAATGTGTTTCAACTTCTTTTAAAGCTTTCTTTTTATCTTTGTCAGAAAGAGCAAAGTCATCAATTTTAATCGTAAAAGCCCTTGGGTTTTGGGATAATGCTTCGGATATATCAGTTAGAACATCTTTTAACTTTGGAGGCTTATCTCCTATGAGAGCTTTATATTCGCCATGGCGGACTACAAGCTCGCCATCGACATTATGAACGTCTAGCTCTGCACCCCTTGCATCTGTATTTTCTATTAGATATTTTGTCCTATGTTGCTGGCTAACTCCTAGTAAGGGGGTTCCACCAAAAGGTACAGCCTCAGCGTTATGTATAAATTGAGTGAACTCCTGACTAATATCATTGTTGCTATTAAATTTGGCAAATTCTTTTTGAACAGGCTCAGGAGAAAACCTGCCAGCAAAATACATTGCCATGCCAATCAATAGTCCTCCTGCGATTTCTTTTTTATTCATTTATATCAGTCCATTAAGATACATTGCGTGTATATTGTACCACACAAGTGTGACATTTATTTTTCAAAAGGTGGAAGCAGTATAAAAGTTTATGAGAATGCAATAGGCTTGAATTATCTTAAGATTATAATAGTATTACTTGTCCCCATCCTTTTAGGAAACAAGACCCGCAATTTAATATTCCTTATTTTTATGAAAACAAATCTAGTCAAAGTTCTGTTCCCGTTATTCCTACCTGAGTCTCTTACCTACGGGGTAGATGAGGATATGGAAGTCAGGGAAGGGGATTTTGTTCGAGCTCCAATTGGTAATAGAAAAGTGGTTGGAGTGGTCTGGGAATGCGATGTTGAAGACAATAAGGACAGAAAATTTGAAATAAAGGCAATTTTAGGGAAACTTAATACTCCGCCATTATCGGATAACCTAAGGGGGTTCATTGACTGGGTAGCGGGTTATACTTTGTCATCGCCGGGAATGGTTCTTAAAATGGCGGTGAGTAGCCCTAAGGCACTTGAGGACGAAAAAATGGTGACAGCTTATGAAATGGCTTTTACCAATGAAACAACAAAAATAACCCCTGCACGCAAAAAAGTAATAAGGTTGCTCAATCATAGCAATGAGCCCCTTACAATGGATGATATAGTTGAACAGACCGGGGTGGGGACAACTGTTGTTAAAGGGCTTTTGAGGCTTGGTCAGGTAAAGGAGGTTTTTATTGAACCTGAAAGGGACATACCGCAAATATCAAAGCTTGATGTTGAATTATCTGAGTATCAACAAATTGCAGCAGATGATTTATGTAAGAAGGTAGCAGCAAAGGATTTTAGTGCAACATTGTTAGATGGTGTTACCGGTTCAGGTAAGACGGAAGTGTATTTCTCGGCAATAGAAGAGGCATTTAAAGAAAATGACTCGCAAATTCTGATAATGCTGCCTGAAATAGCACTAACAAGCCAGATAGTTAGTAGATTCAAGGAAAAGTTCGGATTTTCCCCTACGCAGTGGCATTCAGGCTTGACGGTTGTAACTAAGGAGAAGAACTGGAGGGATATAGTAAGCGGTAGAGCAAGGCTTATTATAGGAGCTAGATCTGCATTGTTCCTGCCATATAAGAATTTAAGGGGAATAATCGTAGATGAAGAGCATGATAGCTCATATAAGCAAGAAGAGGGGGTGATATACCATGCAAGGGATATGGCCGTTGTTCGGGCTAATATAGAAAAATGCCCGATAATATTAGCTTCAGCTACACCTTCTATTGAAACGGTTGAGAATGTCAATGCTGGTAAATATTCGGTTTTGAAGCTGCCTTCGCGCTATGGTGAAGCTGTAATGCCTGATATAAAGATAGTGGATATGAGAAATGAAAAGCTGCGATCCGATAAGTGGCTATCTGCTTTTTTGAAATCACAATTATCAGATAATATAGCGGCAGGAAGGCAGTCGATGCTGTTTTTGAACCGTAGGGGCTATGCACCACTTACACTTTGCCGTAATTGTGGTTTTCGCTTTCAGTGCCCTGATTGCTCAAGCTGGCTTGTAGAGCATAAAAGTACAAAAAAACTTATGTGTCATCATTGTGGCTGTAGCAAGAAATTACCGGAGGAATGCCCTGAATGCCATAAGGAAGATACGTTGGTATCTTGTGGCCCGGGAGTGGAGCGTATTGCAGAAGAGGTCGAGGAGTCATTCCCCACTGCAAGGGTGTGTCTTATGACTAGCGATAAGCTGACAAATCCAGCTAAGGCTGCAAGGATGATAAAATCCATAACCGATGGTGATTATGATATTATTGTGGGTACTCAGGTTATAGCAAAGGGTTATCATTTCCCGAAACTTACGCATGTTGGGGTTATAGATGCGGATCTGGGGCTTGAAGGTGGTGATTTGAGAGCTTCGGAGCAGACATATCAATTGCTACAGCAAGTGGCCGGAAGGGCAGGGCGTGAGAAAAATAAAGGTACGGTGATAATGCAAAGCTATATGCCTGATAATTCGGTTATGAAGTCGTTGTCATCAGGCGTAAGAGAGGATTTCGTTGATTCAGAGATGAAAAGCCGTAAAAGGACAAAAATGCCACCATATGCAAGGCTGGCATCAATAATAGTTTCAAGTAAGCAAGAAAGATTAGGACAGCAAGTTGCAAAGGCAATTGTAAACTCCGCACCAATTCAGGAGGAAATCAGGGTCATGGGACCTGTTCCTGCAACTATTTTCATGCTGAGGGGGAATTATAGACACCGTATTTTAGTAAAAACTGATAGGAAGGTTAATATTCAAAAATGGCTTAATAAGCTTTTAGCTCAAATAAAACCAACGCCATCAGTTATGGTGAAAGTTGATATTGATCCGTATAGTTTTATGTAGCTGTGGAGTTAAACACATTTTTTGAGTTCAGGTTCAGCTTCGGATAATGCTGAGTCCAATTGATTATATAGTTCATTTAATTTTTCCAGGTCATACTCGTCTTTTTCCAGCATTTCACTAGCTACTTCTTCTATTTCTTTTGCAATCTCTGAAACTTTTTGCGCACCGACCTGAAAAGCGGAAGATTTAATTGTATGTGCAGGAGATACTACTTGTTTTACATCATTTGATTTGATTCCCTCATCAATAGAACTGACATACATTTTGGCATCCTCTAAGAAATATTCTACCATCATTGGAAACTTATCCTGCATGATAGATTTTGTTTCTTCCATTGCCGCTTGATTTATAATTACTGACACAGCTAATACTCCTTCTTTATCCCTGACATACATTTGTAACACAAAATGCTTAATTATTTATTAATAAGCAACAATAGACATGTATAAATTACATAAAGTAGATTGTTGTGTCATCATGAAAATTCTTATCAGAACTAAAATGTTTCAGGTAATAACATTCATATTATTAATGTATGTATATTAATATATTAATAATATGCGTTGGTGCTTTCTTTTATTTTATTGTAGGTTATTCATTCGATTATTTAAATGAATAAATTGGAGGAAATAATGAGTAAAGATAAGACCATGACTCACGTAGACAGACTTTTGGCAAGCCGTGATATTATGAAGGATAAGGAAGCTATAGAAAGTAACCAAGACATTGCGCAAATAACTTCTGAGCAACAAAGTGCAGTGGATTTTGCTAATGCAGCCAATGAGCAGAGATCTTTAAGAAAAGGTGGCGGCGGTAGTTTTAGCCGACCAAGAGGTGGGGGACACCACTCAGGCGGAGCGTTTAGTAAATGTAGTAATACAACTGATACAAGCACAGGTGAAATTACAGAAAAATGTAGTACTAATCCAGCCGCAGTGGGTGGGGTTGTTGCAGCCGCTGGTGCAGTTGCTGGCATTGCAGCAGTTGCAAAATATTGCTATGATAAGCATAATAACGGACAACAAAGATAAAAAAATAATTAAAATAAAAATTACAGAAGGGGAGTGTTTCCTCTTCTGTTTTTTTTATTAAAGTTCTTTTATTTTATCGGTATCAATGCCAAGTGCAGTACAAATTGCTCTTGCTTTTACTATAGTCTCTTCAAATTCGTTTTGAGGGCATGAGTCTGCAACTATTGCGCCCCCCACTTGGAATTCAAATTTATCACCATCGATTATTATTGTTCTTATAACAACTGAAAGGTCGGCACTGGCATCTCCGCCGAACCAACCTATAGCACCTGAATAAACGCCACGCGTTACCTTTTCAAGTTCGGAGCATAAGTTCATTGCCATAATTTTTGGAGCGCCTGTCATAGAGCCGGGAGGAAAGCAGCCCTTGATTAAATCTATGGTATTGCTATCGGTATTTTTTGTACCTTTTACGGTCGATGCCATGTGATGCACCGTTGCATATGAGGTAACTTCAAAAAGTTTATCGACTTTTACTGAGCCTTCTTCGCAGTGACG
>Ga0213866_10003432_pt1 | contig 10776 bp, 9 predicted proteins | sample PICome_11_FD_160079 | JGI IMG/M metagenome (GOLD analysis project Ga0213866, IMG submission 160079) | Coastal seawater microbial communities near Pivers Island, North Carolina, United States - PICO284 | ecosystem: Environmental > Aquatic > Marine > Coastal | place: USA: North Carolina... | reverse complement strand
GCTTCACCAATAATTTCCAATATAAGTAGTCCTACACGCTCTAAATCCCCTGCCAGCTCAAGTAAAGACGGCGAAGCTAAGCATATGGCAACAAGCGCACGCAAATCCCGCCCACGTAAGAAAGCTAAAAGAGAAGTATCTAGAGGCGAATCTATTGGACGAAAAAGGAAAGTCAAACCCACAGATTTCTATATGAAAAAAGATTTCTATTACTTTTAGGGAAGACTTCCGCGACTATGAATTTCTTACAGCGGTGTTTAAGCGGCGAGGATGAGGGTGTCAATATATCACTAAATTGTGGTAAATTTGCTTGTTGTGGAGGTGTCATTCAAGAAGAAACCATTAAAAGTGAAAATGACGAAGAGTCTGAGAATAAGAAGTCAAGAGAGGAGACTGAAAGACATATATTACAATCCAAGTCATCCGGCAGGGCTAAGCACGGCGGGTGTTTTAGCCGCTGCTGCAAAGGTGCCACTGACGACGACCAAGAAATGGCTACAGAAACAGAAAACATATACTCTACATCGTCGAGCTCGTAAAAGATATAAAACACGAAAATATTATGTAAATGCTATTGATGATCAATGGCAAATGGATTTAGCTGATATGAATGATGTAAAGAAGGAAAATAAAGGCTATCGTTTTATTTTGACTGTTATTGACATTCTATCACGTTATGGATTCGCCCGCCCTTTAAAAACTAAAATGGGAACAGAAGTATCAGCCGCTATTGAGGATATATTTCGTAAAAGTGGTCGCAGACCACGTCGTATTCAAACGGATCAGGGTACTGAATTTTACAATACTCATGTGAAACGTCTACTCGATGATTATGACATTGAATTATTTAGTGTGAAAAGTCATGTAAAATGTGCAATGGTTGAAAGATGGAATCGGACGATAAAAACTAAATTATGGAAAATCTTTACAATGCAAAATAATCATAAATGGCTTGATATTCTGCCTCAAGTTGTGCATGCTTACAATCATAGCAAGCATAGAAGCATTAAGATGAAGCCGGCAGATGTTAATATCGACAATGCAATGGATGTTTGGGAGCATCTATATGCTAAGGACAAACGTCATAAGAATACTTTGAAAACAAACATAAAGAGAGGAGATACAGTACGTATTTCATCTGCCAAGGGACAATTTGAAAAGGGTTATCTACCGAATTGGAGTCGTGAAGAATTCATTGTAGATGACATAAGTACCAAGTACCTTCCCACCATGGTTAGTTTAAAAGACTACAGGGGTAATCCTATTGAAGGTAAATTTTATGGAGAAGAGATACAAAAAATAAAACGCGATCCCGATGATGATATTTATGAGGTGGAAAAAATTATTCGTCGAAAACGAAAAGATGGTGAGCAATGGCTTCTTGTTAAATGGCTTGGATATGATGATTCCTTCAATAGTTGGATTCGAAAGAGAGATGTAACCGACGTTTTTAATCGTAAATAGAAAAGATTTCTTTCAAAGTGAATCATTTTTCTTTTTAAGCTACAGTCTTTGGGAGGGTCCGGAATCATTTTACTTAAAACAAAATGGATCTTGCATTCATATTCTATAGCCAACCTAGCTATTTTTCTCCTTATAAAGTATATCACACAAATGTTAATGGTAAACTTTTGAATACAATTCTTCGTCCAGCATTCTCATTGAATTATGAGAGAATGAGAATTAAAAGCAATGACAGTCCTCCTTTCATTTATAAAAAGTTCTTAAGCTAAATTATATTTAATGAATTGAGAATCTTTTAAAATATAAGAAGAATGGCTACAAACTTTTATAGTATGCCCACCTATATGAGTGGCGGTGCATTTAATATCTATGCCGGCGCTCGCCGTCAATTTGGTGGCGGATTTTTCAGTTCACTTCGTACTTCATTAGCACCAGTAGGGAAAAACATGTTGAAAGGGATGAAGAGTTTAGCCAAAAATAAGACTTTCCAAGATATAGCAAAAACTGCAGCACAAAAAGGTGCAGAGGTATTGACTGGTGTCGCAGTCGATGCATTACAAGGACAACATATTGGTAGGTCATTAGAGGAGAGATCAAAACGGGCTGCTCTGGAGGCATTGATTGGTAATAATGATAGTCCACCTCCGACCAAAAGGAAGAAAATACAGATTCGACCGCAGAATAGCACAAGAAAGAGAGTACAAGGCCTTAAGCAAAAGACACCCCTCAAAGGAAAATCTAAAAAAGCTAGGAAAAGACTTTCGCGGGCTACATTAAATCGTCAACAACTATTTTGAAAATGAATTGTAAGACATCCTCTTTATGTCTTTTGGACGAGCAAGATGTCCAAACGGATATTACTGGGAAGAAGCAAGTAGATTTTTATCCCGTAACAAGTTTATCGCCGGGAGCCCCAATTGAATTTCTTATTCCTGGCACCAACACAGAATATCTCGATTTGAAAAATACAGATTTACATGTTATTGTACAGATAGTAAAGAAGGATGGATCAGTTATTGATAGCACAAAAGATAAGGTATGCTTAGTAAATAATCCCATAGCTAGCTTGTTTCAAGATGTCTTCCTTACAATTGGTAATACTCAAGTGGAGGGAGGTCAGCACTGTTACCCTTACAATGCCTACTTATCATCTGTAGCGGCTTTTCATCCCTCTGCAAAGAGAACACATATGCAGGCGTGGGGATGGAATGAAGACTATCCTGGCAAGTTTGACGCCGCCACAAATTCGGGAATAAAATTTCGTAGTAAAGAAACAGAGAATTCGAAGGAATGGGAATTAATTGGACCCCTCTTTCTTGACATGTTTCGACAAGATCGATGTCTACTACCTCGAACTGATGTGCGCATACGTCTGTTACCGAGCAAACCTGAATTCGCCCTCCAGGTTTACGATGCTGGAAGTCCTGATGATTATATCTTTAAGATTACAAAATGTGTACTTAGCGTTCGTCGACTGGATGTAATTGATTCAGTCATTGCCGGTCATATAAAGGGCATGGATCGTTACAATGCTAATTATCATGTGCGACACACAGACACCACAACCTTTACAATTGCGAAAGGTCATTCCAATTATATCAAAGATCGACTTTATGTATCACGAATGCCTAGAGCATTAATTGTCGGACTCTTGGAACATGATGCTTTCAATGGAAATATAAGAAAGAGTCCATTTAATTTTCACCATTTTAATCTTAATAAAATTGGTCTATATGCCGATGGTGAACTTGTTCCAGGGCAAATCCTTCAGCCTAATTTTAAAACAGGTCAGATTTTGGAAGCATATGTTAATACCATGAAAGCGCTGGATTATTTCAGAACTGATGACAGTAATGGTTTGACTATTGAACACTTCAAAGAAGGATATACCTTGTATGCTTTTGACCTGACACCAGATGGAAATATTAATAGTTCTTATCGCAATATCAATAAAGGTGGAAGTCTTCGTCTTGAGGTGAATTTTGATACTCCATTAGCAGACACCATCACCGTTATGCTATTTGCTGCCTTTGATGCAAAGGTTGAAATTACAAAATTCCGGGATGTTATCGTGAATTATAATCGTTAAAGAATATGAGTTGGTTGAGTGGAAAAGAACTGGAAACTTTAATCTTAAGGAATGGTGACAGTGACACATTGAAAGCCTTTGCGGGTATTTTTTCAATGGATACACTTCCACAGCAAATAACTTCTCTTCCTTTTATGATGATTATTAATACACAAACACTGAATTTACCTGGAGAGCACTGGAAAGCAATATACATTTCTACAGAGCGCATTGGAGAGGTATTCGATTCATTGGCATTACCTGTCAGCACTTGTCTAATGCATTGGATGAATCGCTTTACGCGCATATGGTACCAATCCTTCCTAACTATACAGAATCCTGCTTCGGCCACATGTGGAGGTTTCGCTGTGTACTATATCCTCAATTGTCTCCATCAACCTCAACTACGACGCAAACGTATAAGAGCCTTTTTAGAAGTATTCACAAAGAATCTATCCCTCAATGATATGATTGTGAAAGAATATGTTGAGCAATTGAAAAGGAAATAAAAACGAGATGTTATAAATTGTTTGCTTTTATTTAAAAACCTTGAATGCTTCATAAGATTAACGTCAGTTTCGTAGTTTTCTGAAATGCAGTGTCAGAACTGTCTTTCCATGAATGAAGGGTATTAACGCGCCAGCTTCATCATGAATTGATATATCTATTTGATGTAGAACATTGCGATTGAGAGGAACATAAAGCGGTTTCAGTATTTCTTTTTGAATTACATGACTATCTTTATTCAGTATTTTTTCAAATGGACATATAGCAAGTAAGGGTGCTTGAGTATTTCCAATAAAAGACGCTTCGACTATATTTGAATAAAGAATAAGTGTTCTTATTCCTCGATCAAGGGTAGGAAAGTATTCCGCCTCTATCGTAGTATTGAATAAATATTGACCCGATAATTTCTCTTCAAAACCGAGAATGGACCATAAACTTGGTGAAAATCGTACTAGATACTTGTTACCGATTTCGAGTTTAAATCTATGAATGCTTTCATTATAAGAAACAGAATAATCATTCACATCTTTCCTTCCATTTAATGTTTTCAAAAGTTGAGTTGTATCCTCTAAGTCCACTTTGGAATTTAGTGTAATTGCTTCCCCTACTTCTTCAATCTTCTTTTCTTCCGCCTTTAAACGATTATACCAAACAGTCACTTCAGGTTTGAGTGCTTTCCATTCTTCTGATGTAAGTTTGTGAAATGAATTACTTGACTTATTTTTATATACACTCGCGTTAGGATATTCATTCGCCAGGTCCATTATTCTGTGAGTCTCTTTATCGAATTTTAAAAATTTGTATTCCATTTTACCTTTATCAATGATTTGACCATTGTCGTGGATTTCTAAACCAAGTTCATGACAGACGTAGGCTTTTCCATTAAAAGCCATCTTGAATACATCCTTTTCATAGTAAGTCAAATCATATACAAAGAATTCGAGCGTACCATTTTTAAATTGGTCACGCTTTGGGTGAGAAGCTGTCCAGGCCCAATGTTTTCCTTTGGCATATAATGTACTCAATAATCCTAAGTACCAGGATGTAAATGGAGTCATTTCTATTACGATGTCATCCTCGGGAACAGTGAGAATGAATTTCTTATCTTCATTGTAATCAAGCGAAAAGAATTTCTTGTTATATAATGGATGTGCATTCAATGCGGAGTAGACATAAGCCGGAAAATTGTTCTTTATAAAGCTTTTAGACATTTTTGGAAAGCGTATAATCATTTGATATGGAACGTCATCAATTGTAGAATCTTTCTTTCTTCTAAAAGGTACTATGCTCGTTCTATCCAAAGACGTATATGTATAGAAATGAATTTTATCTTCTTCTGTTGCACTTGCTATTTCAGTCGGGTACATTATGTTTCGAAGGCCAACCTCCCATTCGCCATTGAGATGAATATCATTAGTCAATAATGTAGAAAATCTCTGCGCCTTATTTCCTGGGAAAGTCTCCGGTGAGACATTACTAAGAAGGTGAATGCTAAACTCGTCCCTCATATTCACATATTACAGCCTTAGAAAATTAAAAATAGCTTAATAACATTTCCTCGATAAAGTCAGATGAAAATACAAAATGTCAAGAAATAGTTTAATTTACATATCTTTCATAAAAAGAAAACATTCAACACAATCATAAAGACTACAATGATGACCAAATTCGCTCTTTACAATGTCAGTAGCATTCACTTTGTCAGCCTTTCGTTTCGGAAGCCAACCTTTAAAAGCTGTATGTGCACTACACATGACATTACATATAGGGATGGAAGTCTTTTTCATAAACAGTGCATCTCGGTGAGAAGATAATGCACAACGTTCTCTCCAAGGTTTTAAATACACATCCATTATGGGCATGCGTAGAAAGTTTTTCTCCTTCGATGGAGCATTGGCAAACAAGTGAGTAATAGAATGTTTCTTTAACCATGAAGAAAACAAAGAGTATAACACATCCACATTATCCAGTCCATGATGTTCAAGGAAGTCAATATCGAGACCGTGAACGTGGGAACGTGCAAAATGATCTTCATCAATGCCATTTAAAACAGGATATTTCACATACTGATGAAATACGTCCACAATCACATTATCACATACATAGATGGCTGAAAATTCTTGAATTGGCTCACCCTCACTATCAATGAATATCATCACTCGAGGAAAGATGGTCAATCAATTGTGAAAGAGTGTCAACTGCAGTCTTTTTATCTTTCACTCCCGTTATCATTCCTTTTCCATTTGCAAAAAGAGTAATGTGAGTTGGTTTCCATTTTGACAACAATATAGCAGGAAAGATTTCCGGCTCAAAAAACACATCTTTAGAAGAGCCAATATTGTTTGTTCTCACTTTTCGATTCATAGTAAAGTGATACACCACATTAGTACACTTCCATTGAGACATCACCATCGAGGAGTTGTATTTCTTCAGGAGGCGGTAAATCATTTGAAATAATAGAGTCAATTTTTCCGCACTCATATTTCCCATAATTTGTATTGCTCCGTTTGGGAAGAATTGCACTCGCTTCTTTAGTATGAGGCATGATAACATTGTCGGTCGACCGAGATGGAGTTTCCCCTGTATGATTGTCGATAGTTTTTGTAGATTGAGTGGAGTAGTAGCACGCATCTGAAAATGAGCGTTTACCAGTCGAAGGCTTGCCTCCACTTTTTTCCTCCGGTCGTCGATGACGTCGCCCCGATCCATAATTATGTCGCCTGAGAAATGAAAGGATTCGATGATGAATATTTCTCTTATACTCTTGGAATGAATTCAAAGTGAATGAATTCATGCATCTTCCATCCCATGTTTTATAGAAATAGGCAGTATCGGAGTATTGCTCATGACAAAAATAGAAATTGTGGGCAAAGGGAATATGACCATTCATTCTCCCAGTTTTCATCAATGATAAAAGGTCACTAAAATCAAAGAACTCTTCTCTTGTCATGGTAAAGAACTCATCGTGATTAAAATTATTAGTGAAAGTAACTGCATTACAGTTTTCACTAATATGAATATATTGCACCGTTTGCAAAGTAAAGGTTGGCATTTTACTTGTCAAGAATTCATAAGGTAAGCAATGAAGCTTAAAGAATGTAACTTACAAGAATAAGCGAGGAATTATTTCGTCGCGAATATCATTCCAAAAATATTGCCATTCCTTAGGAGTAAAGTAAAAGAATCCACCATTGCAGCGTTTATCGTCAGAAGAGATACAATACTTTGTTAATCGCACGCCTTTCCCATCATTTTTCAAGAGCACCTTATCATTGAGCCATTTGTAATAATTGGGATCAATGCTGACATCATCCATTTGCAGCATAGAATGAGAATCGATGACAATACCACGATTACGATGATGCCGATCGGTCTCGGTCGATCTTTGGAAGGAAATCTTGCCTCCATATAATCGAATGAATTTGTTTTCACCAAGTGTCCATTGATTGTTACTCCCCATATTCATTGCGGGAAAACGTTGACTATTTACACTAATGAACAAGTGCTAGTTACACTGAAACACCATCACGACTTTGCTTAGAGAAAAACAATGATAATAAACATGCAATAATTGAGGTAGAAAGTCTTTCATATAAAAATGATTAATACTAAAAAGTCATCAAAGGATATGTCTGAAACGTTTGATTATGTATAGTCATGATATATTGCACCATTAAAGAGAAGATATGTGTCACCCTCCTAAAGATTGGAAACATCGCCCGAAAATGGAGTGGGAAAAACACGGCGACGTTTAGGGGGAAGGCCAGAAAGATGTGATCCATGGGGAACGGAAGAATTGACATCTAGCCAGCAGCGCTTATCTTCCCATGCCGATAAGCCCCGCTTCCGAAAAGTAACAGTTTCAACGGTATGGAGGCGCGAGCGGAAAATCGTCATTTGGTAGCTTGTTTCTTTTTGAGACAAAAACGCCTCCCGATATGTAAAATGAGAAGTTGAAGCTACCAAATGACGAGATATGCCTTTCGCTCGTTTGATGCCCGCATCCTGTCCTAAGTATTTCATACTGTACATTTTAGGCCTTAATAAGATCATCTCCTCTATGACCCTACCTGCTGCCTCATCCTTAAAACAACCTAGTCTAGCCTTATTCGAGGCGGAATACATGGGATGATCTTGTGGATAATTACTTGAGTCGAAAAATTCTTTAAGATTAGAGAAAACATCATTTAATGAAATGTTAGTATTTGTATGTAAAGCCAAAAAGAAACTATCAGTGTCCCCTCCAACCAAATCGGGTTGTCTGATGAGAGGACACTTTCTAAGAATATTATAGTACAAATTATACATCTCTAGCTTACTGTAATCCAAAACTGCCTGTCCTATGTAAATTGGTTTGTCCAAAATGACCTTAGCCTTGAACATATGCACACCGACAACATCCTCACTAAAAATGTCACGATCTAAATACAACACACTGTTGGAGAGTTGGTCCAACTTCTCAACATTCGTCACTAATCTATAATCTATCCTATGACGAACATCTTCCATGGTTTTGCCGAAGAAACTGTTATTTTTCAGTTTATAAAAATCCTTCTCGAAAGCATTCCGGGCACAAGCGCGTCGCTCACTATTATATTTAATATAAGGCTCAACAAAACGCTTTTGGCGGAAACGTATTGCTGAGCGCACCCGCTTCAATCCCAAGCCCATAGTTAGATAGAACTTGAGAATACTGTAATGACAGATATACTGCTCTTTGTCATATTGAGTCAATAATAACTTACGGTATGGAACATACTTACAGGAAGTATTGCCTCGATTCTGACAAAGAGCAGTATAGTACGAGTTCATAAAGGGGGAAAACATGTCCCTCTCTATGAAGCCCGCCTCGGGCGCAAGAGGAAAGTCACTCGTATGGTCATGCAATTCTTGTGGATAGATGAGATCAACCTCAAATAGATAGCCCCACTCTCCTTCATCTTCCAATTTTAAGATATTTTGAGAGTCGGAAAAATATTTGAGTTCATCCTCATCTAACCAAGAGAATTCAGAATGAGGCAAAGGCCGACATAAGCTTGACCCGTACAAATTATTTTGGTCAATGTAGGCCAAGTGTACATTACCATCTTGATTATTTCCTAGTTCGGGAATGCGAGCCTCGACCTGATGCTTATTCACAAAGGTGAGACCGCCTCTAATACCCCTTTCAAACATTCGCACCATGTCAATATCTTGCAATAGGTCTATCTTTTCACCAGTGCGTTTGAAACACGCCATGTATGATAGACCTGGTAGACTGACAAAGTGAACGGGATCAAGTCCATCTTCTTGTAAACTGAGAGCGCGGAACCTTTCAAACACATCAGCCAACAAGTAGATATCTAGGTTCATGTATTTGGCCGTATACATTCTAAAATTCTTACACTGAAACTCTGACCAGGCTTTCTGCGCATGGGCATAGTCCTCAGTACTGCATTCAGCACCGGTCAGATCATCCTTAAAAGCTTCTATAGAGGGGAGAGAGGTTTCTTCTAAACGGGAAAGGGAATCGAAATAAGAATAGGGGAAAACGCCCTTGCGACGGATGACAGCATCGGAAATGCCGGGATATTGAGCTCGTAAGCGAGACTCTGTCAATGGAAGTTGGTCCAAGGTATCGACAAGGGCGGCTAATGAAGATGAAAGAAATTGAAACGAGTCAAGAAAGAGTATATTAAAATAAATAGCTTTACCCTTGCTCGACTTGCCTACTTCAACGCTAGCTGATACTGACATATACTTTTCGTGGGTGGTAGGGATTACATTAAGCTTCCAGTGCTTCATTGCACCGATAGCTTGCTTACAAATAAGATGGCCATCGTAACCTTTAAAATTATGAAAAACTACGGGGAGAACTCTACGTTTAAGTCTTAATCGACTGTTGCAGACATGACAGAGAGGACCACGATAGATTCCACGGATATGGCAATGATCACGTACCTTTCTATGCTTTCCTTCCAATGTAAAAGGCGAACGACACTTTGGACAATGAGTTGCATTATCAAAAGCACGTTGCTCTTCATTAGAGATCTGCATAGGTTGACATGTGCGTGAATGCATGGAAGCATTGAGTTCCCGAACGAGTTTATCAAGATATGCTAAATAATTTTCAATACACTTCTCCCCATGCCAATTGCGCATTTTGGCTTTTTCCCGTTCTTGAGTGAAATAAGAATGATACATTTCATACATTCCAATCATAGCGGGGAAATGCTTTTTGGTTTGAGGATCAATGTAACATTCAATATCGCTATAACATACCAATACGGGACTTTCCTCATGTGAAAAGTGTCGATAACAGTATTCTTTGTCTGCTGGAAGAGCTTCAATTTGCAGTCGACCTTCACGACAGAATTGGTAATGCTCATCCAGCACTTCATGTTCAGATCGTATGACACGCGCGCCATATTTACAATGGCGCAACGGTAATGATCGACAGCATCGTTCACAAAACACTTCTTGGTGACCACTGACATTTGACTTATGGCAGTACAATCCTCTCAGATTTGTTATACCACAATAATGTCGCATGCCATTGTGAACTACCAACAAGATATTAACTGTTTTGGGAGCGATGGTGCGATTATTGTTGTAACGAATGGTAAGAACACCTGCTTCCCATACGTGTACATTGATCTTTAAATTATTAAGTTTCTCAATTTCGGAGACGTCACTAATGTTAATATTATTAACATCTAAGTCACCGAAATCGAGTTCCCTCTCCCAAGTCTTATAAT
>Ga0213866_10003431_pt1 | contig 10778 bp, 6 predicted proteins | sample PICome_11_FD_160079 | JGI IMG/M metagenome (GOLD analysis project Ga0213866, IMG submission 160079) | Coastal seawater microbial communities near Pivers Island, North Carolina, United States - PICO284 | ecosystem: Environmental > Aquatic > Marine > Coastal | place: USA: North Carolina... | reverse complement strand
CTATGATTGCACAAACTGCTGAAATACCTGAAGACATAGCTGCTGCTATTGTAGAAGACCCTGCAACTGTAGAAGCTCAAGTAGATACTAATCCTGTAGAAGTTAATGCTGCTATTGCTGCTTTACCTACAGAAGCTTTAGTATCTTCACAGATGGAAAGTTTATTAGGTGGCATGGAAGATGGTGAAGTTCCTATGTGGGCTAAACCTGCAGTAGATGCTATTAATGCTAATATGGCTTCTAGAGGTTTAAGTGTTTCTACTGTAGGTAGAGATAGTTTATTTAATGCTATTATTCAAAGTGCTATGCCAATGGCACAAAGCAACGCACAAGCACTTCAAGCTAGAGCAGCTCAAAATCTTAGTAATGAACAACAAGCTAACTTACAACAAGCTACACAACAACAACAGTTAAGAATGCAAAACTTGGCTAATCGTCAAGATGCTGCAAGTCAAACAGCTCAAATGTCTCAACAGATGAGAACAATGCAAAGTCAATTTACACAACAAGCTGTAATGACTACTGCTGAACAACAACAGCAAACAAGAATGGCTAACTTGCAGAATCAACAACAAGCTGCAATAACTAATGTTCAGAATCAACAACAGATGAACATGCAGAATCTTGGTAATGAGCAACAGCTAAATATGGCAGAGCTTCAAATAGAGGCAAGTGTTGAAGGAGCTAATCAAGCTGCAGTTAATCAAGAACGTATGTTAGAAATGCAAAATGCTGCAGATTTCTTATCTAAAAATGCTGGATTTAAACAGCAAATGGATTTAGCTAATTTATCTAATGACCAGCAAATGAGACTTGCAAACTTGTCAGCTATGAATCAAGCTGGTTCAGAAAATCTTAGTGCTGCTCAACAAACAGAACTTGCAAATCTTAACAAACAAATGCAAGTTAATATACGTAACGGTGAGTTAGCTCAACAGATGGGAGTAGCTCAACTTAATGTTGACCAACAAACTGCAATGCAACGTGCTAGTGTTCAAGCTAATATGGACATGACAAAGTTTACTACAGCTCAACAAGTTGAATTAGCTAATAGTAAATTTATGCAAACAGTAGCTGTTACAAATATGAATGCTGAACAACAAGCTATTATGCAAAATGCTACAGCTATGGCAAGTTTAGACATGGCTACAGCAGACCAAAGAACTAAGTTAGCTATAACAAATGCTCAAAGTTTTTTACAAATGGACATGACTAATTTAAGTAATAATCAACAAGCTAATATGATGAAAGCTCAACAAGAGCAACAAAGATTATTATCTAATCAATCTGCAGAAAATGCTGCAAGACAATTTAATAGTGCTAGTGAAAATCAAACAAATCAATTTATGGCTAACATGAATGCACAAATGAATCAGTATAATGCTTCACAAGCTAATGCAATGAGTCAGTTTAATGCAACTCAAGAAAATGCTGCAGAAGCTAGACGAGCTGGTAGAGAAGCAGATATTGAAAAATTTAATGCACAGCTTACAACTCAAGTAGACCAGTTTAATTCTCAACAAGACTTTGCAAGGAATAGTTGGAATGCACAAAATGCTGCTGCTGTTGAAGCTTCTAATGTTGCTTGGAGAAGACAAGCTAACACAATTAATACTGCTGCACAGAATCAAATCAACATGCAGAATGCACAAAATGCATATGGTATGTCTATGCAGTCTCAAGCATTCTTATGGCAAGAGTTAAGAGACCAAGCTGATTTTGATTTTAGAGCTACTGAAAATGAATTAACTAGACAAGCTCAAATACTTTCAACAGCTATAGCCAACGAAGGTAAAGCTGGTGAAAAATATGATGATTTATTATCAACTTTAGTTAGTACATTAGGTCAATCATTTAATACAGCTCTAGGTTATACACCACCTAAAGAAAGAGGAAGATAAAACTATGGGATTTTTAAGAAAAATAGGTAGAAAAATAAAGAAAAAACTAAATAAAGTATTTGGTGAAAAACTAGGAAGTATTGTAGGCTTTGTAGGTTTATACTTTGCTATGGGTGCTGTAGCAAAACAACTTAGTGGTTGGATGAAAAGTACCTTTGGAGCAGGTAAAGGTAAAAGTACAGCTAAAGCTGTTGAACTTACAAGTAAAGTTTCAGATTCTGCACAAGCTGCTATAGATGCTAAAACTTCTGCAGATGCTACTGCTACTATTGCTACTGCTGCTGATAAAACTATAAGTGGTACTGTAGCTTCTACAGGAGCTAGAGTAGAAACTTTAATATCTAATTCTACTTCTAATACTGAAATGTTTAATAATTGGGTAGGTGGTCATGAAAGTCTTTTTAATAGTGGTCAAATACAACCTAGTGTAAGCAACAGTCTTACAGATACAGTAACTTCTAGTATTTCAAATGCTGATATTTACAAACAAACAACAGGTGAAGTTTTTGAAAATTTAGCACAGCCTAAAATAGATTTTAATGAAATTTCTAAACAAGTAGTAGATTTAAAAGACCAAGCAGCTTTTGAAAAAGATGTATTTAGTCAAGATTTATTTGCTGGAAGTAAACTAACACCAATAGACAGTTCTACTACTGTTGCACAAGCTGCAGCAGAACCTGCAAGATATGCAACCCTAGGACCCGATGCTACTTTTGGTCAAAAGGTTGGACGTTTTGTTGGAGACCCTATAGGTATGAGTAAAGAATTTGTAAGGTCTAAAGCATCGGATGTTGGTAGTTATATTACTGGAGACTTTGTACCTGACATGGCTCAAGGAGCATTGACAGCTTCTGTTAGTGAAGCACTTAATCCTCCTATGGAACCAGAGTTTCAAAGTGCAGGAGTTGCGGGTCCAATTGGAATGGAACAAGCACAAGCAGCTCATATGGCAGAAATAAGACCTATGTTAGATGCATCTAATTTAGGAAACGTAAGAACCTTTACAGACTTAGCAAATCAAACTTTATATGGAACAGGCACTCCAAGTTATATGCAAGGAATTTATCAGCCTCTTCCAATTCCACAAGTATAGGATAATATTATGGCAGTATCAGAAAAAGCAATAAACTTTATGCAAGGTAATATGGAACGTGGTAAAGCTATACCCGGACAAAGCCTTACAAACTCTCCAGAAACTCCTTATAGATGGGAACAACCTGCAGAGTTTACTAATCCTAAAGAAGCAATGTTGTATGTTTTTGAAAATTTAACAGTTCCTGAAACAACTTCTAATATTTTATTATCTTTAAGTAAAGGTATTGGTGTTATTGATATTGCTTCTATAACTTTATATACTGGGTTTACTGAAGGTAAATGGAATCCTGATTTAATGATGTTACTTATGGAACCTACAATGTATATGATTATGGCTCTTGCAGAAAAAGCAGAAATTAAATATGTTATGGATTCAGGAGATGACGAAAACGAAGAAGAAATATTAGGCGATAGAGCTGTAGAAGAAATAGAAAAAGGTATTGGCTCTTTAGATAATATGAGAAAACAAGCTGCTCAAAGAGTAAGTCCACAATCAGTACCTCAAGAAGTTAGAGAAATAATTGAAGAGACTGAAATAGCTCCTAGTATTTTACAAAGAGTAGAGCAAGAACAAGAACAAAATCAAAGCTTATTAGCGAGAGAGGAATAAAATGGCAGCAAAAGAAATATTAAGTGGACTATTATCTAGACAAGATTCAGGTGGTACTTTTAAAGATATAGCTGCTGATTTTTTTAGTGGAAGGTCTAACGATAAAAAAAGAGCAAGAAATGTTATGATAGGCAGCATGCTTTTAGGTGCTAAAGAAATGTCTATGCAAAATAATGTTATTAAAAATTTAGAAGAAAACGAAAGACAACGTACTTATGATTTAGCTAACGTAACTTCTAAATGGGAAAAATATGATGAACTAATGAAAGCTGATGAAGCTTACAAAGCTGACCCTTTTTATTTTAGAGACAAAGCTAAAGAAAAGTATAATCAAGTTTGGGGTAATAAAGACCTAAACATGAATCTTCAAGAAAATAAAGACTTTATGCAAAAAGAAATTGAAGACTATGAAAGAGCTTTAAAGAATTTACATGAGCAAAAAATTAAAACTGGTGATATAGATAAGCGTTTAACAAAAGAACAATTCTTTAAACCTTTTGAAGATTACTATACAACTAGACAAGCAGATATAGCAGCTCCTAAAAATTTAAGTATAGTACATAGTGCATGGAATAGACTTACAAAAGGTAAACAAACTCCTCTTACAGAAGCAGAGATTACTGCAAAAAGAGGAACAGCAACTAGAAGTGCTTTTGATTATTTATTAGACCCTAGTGTTGTTTCTAAAACAGAACAAATAGAAAGAGAAAGAGACCCTTCTACAGTTACATATAGCAAAGAAGAAGCTCAAAGATTTATTGTTGATACTATGGCTCCGACAGACCCTGCTAGAGGTAAAGCACTACGTGAGTTTGACTTTTCTAAGAAAACACAATGGACTGAAAATGATTTAACTTTATATACTGTTGCAGCTCAAACAGATTTTAATGCAATATTAGAAAAAAACAGAGTTGTTAATGATGCTTTTGATAAAGTTTGGATGCAAGAAAATAATGTTGAAGAACTACCAAAAACTAATTCAGAAGAATACTTATCTTATTATTTACAAAAACAAAATAATTTAGATGAAGCTAATGGTACAGGAAGTGCTGAAGTTAGAGAATTAAGAAGCAATATTTTTGAACTTGAAGAAATAAAACAAAGTATATCTAATTCTAAGTTTGCTAATAATGAAAAAGAACATCCTTTATATTCTGTTAAAAAGAAATTAGAAAATGATATAAAATTAGCAGGAGTTGACAAACTAACATTCCAGATGTTTAGCATGGTTTCAGCTAAATTACTTGACCCCACTGATGGTCCAATAATTAAAAGTAGTATACGTTCAGAAGCTAAAAAGGAGCCGGGTTATGACCCTGATATAACTTATGAATATGAAACTTTAAGTCAATACATATCTGAAAATGTATCTGACTTAATGGCTGGATATGAACCTATATTAAATAATTAACAATGAAAGAATTTAAGTTCGATGAAGAAGGTAGACTGATTCATGATGACTCATTAGGCGTTCCTACATCTGAAGATTACAAAGAAATAAGAAGATTAGAAGCGAAATACAATAGGACTATTCCTGATGTAAATAGAACTGATGAGTTTATAAGAACTATTCCCGGTATAGCATCACGTGGTATTACTGAAACAGTTGACCTTCAAGACATGCTTAGTAGACCTACTCCTTTACAAAAATTGTTTATGAGTAAGGAAGACGAAGAACGTGCTGAAAAATTACAAGATGCTAAACAAAAAGTTATTTCTAATTATTTAACAACATTTTATAATACAGTTTTTGGTGAAGAAAATGTTGAACAAGAACAAAGAGGAGAAGGTAAAACTTTACCAATAGTAAAGCAACCCCAAGGAACTGGTAAGCAAGTTGTAAGAACTGTTGGTGATTTTGTTGCAGCCTTTGCAGGAGCTAAAGGAGCTAAGCCTTTTAAAGAAGGAGCTGAAAAACTTTTTAAAAGTAAAGCAGTTCAAAAAAAAGTTCCTATTACTAGAGATACAGCTAATCTTATTGTACAATCTGAAGTAGCTACACAGTTTGCTTTTAATCCTTATGATGGTAGTTTAGTAAGTCATCTTGGAAAACTTATCAGTGACGATAATGAAGCTCTTGCAGATTTAAAATTATATTTAGAACAAGACCCCCAAGAAAATACACAGCTTAAAAATAGAATGATGTTGTTAGGTGAAGGCTTAGCTATAGGTGGAGCTTTAGTAGCTACAGGTAGAGGAGCTATTAAAGTTGGAGAAAAAACAGGTTTAACAAACAAAGCAAAACTATCTGTAAGAAAAATAAAAGATGCTGGAAAAGGTTTTGTACTTTATTTAGAAAATCTTAGAAAGCAAGGAAGCGAAGCAGTTGATGAGTTTTTTACAAACTTAGAAAAGTCTAGAGATATTTCTACAGCACAAAAAAAAGTAGCTTTAAAACATAGAGATAAAGATATTAGAGAAGGTAAAATTACCGAAGGTGCAGAAGGAGATATTAAAGCTTTAGAACCCGGACCAATAGCAGCAAAATTAGGCTTTAAAGAAAACTTATTATTTAGTGGTAATAGTCTTTTAAGAAGATTAGAATCTTTAAGAAGAAAAACTTTAACTACTAGAGGAACTAGAACAAGGCAGCTTTATGAAAAATATTTAAAGTCTGAAAATTATAAAGAAGCTTGGAATGATAATATAGCAAACGTAGGCTACAATATGGAAGTAGCTATGGATAATATTTTAGAAGTTACAAGTAAGTATAAAAACAAAGAAGAATTACAAGATAAAATAAATTACATATTATTTACAGATTTTAGAAGTCCAACATTAATTACAGGTAAAGGTGGAATTACAGTTGGTAGAAGGCAAAAACAAACATTTGAAAAAGAATTAAATAAACTACCTGAAGATTTAAGAGAACCAGTTAGAGAAGCTAGAGCTTTACAAGATAGATTATCTAAAGAAGTAATAGATACAGGTACCTTAACAGAAGCACAGAAAAAAATATATGAAGACCAAACAGGTTTTTATGTTAGACGTTCTTTTAAACTTTATGAAGACCCTAATTACATACCAGCAAATAGTATAATTAAAGAAGCTGAAACTTTTTTAACTAAACAAATAAAAGATGCTAACCCTGATTCTGAGTTACTTGATGAAGAAGTTTTATTACTTGTTGATGCTCAAATAAAAGATATATTAGATGTATCAACAGGAAGAGGTATAGGTCAAAGCTTAAATAAATTTGAAAGAATTAGAAAAGAAATACTAAAAGGAAGACAAGATATTCCTTCTGAAATAAGAAGGCTTATGGGAGAAGTTACAGACCCTACTCAAGCTATTATACATTCTACAACTAAACTTGCTAACTATGTAGAAAATGTAAAGTTTTATAATGATGCTTTTGATGGCGGAGCTGGTATTTATTTTAGAGAAAATAAAGAAGGTATATTTAAAGAAGTAATACCTGAAGGATACGGTAAGTTATCAGGAAGATATACTAGCCCTGAATTATTAAAATACTTTAGTAACTATAAAAAAATTAGTGAAAGAATATTAGCTGATGAAAGTACAGGTGCTGGAGCTTTATATAGAAATGTTCTTCTTTTAAAAGGTTTATCACAGGCTGCTAAAACAGTTTACTCACACACTACTCACGTAAAGAACGTAGCCGGTGGTGTTCAGATGTCTTTAGCTAATGGTATTAATGTTTTTGATGTTAAACAAACAAAAGAAATAATAAATATTTTAAAAGCAAAAACTTCTAACAGCAGAGAGCTTCAAAAGTTTCATGAAGAGTTAAGTTCATTAGGTCTTTTAAACAAAGGTGTAGTAGCTAGAGATTTACAAGGATTAGCTAACGATTTAGGTAAAGTAAAAAAAGGTGTTGTTGCTGGTAATGTTCAAAAGGTATTTGATGCTAACATTATACCTTATTATTCTTTTAAGAAAGGTAAATTTACAACAACTTCTGTAAGTAGAACTGGTGAAAAAGCTCAAAATGCTTATATAGCTGAAGATGATTTCTTTAAGATTAATATGTATCTTAGAGAAAAAGACTATCTAACAAAAATGAATAATAAGCTTTCTGATGATTCAGTATATAAAATGACTGAACAAGAAGTAAAAGAAAGAGCTGCAAGAATGGTTAGAGACACTTTACCTAACTATGATTTAGTTCCAGAGCTTTTACAAGATTTAAGAAGAACTCCTGTATTTGGTAGGTTCTTTTCATTCATGGCAGAATCTGTAAGGATATCAGGTAATTCAGTTATGAATGGAATTAAAGAAGTTCATCTTGGTCGTAAGATGATTAAAGAAGGACAGAAAGAAGCTGGTAATGATATAGTAAAAAGAGGTGTAACACGTTTAGCTTCATTTACAGCAGTTGCAGGAGTAGGAGCTAAAGGAGCAGAAAAAGCAACTCAAGCTGCTGCAGGTTTTACTACAGACTTAGTAGATGCTGCTAAAGATTTATTACCTGATTACATGCAAAACTCAAATGTAATTGTAAGTGTTGCTCCTGATGGTTCTCCAGTTATAGCTAACTTAAGTAGTTGGGATGCTTATGACTTTCCTAAAAAACCTGTTCAAGTTATAATAAATAAATATTTAGCTGAAGATGTTTTAGATGAAGAAGGTTTAGCAAAAGATATATTTGGTACTATATTTACAGAAACAGTTTCTCCATTTTTAGGTGAATCAATTATTCAAGAACAGTTAAACAATTATTTTGTTAGAAATGGTAGAGATATAAATGGTAAACCTATTAGAAATCCATTTAACAAATTAGATGTCTATCAAGACACAGGAAGTTTAATAACTAATTATACTACTAATTTATCTATTTTAATGGCTAGTGCTTTAGAAAGTATTACTCCCGGTTCAATAACTAGAGGAACAGATTTATACAAAACATTAACAACTGATACAGGTCAAACTCCATTTAATCAAGATATATATGAAGGACAAGCATTCTTAAAATTTGTAACAGGCTGGGGAATGCAACCATTAAATAAAGAATATGTAGAAACTGTATATGGCTTTAAAGCAAATAATTTAGTTAAGAAAAAAGGTCAGTTAAGAAATGAGATATATTCTGCAATAGATGATGACTTTGATATTGATAGATTTACTAATCAATATATAGATGTTAATACTCGTTATTATAAAGAAGTTGCAAAGTTTAGTAAACTATCAGAGTCTGTAAGTAAGTTTAATATACTACCTATAAAAGTTTTAAGAGATACAAATATGGCTAAGTCAGACATGGTAACTTTTATAGGTAATAAAAACTTTAAACCTATAGGTATAACAGATAACATGAAGTTACAGTTAGTAGACGCTACTCCAGATTATAGAACATTTATAAATGTGTACAAAGATATATTGACTATTGATGGCGAACTAAGTAAATTACCTTTGTATTATAGTCCTGATAACTATAAAGCACAACAGCAAAAAATAGAAGAAGTAAAAGAAACACTTAGAGAAAATTATAAAACAGGCGGTAAAGTTCCTAATGTTCAAGAAGACCCAGCAGATAGGAAAAATCCTTATCTTGGAGAAAGTTATAAAGAAACTTCTTCAGCTTTAAAAGATTTTCAAAAAGCTTTATCTGGTATGATGAAGCCTAAAGATGATATGGAAAGATTAGGTTTTAGTAAAGGTGGCGGAACTTTAAAACCTGATGAAGCTATGTATTTAAAATTTTATAAGTTAGCTAAACAAGCTGGTAATGCTTTTCCTGAATCAGTAGCTGCTCAAGCTAGTTTAGAATCAGGTCATGGTAAATCAGAACTTACAACACAATATAATAACCCATTAGGTATAAAAGTTAATAGAGCAAGTGAAAGAAAAGAAGGACAACAATCTGTTCAAATGAAAACTCAAGAATTTGTAAAAGGTAAAGAAGGAACATATAAAGAACCATTTAGAGTTTATGAAAGTTTAGCAGATTCATTTATAGGCTATAGAAACAAAGTAGCTGCTCCAAGATACAATAGTATTAGAGAAGCTAAAAATGCTGATGACTATTTAATAGCTATACAAAATTCTGGATATGCTACTGACCCTAAATATGCAGAAAAAACAATTAACATAAAAAATAGATACGCACATTTAATACCTCAAGAATAATATGGGATTTCCGTTTGAAATAATAACAATGTTAGCATCCACAGTTCTTGGTGGAGTAATGAGTATTTGGTCTGAAAGTCGTAAGGCTAAAGCAGAAGCTCAAAAACTTCTTATAACTCGTGGTGAGTTTGACATGAAAGCTAGAAAGCAATCACTTGACCATGGGTTAAAAGATAAAGGCTTTGCATGGACTAGAAGAATTATAGCATTAACATCAGTCTTTGCTATTGTTCTTTTACCAAAACTTGTAGCTGTTTATTATCCTACTGTAGATGTTACTGTAGGTTATACAAATTGGAATCCGGGGTTTTTATTTTTTAAACCGGGTAGAGAAGTATTTGAATGGGTAACTTTTCAAGGGCTTGTAATTACACAATTAGACACTAACTTAGTATCAGCAATTATTGGTATGTACTTTGGTGGTAGTTTAGCAAAAGGAAGATAATGGATACTAGAGACTTTATGACCATCTTAGAAACTGTAGGGATTCCTGCAGCTTTTGCAGTTGCTGCTGGATGGATGGTTTGGAAACTATTTAGTGCTTTAATAGCTGACGTACATAAAAAATTAGACACTCAGCATGGCATGATAGTTGCTTTGATAGATAGAGTAAGACAAATGGACAACGATATGATACGTATAGACTCTATGGTAAGAACAGCTATGGGTATACAAGTAGACGTAGATAGACTAGCGAGAGCAGATGGAAAGAAAGACCAGCGAAAAGATTAAATTAGAATTACCTATAATAACTATATTTATATTTTTATTTATAGTCAGTGTATTGGAGCAACTACAATGAAACTAAATGATTTAGAAAAAGTACATCCTATGAAACAAATTACTGTAGCTTCTATAGTACAAGTAGTTGTGTTTGGTTTTATGTTGTTTGCTTTTTGGGGTAACTCTAAACTCTTTGCAGACGAGATAGTATTTAAGTTTAAGAGTCCTAGCTTTAGTGGTATTGGTGCATCATCACATTACTTGACAATCCAGAACCAAGAGTTTAACAGAAAGGAAGCATTGAAAGCAGAAATAAAAGCTTTACAAGACCAAATAAAAAGAGATAAAGAAAATACAAC
>Ga0213866_10003430_pt1 | contig 10779 bp, 5 predicted proteins | sample PICome_11_FD_160079 | JGI IMG/M metagenome (GOLD analysis project Ga0213866, IMG submission 160079) | Coastal seawater microbial communities near Pivers Island, North Carolina, United States - PICO284 | ecosystem: Environmental > Aquatic > Marine > Coastal | place: USA: North Carolina... | reverse complement strand
AACGCCCCCGTCGCCGGGGCCGGTGCCACCACTGTGCTGGAAGGCCGCCTTGTGCTTGCCAACCAACCCGTTGACGAAATTTTCAACATGCCAAATCAAACGGTGTGGCTTTCCTACACCTCCTCGATCGATGGCGCTCAGAACTTCTCTACGCAGACCGATGCCAGCGGTTCGTGGAGCATTACGCTGAACCTCAGCGAAGCGGAAACTCGTGGAAATCTTTCGGCCACCATGGGCTTCTCCGGGTGGCAAGACACGTCAGTTCCCGGTGCGACCCCTGCTACGTTCCACCTCAACCCCACGACCAGCAGCATCGTCCTCAACGTGACCGATGCGCCCAACCTGACGGCAACGATTGAAGGGCCGTTGACCAACAACAGCATTTTCTTGCTCAACGACGATGTTTGGGTGAACGGTAGCGCCCTCTCACTGGGCACGACGCCTACTGCACTGGCTGGTGATTTGCAGCTGGCCATTCGAGCCAACGATTCGGGTGATGAATGGCTGGAGGTGTTCAATCTCAGTGTCACCGGTACCTTCTCGATTCCGTACCAACTTCCACCCAACCTGATGGTGGCGGCTGGTGAAATCGAAACCCGTCTTCGATTCTTCCCGTCCTCGTTGCCCGCTACGGACGACGCAGACCTCTCCTCTGGAGCGCCGTATTTCCTGAGAGGGTTGTTGACCTTCCAAGTGCAAGAATCGGCTCAAGTGCGCGGACAGGACGCCTTGGTCACGGTGCAGATCAACGACCATCGTGGCGTGGCGGCAGGTGCAGAAATATTGGGCAATTACGATTTCAGTTTCAACAGCTCATGGTTCAACACGACGGTGGACCCAACGATTGACCTCTTGGAAGTAACCTTGCCACTCGATGCCAACCTCCGCTCAGGCGACTACCCCATTGACATCGGCTTCAACGGTTCCTCGTTCTACCAGCCTTCCACCGGCAACGGATCGATCCGTGTGATGGCCGACATCGGTTGGAACCTTTCCATCGCCCAAGATTGGACCTACATGGGCAATTCAACTCGTCTCTTTGGCGACGTTTTCGACTCAGTCTACCTCACGCCCGTGCTGAACAACACGACCCTCATCACCGTCTCGTTGTTCACGGAACAAGGTCCCATCGATGTGGCACAGTCCACGCTCAACAACTCCACGGGCGCTTTTGATATCCCCATCGTCATGCCAACCAACCTCCGCTCAGATGCTTACGAATTCGTCGTGGACTTTGATTTCCTCACGCAGGCCCCACCGGGTGGGGCATACTACGCCTTCGTCGATTCGGCAGTGCCACCAGCCCCTCCAACACAAATCTCCCAACTGGGTGGCATCATCACGGAAGTGGTGGTCGAAGCGGAACGGCCTGCCTACATCGTTGAAATGAACGATACCGTATCCTTCAACGCCAAGATCACCGATATAGCGGACAATTCCAACATTAGCGGCGCCTCGGTGGACTATATTTGGGATTACGGTAACACGAACCAAAGTCTGGGTGTCTCAACCACCGACAGCGAGGGCAACGCCACGTTTGCCTTCACGCCCTCCGGTATTTCACCAGGTTTCTACGACATGGCCATCGTGGTTCAAGATGACCTCTCTGCGGCGCTTGCTGCAGGCAATGCCCGACGATATGGAAACGTCTCGGTGGTCAACGTCACGGTACAGGTCGTCAGCGACATCAACATCGTGTCCGTTCCAAGTACGGTAACTGCCGGTGTACCGTTCAACGTGGTTGGCCAGGTCGAGGATGGAGAAAATGCTAGCAGACCGTTGATCTCGGCCGTCCGTCTCAATGTCTTCTGGTTGGAAAACCCGGATGAACTGTTGCTGAGCAACTATGCTACAACGAACAATGGCAGTTTCAACATGACCGTGCCCACGGATTCCGCCGGCAACGGCACCACTCGAGGCCCGCACACGCTGGTCATCACCGTGGTCAACGAATCTTCGCCGTTTTACCTGACGGCCACGGCACAATCGCCCATTCAGGTCATGGGTGTTTCTCGCTTGGAGAATCTCCAACCGCTCAACGCCTTGGTCATCAACCGTGGCAATGACATCAACATGTCAGCGCAATTGGTTGAAGCCTCGGATTTGTTCACTCCACTCTCGAACTACGAGGTGGGCTTGCAGTTCCACGAAACATGGCTCGCTCCACAAACCACGAACGGCGAAGGCTTTGCCAACTTTACTTTCAGTGTGCCGTACGATCACCCCCTCGGTTTGATCGTCGTTCAGATGATCTTCAACGGTTCGACCGACCTCCTATCCACGAGTGCCAACCTCACCAGCATCACCGTTCGGTCGTTGACCTTCCTGGTGGTGGACCCCATCGCTGCCAATCCTGTGGCAGGTACGGACTTCAACATCAGTGGGCAAATCATCTCCGACAACGGCTCCGGTTTGGTGATTCGAGATGGCAGCGTGCTGCCCAACGCCAACGTCCTGTTTTCCATCAACGGACAACCCTCTGGCTTCACCGCTACGGGCGGTGCCATCGGTGTTGACGGCTACTGGAACGCCACCATCCGGTTGAGCGAAACCTTTGCAGCCGGAAACCACATCATGGAAGCCACCTACATCCCCACCGTCAACTACTACGTTGGTTCCCAAAACAACACCACCTTTGATTCACGTGGCTTCTCGGTGATGAATTTCATCGTGCCAACCCTTGACGGCATTGGCCAACCCTCCCTCAACGACCGTACTGAACGAGGCACGCAGGTTGACTTCACGGTCCTCTTGCGAGATAACCAGGGTCTGCCGTTGGCGAACCAGAGCATCGTGGTATCTTTGACATCGACCATGGCTGACGCCTCTCCTGTGCAAATCACCGTTTTGACCGCTGCCAACGGCACCGCTTGGGGGAACCTCACCGTCCCAGCAACCTATGATGTCGGTCCGGCTGGAGTCCACGCGGATTACGCAGGTATTGCGGGCACGACGGGCCTGATCGGAACGAACGCTACGACGCAGTTCGTGGTTCTTGCGCAAACCGAAGTCCTGATTCTTGAAGCCCCCACTGTCCTCGTGGCTGGGGACACACTCGTGGTCAACGGTACGCTCCTCGACGACCTCGGTATGGTCTTGCAGGCCAACGGCGTCAACGCCACCGGCATCGTGCACTTGCTCATCGACGGAGTGCCTGTTGCCAGCGTCGAAACCGACAACATGACCGGTGCGTACACCATCGCTTACACACTTCCCGAGGACACCGCTGCCGGCCCGCATCTCATCGGTGTGGAATTCCGTGGCGGACGAGAATGGGTGGACCCGGTTGGTTATGGTGACACCAACAACCCCGAGTACTACATGCCAAGCTCTGCCACGGTTGATTTCAATGTCAGTGTCCCGACCAAGATCCTCCTTCTCACGGCCACCGGCGATGCCGACCGTGAGACCACGATGACCATCCAGGGCCGTCTGCTCGACGTGGTGGACAACCCACTGTCCAACATGACCATTGAAATTTGGTTGGGTGGCCAGTGGCTTACCAACACGACCACCGATGAAACCGGGGAGTTCAGCGCCGTTCATCCGGTGCCTGCCGATGCTCAACTTGGTTCGGTCGTCCTTGAAACCCGCTTCACGGGCACGGTGGCTTACCTCCCCAGCAACGCCTCTGGTCTCTGGGAAATTTTCAGCCCTGTGCTGGTCACCGTGGACATCAGCTCGCCTGTAGCGGTCAACGAGACGGTGTCGATCACCGGTTCTGTGGTTGATAACCAATTGATGGGTATTCCAAACCACGAGGTCCAATTGGTGGTGGAAGGCATCGTCATCAACACCTTGTTCACCGACGAGAACGGCGATTTCACCTATGATTGGGTCGTCCCCGACATCTTTGACTTTGGAGACCGAACGCTGGTGGCCGAAGTGGCACCTCAAGGCTACTACCGCAGCGGTGAGGGCAATGTTTCCTTCTTCCTTTCGCATCGCTCGTGGGTGACCCTTCTCTTCGAAGATGGGATTGATGCTACTCGAGGCGATACCTGGGAGATCAACGGGCGCCTCTACGACTTCGATACGGTTGACCGAGACGGTCTGGTGGGCTTCGAGTTGCTGGTGCAACTTGACGGGAACACCCTGTTCACCACGACGACCGGTGCCGACGGCGCCTGGAGTGCGACGGTTCCTGCAACGATGGACCTCACGCGTGGAGACCATACCATCGCCGTGGTCTTTGAAGGAACACAGGCGCATCTGCCTGCTGAGGCCGAAAACAGCGTCAGGGTGTGGGCGGACCTCCTCATTCAGGTTGACCCTGCCACACGCTCCTCGGTCGTGACTCGCTCGGATGGTGTCTTTGATCCCATCTTCTACTCCGGCTCCGTACAGGAGGTCGGTGGTTCCGGCGAGGTCTTTGAAAACCTCCTCCTTTCCATCGGCAACGGCTCGGATTGTGTTGGCGGCCGTGAAGGTGCACGCTGCTTCCCCACCAGCACCGTTTCGTGGTCCAACGGTAACTTCTCGCTGGGCGCCGCGGCTCCATATTGGCTTGAGGTCGGCTCGCAGTATTTCTTCCTCGACGTCGCTCGAAACGACACGCTCTATCTGAACGCTGCCAGCATCAGTCAGACCGTCTTTGTTCAGGTCGACGCTGTGATCACGGTGAACCTCCTTGACATCGTTGAAGATGAACAGGAAGAAGTCGGTGGTACTCTCACAGTTATTGCTGAAGACACCCAAGCCGGTCTCCCGGGCATCGATATCGTCGTGTACCTCTACGATGCCAACCAATCCCAACTGGCCAACCGTGGTGCTCAGACTGACGAGAACGGTCGTGCCACCTTCGTCTTTGAAGCCGATCCTCCGTACGGTGATGCAGATGTTTGGGGTCAACTCACGATGGATATCATCGTCAACGACCCACGACTGTCCGCCCAGAGCATCCAGGCATTTGAGACCCTGCGCAGCGAAGGCTTTGCCCCGCAATACGAATTTGCCGAAGAACAAGCAGAGACACCATGGTGGTCCTATCTCTTGGTGTTGGTGTTGGCGGCCTTGGTGGCCGGTGGTGTCGTGCTTTACCGTCGTAAGAAGGTCGCCGATGACCTGCTCAAGGACGCCGCCGAGGTCTTTGCCTACACCGCCGAACTCCTCGCCGCAGGTGATGCCATCCGTGAGGCCATCTTCACGTGCTACCAGGACTTGTGCGGTTTGTTGCAGCAGCGAGGCTTCCTGCGTCGAGATTTCGAGACCGTCCGTGAATTCGAGTTCGCTATCCGACAAGCCCTTCAGGGTGTTTCAGAAGATGCCTTGACGGCCTTGGACAACACGTTTGAGATGGCTCGGTACAGTCGTGAAGAGATGGGTGCTCAGCATCAGGACGTGGCGTTGCAAGCCCTCAACCGCATGGCGGGGGAAATCGCTCAGATGCAGGCCATCCCACAGCGCTGAAACTCACCGGCCAAGTGATGAGCGCAAGGGCTACGGTTGCCTTCGTGGCAGCGTCGTGGTTCACCAACGAAGGGTGAGGCGACCGTTGCTGTAGTTGGCAGCCAGGGTTGATGCCGCTTCGGTAGGGAGTGGTAATTCACGCACGAGGTTTGGGCCTTCCGTATCCTCGATGTCGAGGCGAACCAGCGTGGCCTCTTCCGTATGTTTCACGTGGAGCTGGATGGCGGCTTCGGTGGTCCCCAACAATGGAATGGTCAAGCCGTCAGGGTTGACTCGTCCATTGATCCCTTTGACCACCCATTCAAGCGCACGCTCGGGGAGACGTTCGGCCAGGCCACTCTCTGGCAGCATACCGGCCGTGACCAACACTTCGGTGTGGCGTTGTCGAACATCAGCGAGGTGGTTGTTGGCCACTTCAAAGTGGGCCTGGAGGCTGGTTGCATCCGTTTCAAGACCTTCAGGAACGGATGGCGTCAAAGCCTCAAGGCTCATGTCCTCGGTGGTCAAGTCCAACGGCTTCCATTCGTCCATGCCGTTTTGGACCCGCCGAGCCCACATGAACCTTCGGACGTGATTCAATCGGACTCCAAGGACCGGTCTGGGTGAACTTTGGAGAAAAAGCGGCGAGCGAACCGGTGGGTGGAGTCGTGATCACTCGAGTCGTTCATTCGTAAATCTTGAGGGAAGCAGCCAGCATAGGTTCGGTCGGTCACGCGGCGGTCGAGCAGCAGGATGAGGGCCCGGTCCCCGATGGAACGGATGGGCCGTCCCATGGCCTGGAGGATGGCGTTGATGGCTGGCTGGGATACCGTGTAGCGCCATGCAAGATTGCGTCCAAAGCGTTCCTCTGCGTAGGTTTTGAGTGATTTCGAGAGGACTGAGGGGGGCGAATTTGGAATGCCGATGCAGGCGACAGCGTCCAAGGCTCCGCTGTGATAGTCGACGCCTTCGGAGAGTCGAGCGCCAAACACACCAGCGAGCAGGATCTTACGACCGTTTCGCTTCTCCTCCAACAATGTGTCCACCACCTGGTCAAGGTCCTGCTTGGTCCACTCTCGGCTATCGGCCATGACGCGGGCACCTGTGAAATGGCCTTCCAACACGACTTCATTGAGCATGGCATAGGAGGGCGCAAAGACAGCGACATTGCCGGGTGAGGCGTTGATGAGCGCTTGGATATGGGCTCGGATGGCCTCGGTGTTTTGCGGGCTTCGTTCGGTGTACTTCGTGGTGACATTGTTGGCAACCAACACGGGTCGACGCATGGCGGCAAACGGCGAGGGGTAAGCCACAGCGGTGGTTCTTGAGGAGGGCAGGGCGAGGATGTTGGCGTACATGCTTGGAGGGTACAGGGTTCCCGACATCAGAAGGGCGCCTGCCGATTGTTCAAACACCGGTTTAGAGACGAGTCCAGGGTCGAGCAAGTGGGTGGTGATGCGCCCGTCTTTGCCCTTGGTATCGTAGATCATCGTCAACGCCGGCGTTGAGCCAAATTTGAGGAGGCAATCCAAAATTTCAGCCACTTTGTGAGCGTTGGGCTCCATCGGGTTGCCATCGTCGCCGGCTTCCATGTCGACATCCACGCTGGACAGGATGTCCCGGAGTTGATGGATGCGAACCGCTACATCAACGTCGGGGTGATTGGAGGATTTTGCCTCGAGTTGTTGTTGACCGGCCTTCCCCTCCACCACATCGCATGCTCGGTGAAAGACGTTCAGGACATCTTCGGTTTTGACTTCGGCTTCCTCATCACTCCCCGAGAGGCCTCGCATATAACTGCCAAACAGGGCGTCAAATCCGGCACGCGAGGCCTTCAAAACATCAAACGCCCATGCAGCAAGTCCGTGGGTGATGGAGAGGACTTCGCCACCGGGTGCTTTCATGGCTTGGGCGAGAACGCCGGCGTACTCTTCGAGTTCAATCTGCGTGTTGCGGATCATGGTTCTTGTCAACCTTTTTTCAAGCGTCATTCTGATGCGATCTGGCAGATTGTGGGCTTCGTCAACGACGATGATGATGTCTTCGAGTGACAAGTCCATCGCTTTGAGGCTGGATTCGCGCACACCGTCATCGAACAGATGGTTGTAATCGCCCACGAAAACATCAGCGCCGCTAACGGCCTCACGAGCAGCCTTCCACGGGCAGGTTTGAGCGGGCTCGCCATGAACCGTATGTGTGCGGCTGATGTCAACGAGTTCGTCAACGTGGAGCGGGCTGGCGAGAATGCGCTCTTTGAGGCCGGGAGCGGCTGTGATCCATGGTTTACATGAACGGGTTTTCCTGGCTTGGCTGCACAACAGGGAAAACACGAGGGGTGATTCCTTCGCAAAGGGTTGGACGCACATCCCGGCCTGACCCACCATGTCCACAAGACGAACAGGCATCATGCCCTTTCGTCGCTGGTTAATTCGGCGAACGGTATCGACCACGATACGATGTTGGGTTTGCCTGGATGTTAGGAAAAACACGGTCTTCTTTTGTGAAGACCGGCCGGCTACTTCGAGGGCGGCTGCCAACGATGCCGCCGTTTTTCCAATTCCCGTTGGTGCAGCAGCGAGGTGGAAGCCGCCCTCGGCGAGAGCGCTGATGCCGTCTTCGATCATCTCCAATTGGCCAGGTCGAGCAGTAGAGTGAGCGAGAAAGGGGGAAGTGGACGAATCGACGTTTGCCTCCCCTCCGTTCATATCGTTCATCCTACGGCGACCCTCCTAAAGGATTGGGATGGAGGTCACAGGTTTGACTGGTGCTCGTCAATGTGCCCAGAAGTGTGGGGGCCTGGGCACGGGGGAACCACCGCATCAACTGACGGGGGTGGAATCTGGGCCTCCCTGGCCGTCGTCCAGGGAAGCGTGTGGGGGTGTTTGGTTGTGGGAACCAAGGCCAAGGCGTGCACGACGGGCACGCTGACACAGCGAGACAAAGCTTTGCAGAACAGGCCGGTCCTGCATTGCTCCAAGGGTGGCATCACCAAGGTTGTAGCCCGAGTTTTGCCAATTCATCCCATCCCCTCCAGTCTCTCACCAATTCATTCTTGGTATTCGCTGCGTCGTATCGTTGAAGCTCTGGACGCCTCCACAGCTTCTTCGAGTGTACTGTCAATCGGGTCAATTTCTGCAACCGCCCGCCTGATGTAGAGGCTAAGCCCTTCTTGGGCTGCCTGTTCCGGCGAAACGCCGTTCAATTCGTAGAGGTGGGCAAGGCGGCGCTGATCGGCACGCCCCAAGGGGATTCGAATGGACTTCATGCCCGTGAGAAGGGGTTGATTGTGAAGGAATTCTTGGATGGCAAGTCGGACCACGTCCGAACGGTTTCGTGCGCCGTCCATGCCAACTCGTGCATCAAGGAGGGCGAGGTCTTCCTCCGTGATTCTGAGCGAAACGGCACTGGTGGGCTGACTCATCCGGGTTCCTCCTGCAAAGATAGACTGGAACAGGAGGTATATCAACATAACTCAAATAATGACAATCCGTCATTATCTGTATTACACATGAATTTCGGGTGACGTCGCCACGATTGGACAAGTTTCAAGGACGAGTCGCCGTCATCTGCCACCATGAGTCTCGTCCCAACTCGCGGCCTGTACCTGTACCTCGAAACCCTGCGTGTTGCCTTTGATGACGCCATTGTCACGGATGATGAAGCCCAAATCCTCCACATTCTCGCCCAGGCCTTGGGTGTAGCTCCAGCAGACACGGCTGAGTGCAGAGCTGTTGTGGCCGGTGAATCGCCCTCACCCTTTGTTGATGACAACGAGTTTGGTGGGCACCACATGGGTGACGCTACCACCTACCAATCCGCCCTGATCGCTGCCTTGGATGACGATGTCATCAGCGAAGACGAATGGGCGATGCTTGACCACCTGCGCCGGATCATTGGCCTCCAAGAGGATCAACACGCCCTGATTGAGGAGTCCATTCGGGCCATGAGCGAGGTCGACGAAGAAGGGCAACGTCGCATCGAACGGCTCGAGCGATACCTCACGGTGTGCACCTTCTGAGCCTCCATTTTTCTTTGGGAATCTTCGGTCACGGAGATGGAACAGGGGTAACCATTAGAAAGGGACTGTGTAAGGGCGGCGCAACACACCTATGGGTGTGAGAAGGTATGCCAATGAGCCCCAGTGATGCAATTTATGCAAAAGTCGTAGCCCGTGACCCCGACCAACCTGAATTCCACCAAGCGGTGAAAGAAGTTCTTGAATCGCTTGAGCCTGTGCTCGAGGCCAATCCAGAGTACATTTCGGTTGTTGAGCGTGTGGTTGAGCCCGAACGACTCATCCATTTCCGAGTCCCCTGGGTTGATGATTCAGGCGTCACCCAAGTGAACCGTGGTTTCCGAATTCAATTCAACGGTGCCATTGGCCCTTACAAGGGTGGGCTTCGCTTCCACCCCAGTGTGAACACCTCCATCCTCAAGTTCCTTGCCTTTGAGCAGATTTTCAAGAACTCCTTGACCGGTCTGCCCATGGGCGGTGGTAAAGGTGGTGCTGATTTCGACCCCAAGGGCAAGTCCGACGGCGAGGTCATGAGGTTCTGTCAGTCTTTCATGATGGAACTATGGCGCCACATCGGCCACGATTGCGATGTTCCTGCCGGTGACATCGGTGTCGGCGGTCGTGAAATTGGCTACATGTTTGGCATGTACAAGCGCTTACAGAACGAGTTCCAAGCCGGTGTACTGACCGGCAAGGGTCGCGCCTACGGCGGTTCGCTGATTCGACCTGAGGCAACGGGCTACGGCCTGGTTTACTTCGCTCGTGAGATGTTGGCCACCAAGGGCAAGTCCTTCGAGGGCGCAACCGTCTCCATTTCCGGGTCCGGCAATGTCGCTCAGTTTGCTTGTGAAAAGGTCCTCGACCTCGGCGGCATACCCGTCACCTTCTCGGACTCCTCTGGTTTCATTCACGACCCTGACGGCATCGACCGTGAGAAGTTGGCTTGGGTCATGGACCTCAAGAACAACCGACGTGGACGGATCTCCGAGTATGCCAAGCAGTACCCCTCGGCTACCTTCACCGCCAGTGCCCCTGAGCCCTCCGTGAACGGCCTGTGGGACGTGAACGTCGACGTTGCCCTCCCTTGTGCAACCCAGAACGAACTCAACGGAGAAGAAGCCAAGATGCTGGTGGCCAACAACGTGATCGCTGTTGGAGAAGGTGCTAACATGCCGTGCACCCCCGAGGCCGTTGAGGTCTTCCAAAAGGCTGGCGTGCTGTTTGCTCCCGGTAAGGCCAGCAACGCCGGTGGTGTCGCCACCTCTGGTCTCGAGATGTCGCAGAACTCCCTTCGCTTGTCCTGGACCCGAGAAGAGGTTGACAATCGCCTTGAGGCCATCATGGTCGACATCCACAAGAACGCCTTTGAGACCGCC
>Ga0213866_10003429_pt1 | contig 10780 bp, 10 predicted proteins | sample PICome_11_FD_160079 | JGI IMG/M metagenome (GOLD analysis project Ga0213866, IMG submission 160079) | Coastal seawater microbial communities near Pivers Island, North Carolina, United States - PICO284 | ecosystem: Environmental > Aquatic > Marine > Coastal | place: USA: North Carolina... | reverse complement strand
AAAACTTTGAACAGTATTTACAAAAGACTAAATAAATAATTCCTATGTCAGAAAATATTTTAGAAATTAACAATCTATCAAAATATTTTGGAGGATTAGCTGCTGTTTCAGATTGTTCTTTAAAAGTTAAGAAAGGAACAATCACTGGAATTATTGGACCCAATGGATCTGGCAAAACAACTTTATTTAATTTAATTGCTGGAAATTTAAAATCATCTGGTGGATCTGTGACTTTCGATCAAGAAAATATTACAGATGCACCATCTTATGAATTATTTTCTAAAGGCCTATTAAGAACTTTTCAAATAGCTCATGAATTTTCAAATTTATCAGTGTTGGAAAATTTAATGATGGTTCCAGGAGATCAATCTGGAGAAAAACTGATGACAGCTTTATTAAAACCAAAGTTGGTTGCAGAAGAAGAGGCTGTAGTTAAAGAAAAAGCTAAAGAAGTTGTTGATTTTTTAAATTTAGGTCATTTAACCAATGAACTTGCAGGAAATTTATCGGGGGGTCAAAAGAAACTTTTAGAATTAGGTAGAACTATGATGGTAGATGCTAAATTAGTTTTACTTGATGAGGTAGGAGCAGGAGTAAATAGAACTTTACTTAAAGATCTTGGAACAGCCATTGAAAAACTAAATAAAGAAAAGGGTTATACCTTTTGTATGATTGAGCATGATATGGATTTTATTGGCAGATTATGTGATCCTGTAATAGTTATGGCAGAAGGTTCAGTGTTATTTGAGGGAACAGTTGAAGAAGCCAAGAAAGATGAAAAAGTAATCGAAAGTTATTTAGGTAGAGGCTCAAAACTTAAGGATCAAAACTAATGGCTTATTTTGAAGGAAATGGAATGACAGGTGGATATGGTAATGGACCTGATATTATCAACTCTTGTACTGTTAATGTAAATAAAGGTGAGATAGTTTCAATTCTTGGACCGAATGGTGCTGGAAAATCAACAGCCATGAAAGCAATGCTTGGATTACTTAACTTAAAATCAGGTTCTGTAATCATAGATGGCAAAGATATTTCAAAATTATCTCCACAAGATAGAGTAAAAGAAGGAATTTCATTTGTTCCTCAAACTAAAAATGTTTTTGCAGGAATGACTGTTGAGGAAAACTTAGAAATGGGTGCTTTTCTTATAAATGAAGAAATTAAAGACACAATTGAGGAAATTTATAATTTATTTCCTATTCTAAAAGAAAAACGAAGCCAATTTGTAGGCGAACTATCTGGTGGACAAAGACAACAAGTAGCTCTTGGCCGTGCATTAATGATCAAACCAACAGTACTAATGTTAGATGAACCTACAGCTGGAGTTTCACCAATTGTAATGGACGAATTATTTGATCATATAGTAAAAGTTAAAAGAACAAATGTTGCAATTTTAATGGTAGAGCAAAATGCAAAACAAGCTCTAAATATTTCTGATAGAGGATATGTTTTAGTGACTGGTGAAAATCGATATTCTGGAACTGGTGATGAATTATTAAATGACCAAAGAGTAAGAAGCTCTTTTTTAGGAGGATAGTATGGATTTTTTAAATGCAATTATACTTTTATTAAATTATATTTTTGTTCCAGCTTTAGCTTATGGTTCTCAATTAGCATTGGGCGCAATCTTTGTTACTCTAATTTATGGGATTTTAAGATTTGCTAACTTTGCAACAGGAGACATGATGTCTTTTGGAACAATGGTGACGATTTTATTTACTTGGTATTTTCAATCTATTGGAATTACACTTGGAGTATTACCAACAGCATTAATAGCTATCCCATTTGCAATTTTATTTATGATTATTTACATGCTGTTTATCGATAAGTTTGTATTTAAATATTATAGAGTGAATAAAAGTCCACCAGTTCAATTGGCAATGGTTAGTATTGGAGTGATGTTTGTAACTCAAGCAGTTGTCAGAATTATAATTGGTCCATCAGATAGAAGATTTTTTGATGGAGAAAAATTTATTATCAAAGCGAGAGAATTTAAAGAAATGACAGGGCTTAACGAAGGCCTTGCTCTAAAATCTACACAAGTAATAACAATATTTGTGACAATCGTATTAGTTTCTCTTTTATTCTGGTTTTTAAATAAGACTAAAACAGGAAAAAGTATGAAAGCTTATTCTGATAATGAAGATTTAGCATTACTTTCAGGAATAGATCCAAAAAAAATAGTAATGATTACTTGGATTATTGCAGGAATTTTAGCAACTATTGGAGGAGCTTTGTATGGTCTAGATAAAAGTTTTAAACCTTTCACTTATTTCAATAATATGCTTCCTATATTTGCTGCAGCAATTGTTGGAGGAATAGGAAATCCATTTGGAGCCTTTTTGGGAGGATACGTTATTGCTTTTTCCGAAATACTTTTAACCTATGCTTATAAAAAGTTTTTTATGTATATTTTACCAGAAAGTATGGCGCCTGAAAGTTTAGTCCAACTTTTATCAACAGATTATAAATTTGCAGTTTCATTTTCAATATTGGTCATTGTATTGCTTTATAGACCATCAGGAATATTTAAAGGAAAAGTATTGTGAGAAAGAATTTAAATGTAATAGCTGCTTATAGCATAATGATGGGTTTAATTATTCTAGTAGGAATTTTTCAATCTTGGAACGTAGCACTTTCAATATTTAATCTTTGTTTAATATCTGCAGTAATGACTATGGGTGCAAATATTCAGTGGGGTTATGCAGGATTAATTAATTTTGGAATTATGGGTTATACGGCTTTAGGAGGTTTGGCTGCTGTATTGATTTCTGTTGATCCGGTGCAAGAAGCATGGAGAGCTGGTGGATTTGATATTTTAATGTGTCTATGGCTAATAATTGTAATGGTATTAGCTATAAGATTTATTTTAAAACATTTTGAAAAATCAAAATTAAGAACTTACGGGATAGCAGCAATTATAGTTTCCGGAATTATAATTATTAGAGTAACAGCTGAACCTGGGATAGAAGCAATAGAGGGAGTTAATCCGGCAAAAACAGGTTTTCTTGGTGGCTTTGGTTTACCAATTATTTTTTCTTGGATTGTTGGAGCATTTTTTGCAGGCGGACTAGCTTTCATAGTTGGAAAAGTAGCTTTGGGCTTAAGAGCTGATTATTTGGCAATTGCTACTTTACTTATTTCTGAAATTGTAATTGCAATAATTAAGCATGAAGACTGGCTAACAAGAGGGGTTAAAAATGTAATCGGTCTAAAAAGACCAGCACCTTATGAGGTTGATCTACAAACTACTGAGTGGTTTATTAATTTGGTTGAAAGATTTAATTCAGGAAAATTAGCTTTAATTTCAAACTTAGCTGATCGACAAACAATATTAAATCAGATGGTAATTGAAGGTTCATCTATTTTTGTAAAACTTTGTTATTCAGGATTGTTTTTAATTATTGTTATAATACTTTTGATTTTAACTCAAAAAGCTCTTTACTCTCCGTGGGGAAGAATGATGAGAGCTATAAGAGATAATGAAGAAGCAGCAAATGCAATGGGAAAAAATGTTGTTAAACAGCATCTTTTAATATTCATCCTTGGATCAGCAATTGTTGGGATAGCTGGTGCGATGTTAGTTACCCAAGATGGTTTATTTACACCAGGAAGTTATAGACCTATGAGATATACATTTTTGATTTGGGTAATGGTTATAGTTGGTGGAAGTGGTAACAATTTTGGAGCAATTTTAGGTGGTTTTGTTGTATGGTTTTTATGGATTGAAGCGGCACCAATAGCATTATTCTTGATTAATTTTTTCACAGCAGGAATACCAGAAACGAATGCACTTAAAGCTCACTTAATAGAAAGTGTACCATATTTTAGATTTTTAATGATGGGCTTAGGATTATTGTTGATCATGAGATTTAGACCAAAAGGTATACTTCCTGAAAAAATAGAAATAAAATAAACAATATATGAAATATATTATATTAGGCGCAGCGATAGCTTGGGCCATGTATATGGCCGATAAGTATATATTTTAATTGTCATTACATTTTGACTAATACTCTTTGTAAACTCTAATAAAATTGGATGTCTATTTTAAATTATCTTGATTTTAATTTATCTCAATTTTTAATAATTTTATTTGTTGTTTTTATTGCATCAATAATCAGAGGATTTAATGGTTTTGGATTTTCTGCAACATGTATTTCTGGTTTTTCCTTTATACTTCCTGCAATAGAAATAGTTCCTATCATATTAATACTAGAAGTTTTTATAAGTATTTTTATGATTCCATATATTTGGAATAAAATAGATTGGAATTTTGTATTTAAACTTTTAATTGGTATTGGAATTGGATCTCCAGTTGGATTATATTTATTAAAATATCTTTCTCCTGAAACCACTCATTTATATGTATGTTTGATAATTATTTTTTTTTCTTTGCTTTTAATGAAAGGTTATACCAATAAAAATATTAATAATAATCAATCCAAAATTTTTACCGGAATCATTTCTGGAGCTTTAAATGGATTAACAACACTTGGGGGTATGCCGGTTGCATTATTTTTGCTGATTACCAGTATCCAACCAGCTGTAATAAGGGGTTCTTTAGCAGCATTATTTTTTTTAACAGATGTCTATGCTTTTATCTTAAGTTTTTTTGGTGGCATTGTTGATATGATTACTGTGTATCGAACAGTTTCATTAATTATAATTTTACCCATAGGTGCATATATAGGAAATAAGTTTTTTATTAAGAGTAAGGAACAACTTTACAGAAAAGTTGTTTTTTATTTTTTAATAGTGATTTCAATTTTTGGCATTTTGAGAATTTTTGGGAATATTTAGATATAAAAAAACCCCAGTAATTTTCATTACTGGGGTTTTAAATTAGATAGTAATTATCTTTGTTTTTTAGTTTTAAACTTTCCGCCTTTTACTTCTTGCTCTAAGAAAGAACCTTCAGCTTCACCAACGTCAGTAAAAGTTACTCCAGTTGCACCTTCGTAATTTATCTTTTTACCTTTAGCTAGTAAATCCAATCCTTTTTTAAGCTCACCTGGATAAATTTTAGTTCCAGGAGCGTTAGCAACATCCATTACATTTTTTGCAATTGATGCTCTGTCAGCAGAGTTTCCTGCTTGCATTGCTAAAACAATTAAAGCTGCAGCGTCATATGACTCACCTGTGTATGGTCCAGAAGAATCAATACCACCAGCCTTTGCTACCTTAGCAAACACACCAGCACCTTTTCCAGTTGAACCTGGCATTGAACCAAAAGATTTACTTAGATCTTTTCCAAATGCATCAACAAGAGATTGACCAATCATTCCATCTGATAAAACAAACTTATCAAATGCACCAGAATCTAAAGAAGCTTGAATAATACCTTTTCCACCTTGGTCAAGGTAACCAATTACAGCTACTGCATCACCACCTGCTGAAGCAAGAGTTGCTACTTCAGATGAGTAATCTGCTTTACCATCTTCATGAGCAGTTACAGTAGTTACTTTAATCCCATGACTTTCAACTGCTGCTTTATATACATCAGCTAAACCTTTTCCATAGTCATTGTTAGTGTATGTGATTGCTACGCTTTTAACTTTTCTGTCCTTAGTAATATCAGCTAAGATTTGACCACCTCTAGCATCTGATGGAGCAGTTCTAAAAAAATACCCATTATCGTCTAAAGTTGTTAAACCTGGTGAAGTTGCTGATGGTGAAATCATTACTACACCATTAGGTACAGCAACGTTTGATGCAATCGCACCTGTTACACCTGAACAGTCAGCACCCATGATAGCTGCTACACCTTGTGATATAACACCTTCAGCTGCTGCAGTTGCTGCTGCTGAGTCAACACAAGTTGAGTCTGCTCTTACTACTTCAATTTTTTTTCCACCTAATAGTGAACCTGAGTCTGATGCTTCTTTAAAAGCAAGTTCTGCAGATCCAGCCATTGCTGGTGTTAGAGATTCAATAGGACCAGTAAATCCAAGAATAATCCCCATCTTAATCGCATGTCCATCTGCCATTACATTAGTTCCAAAACTTGAAACAAACATAAACGCAGCAATAAATAGTTTTTTCATTATCTTCCTCTTTTATTGTTAACAATTTATAAAAAGGTAATTTAATTACGATTATGGTTATTTTACAATGGTTAAATTATCTCGTTTTATGAAGTAAAAATACAGAAGTTAAGACAATTATACTTCCTACCACAAATAGAAATGTTGGCACTTCGCCAAATATTAAAAATGATAATCCAATTCCAAAAATTGGAAATAAAGAGTATGAGGGGAAAATTTGTCCTACGGTATAAAATTTATATAGATAAAACATTAGTAAATGCGCTCCTAAAGAAACCACAACAGCTTGATAGAATATAAAAATCCAAGTAGTTAAGTTTATTGATGTAATATTTGAGATTACATTGCCTTCAACAAGATAAGACAAAATCATCAAGATAATAAATCCAAACAAACCTGTAAACGCATTAGTTAAACTTATATCTAAACTTTTTAACTGTCTTGAATAAACTTGAGCTAAGCCAAAAAATAAAGCCATTAAACCAGCATAAAATAATCCTAAAATATTATTAGCTAATTCAGGGTCAAAAAATATAATTATTATTCCAAAAAAAGCACAAAAAATTAAAATCCATTTTTTTAAACTTATATTTTCACCTATCATTAATGCACTTAACAAAACTCCAAATGGTATTGCTAATTGCGAACCAACAATAACAGGTGAGATGATAGAGGAATAAAAAAGAGATAGTGTCATAAAAACATAGACCATCACTCCCATCGATATTGAAAAAGCAATAAGGGAGGGTAGATATTTTTTCTCAGGTATCTTAAATTTCCAATATGGAATTAGTATAATTAAAACTATTCCCATTCTAAGTGATGCCATGAGAATAGGGGGAACAGAGTCGTTTAATGCTAATTTTGTAACTGGAAATGCACTGCCATAAGCAATTGCAATAAAAAGTAAAATAAGTAAATGTTTTAAAGGCAATTTGTTATCCCATTGTAAATGGGTCATCCATAGGATCTTCAGATGAATTAAACCAAGTAGTTTTTATTCGTGTATACTCTTTAATAGATTCTATTCCAGCTTCTTTACCGTAACCACTATCTTTAATTCCTCCAAACGGTGCTGATGGGGATATCAATCTGTATGTATTAACAAACACTATTCCAGCTCTTACCGCTTTTGAAACTCTCATAGCTCTTCCTAGATTGGTAGTATAAATTCCTGATGATAAACCATATTGGTTATCATTCATTTTATGGATTGCTTCTTCTTCATTTTCAAATTTCATCACTGATAAAACAGGACCAAATAATTCGTTCTCTGCTGTAGGTAGATTATGATTTTCACATTCAATGATGGTTGCAGGAAAGTAATAGCCTTCATTTGAAATTGTTGACCGCTTTCCCCCACATCTAATTTTTCCACCTTGTTCGACTGTGGCTTTGATGTTTTTTTCAATATTTTCTAATTGTTTAAAGCTATTTAAAGGACCCATCTGTGTATCAGGATCCATGGGTGATCCTAGTTTTATGCCTTCAGCTTTTTTAACAAGTTTATCTAAAAATTCGTCGTAAATTTTTGATTGAATATATAATCTTGATCCAGCAATACAGCTTTGACCACTTGCTGCAAAAATACCAGCAGTGATACCATTTAATGCATTTTCTTGATCAGCATCATTAAATAAAACGACAGGACTTTTTCCACCTAATTCTAAACTCACCTGCGAAAGATTGTCTGCAGAGTTTCTTACAATATGTCTTGCTGTTTCAGGCCCACCTGTAAAAGCAATTTTTTCAACTAAATCATGTGTCGTTAAAGCTCTACCACAAGGTTCTCCTAAACCTGTAATTACATTTACTACTCCTTTAGGCAATCCTGCGTTTTCAATTAATTTTGCAAACTCTAACAATGTAACTGGTGCTAATTCTGAAGCTTTAATGACAACTGTATTTCCCATTGCAAGTGCAGGTGCTAACTTTACAGCAGTTAATAGCATTTGTGAGTTCCAAGGAATTATTGCAGCTATAACACCAATTGGTATACGTGTTGTTGTAACTTGCATATTAGGTTTATCTATTGGAACAACGGTTCCTTCAACTTTATCGGCTAATCCTGCATAATAATCATAGTATTCAGCAATGTAAGTTGCCTGTGTTTTAATTTCTTTAAATAATTTTCCAGTATCTATTGTTTCTATTTTTCCCAAATGCTCGGCGTTAGATCTTAGTTGTTCAGCAATGTTTCGTAAAAATTTTGCTCTTTCTCTTGGATGAAGTTTAGACCAAGAACCATCAAAAGCTTTTTGTGCAGCCTTTACCGCTTTATCAACATCAGCTTCACTGGCCTCTGGCACTGTTGCCCAAACATTATTTGTTTCTGGATTTAATGTTTCAATTTTTTTTCCTGATGACGATTCAACCCACTCACCATCAATATACATTTTAAAATTTTTAATTTCTGACATCTAATTATAAATAAAATTCTTAAGCGCTATATTTACATCATCTGCACACTCGATACTACAAAGATGTTTTCCATTTTTGATTTCGATAAATTTAGAGTTTGCAAGGTCTTTTGCTAAAGATTTTGACATAGTAACAGTTGATCCTGGGTCATCTGAACCTGTCATAATGAGTGCTTGCGTATCAATTTTTTTTATAAACTCAATATCATCTCTATGATTTGCAAATAATTTATAAGCTTTTAAAAAATTATCATGTTCTTTTGGGTTTTTATTTAAAATACTCATAAACTCATTATAAACATCAGGATTATCATCTAAATATCTATCACTAAACCATCTTTTCAATGCTTGTCTTGAAATAGGTTTGTTTAATTTAGCTTGCTCAAATCTATCTAAAACTTTTAATCTTTGTTCTTCAGTTCTTTGGTAAGTTGTTCCCATTAAGGTTAGTGTATTTAAATATTCTTTATATTTTGATGCAAAGTCTATAGCTATTAGTGAACCTAAAGAAAAACCAATCAGATTGATTTTCTTCAAATTTAAAAAATCTATTAGAGATTTAAGTTGATTTGAAAAATCATTTAAAGTTACATCATGATTTTTTAGCTCAGTTCTTCCATGTCCCAATAGATCATAAGTTAAAGTAGAAAACTCTTTAAATGAGTTTATTTGTGGCTTCCACATTTTATGATCAAGCCCAACTCCATGAATAAAAACTGAGGGAATTGTATCTTTATTTATATAAGAATAATAACTACCCTTAAGGTCAAAACCTTGAGACATTTTATTTTGGATCTAGTCCCATTTCCTTCATATCTTGATAACGGTCACCAGTTCTTGCGTGAGCTCTGCCTGATGAAGCTCCACCTATAGCAATTACAATCTCATCATCAAATGGCGCATCATGAATAGTAAATTCATGTGTTAAATAATAGGGTCTTAGTCCCGAGTCAGTTTTATGCATCATTGGAATTGATATTTTAGAACCTGCTGGTCCTCTTGTGTTTGTAAAACTTAGATAAGAAGTCCCGCCAACAGCATCTCTAAATTTGTTTCCAAATCTTAAAGTGTGAATAAAAGCTGAAGCGTGCTCAATTTCACCATTAAGCCCAACAATTCCAGCTTTACCGTAAGCTAAAATTTTATCAGCTGAACCAATTTCTTTTATTAGTTCTGGAACCAAAATATCACCTAACTTTGGTGCAAGATCTAAAATAACTGGTTTTAAATCTTCAACAAAACCTTGTTCTGCCCAAGGGTTTTTAAAAACAGCTGCAACAGATACAAGGAGCACTGGCTCTTTTGCTTTCTTACCACCCTCAATAAAAGTTTTATCTACAAATTTAGTAAATTTTCTAAGTTCAAGAGTCATTAGCTAGCTTTTTCAACACTATCATTTTGAAAGTTAATTTTTGGTATCACTTCATCATTAAACAGTTTTATACTTCTCATGCAAGCTTCATGATCTATCCCTGGAAAATTAGACCAAACTTGTAGATTTTGAAGATTTAACTCTGATTTAAGTTCATTGATTTTATTTACAACATATTCTGGTGTTCCAAATAATAAATTTCTCTTATGTAGAAAGTCATAATTTAATAAATCTAGTTTGTGTTTAGTCTCTGGCAATTCTTCACCTGGATCCATATGATTTCCAAGACCACGCCAATGACATACCCATCTCATATAATTAATAATATGTTCACCTGCTAATTTTTCTGCTTCTTCCATAGTTTCAGCAACAAACATATCTCTTACTAATGATATTCCTTCCCCCAAAGGAACATTTCTATCTTCTGCCTTAGACTTTGCTTCTTGATATATTTCAAATCTTTTCTTTAATGCTTTAACGGTTGGAATCCACATAATGGTATTCAATCCATTTTGAGCTGCCCATTCAATTGACCTAGCTCCATCAACAACTTGCCATATTGGGGGATGAGGATTTTGTTTCGGTTTAGGAACAATGCTAATTTTTTTCATTTCATTTGTTTTTGTATCTAAAAATTTATCACTAGGAGGACTCATATCATGTTGCCAAGTAAAATTTGGTGAAGGATAAGTATAAAATTCACCTTGGTGACTAAAAAATTCTTCAGTCCAAGCTTTTTTCATGATTGTTAAACTTTCTTCAAATAGTCTAAAGTTTTTAGCTTGGTCTTTTAAGTCAGCTTCTTTATTCATATTAACAGCTTCTCTTCCATAAATACCTCGACCAATTCCAACCTCAACTCTTCCATTGGATAATTGATCCAATAAAGCAATATCTTCTGCTAATCGAATTGGATTATGGAATGTAATTACACTGCA
>Ga0213866_10003428_pt1 | contig 10782 bp, 4 predicted proteins | sample PICome_11_FD_160079 | JGI IMG/M metagenome (GOLD analysis project Ga0213866, IMG submission 160079) | Coastal seawater microbial communities near Pivers Island, North Carolina, United States - PICO284 | ecosystem: Environmental > Aquatic > Marine > Coastal | place: USA: North Carolina... | reverse complement strand
CGATGGAGGAGCCAGAGAGGTCTTGGGTGACGCTGCCGGTCACGTTGGTCTCGTTGTCAAAGCTAATCGAGGTGATCTCAAGCGGCGAGCCGCCATCGGACATTAGCGTGTACGTGAGCGGCAGAGCAGCACCGGTGAACACGTCACCGAGCATTTCGGTACCAGCATCCATCACTGGCGTAGCATCGCGTTCGACGCTCATACGAGCGGGACCGCTCATGCGAACGTTATCGATGTAGATGCCGTCGTCCCAAGCGCGATTGGTGTGGTAGGCTTGGATGCGAATCACCACGTCGTTGCTGAATTGCTGGCTTGCGCCGCGCACTTCTTCTGCAACATCGAAGCTGATCTGCTGCCAGCCCTCAACTGCGCGGTTTTGGAACTCCATGCGAGCAATGGTGCGAATCCAGCTTGATCCGCCGTTCACCGAGAGGTAGACATTTTCAAACCAGTCTTGACCCTCATAGGTGCCGTTCCACCAAAAGGAGAATTCCATCTCATCGCTCTGTTCGTCGTAGGACGAGAGGTCGAAGTGGAAGTCCAACGCCGAAACGCAGGTGCTGCTCATTTCGTCGGCGATGTACATGCCGCGGCCCTGCTGGGCTGCGACGCCGTAGTAGCCGTCATAGCGCAGTTGCATGCGCGCTTCGTTGCTCGAGGTGCCGTTGTTGCTCGCGCTGTTCTGCGGCAGGTTTGAGCTACTGGTGCTGTTGTAGGGCGCGCTGCTCATACTGGTGTTGAGCACGGCGTTGGCGGTCCAGCCATCTTCAAAGTCACAGACCCATGGGAAGGTGTCTTCCGCCTTGTAGATGCCGACTTGCGCGAAGTTCATCGGGAACTCACCTTGAATCTCAGCGCTCGAGCTCGACACGCTTACTGCCTGAGCCGAGGTCAAACTCGCTCCAGCTAGAGCACCAGCCGTTGCCATGCTCGTAAAGTCGTAGGTGATCCAGAAGTAGCGTCCGTTCGAATCATGCTCGTGCGTGTATGTCACCGAGGTGTTCGAGCGCGAAGATTGCGAGATGTTCTGCGCGCTAGAAAGCGAAAGCGCGGCTACACCATTGGTGAAAGTCCCGCTCGCAACTTGGCTATCAGACGAATCCCATTCGCCGTTGTTGTTGTTGTCGTACCAAAGCTTGACTGAGCTGATTTCAGAATCAGACATGTTGCCGGTCTTGGTGACGCTGACAGCGGAAAGCGACTGCGTGCCGCCGAGTGCCTCTGCAAAGAAGCCGCCAACAACAACATTCGAATCGCCGGCCGAGACACTGCTTTGATCATGGCCGAGCCCGATGTTTGGCTGAGTCGGGTTATTGTTCTGCGTGTTGCGCAGGAAGCGATCGCCATAGCGCTGAACGCGCAGCGAATCAGTCACCTCGCGCAGCGAGAGGTTGTCAACGTAGCCCCACGAGCCGCTGGTGCCCGAGAGCTGGATGCGAATCACGACGTCATCAGTGAAGCTCTGACCGCGCTGGGTGAAAGCCTGCGAGACGTCGTGGCGGAATTCGCGGAACCACTCGCTCGTTGAGTAATCGTGCATGTGGTAGAGCTTGGTGAACCAGGACTGGCCGCCGTTGTTGCTCAAGAAGACGCCGTGATACTGCCAGTGTGTGCTGTTGCCGTACATCGAGCTGTAGTTCATGAAGTTCCAGGCAAACTCGATCGTGTCTTGACTTGCGTTGAAACTCGATAGATCGAAGTGGTAGTCCACTGCCGAGCAGGTGTAGCTGGAGTTTGAATAGAAGGCGAGTTGCTTCTCACCGTTCTTTGGCACGCGATTGGTTTGCACGTCGTAGCCGCGCACATCCATGCGCCAATCGCCGACTTGCTGCGGGTAGTTTGAAGTATTCACACCGTTGTTGGCAGAGCTGTAGTAGGGGCGTTGTTGCGCGCCCGCGCCCTCGCTCGTCGCGTTGAATCCAAAGGTGCCGTCTTCGAAGTCATGCTTCCACGGGAGGCTTGAAGCCTTACCTGCAACGACCGAAACACCTGGATTGATCGGGAAACTCGCTTCGATTGTACTGGTTGCGCCGAAGTCTTCGCGATCTTCGATCATCACGCCGAAGCTTGAACCGGGCTCTGCGCTTGACTTGAGGGCCATCGAGAAGAGCAGCCCGCCCGCAGAGCTGTTCGCCGAGGTAAAGAGCGGCGTGCCCGTAAAGGTCACCTCTCCACCGGAAAGTTGCCCTTCAGCAATGAAGGTATCACCGGTGTCCAATTGGCCGTTGCCATTGTTGTCGGCCCAGAGACGCACGGCGTCGACGTCGGCGTCATCAACCGAACCCGTCGCGGTCAGCGTGAGGGACTCGAGGCGGCAGAAGCTGTTGACGCTGGAGATCTTGATGCCACCGACAAAGTGGTTGGCAGTCGCGTTTGTCGCGAGCGGCGTGGTGGCAGGAATGGCCTCGCCACGGAAGCCGGGCTTGACGTACTCGCGATCCTTCCAGTCGGCAATCTGGGAAGCTGTGCGGCAGTAATTCCAAACGCGAAGTTCATCGATCGCGCCGTAGAAGTTGTCGCCGTTGTTGTAGCTGGGGCCGTAGAAGCGGGCCTGTGAGAAGCCGATGCTGCCTACGTTGTACTCATTCCAGCGGGCGCCATCGTAGTAGAAGGTCCAACGGTAGCCGTCCCACGTCATGGCGTAGTGATGCCACTGCCCGTTGTAGCGTTCGCTTGAGGGAGCGCCTAGGTTCGCGCTGCTCCACTGATTGGTGTAGACGACTGAGTCGTTGCTGCCCACGTACCACCAATAGTAGCTGCTGTTACCGATATAGCTGGCGCTCGACGTGGTCGTCTTGTGCCAGTACTCCATCGTCCAGCCGGAGTTGTTCGGATTCCAGTCGTAGCCGGAATCCATATAGATGCCGTTGCTGCTCAGGTTGTTCGTACTGAGACAGTTGCCGAACACGCCGGAGTTGCTCCAGTGCCCATTGTTCATGGTCACGGTGCCGTACTCTGGGCCGTCAGTGCCCTGATTCCGGGCTTGTGTGCCGGTGGACTCGTTGAAGTTGTAGACGAGAATAGGCTCGTCTTGGGCGTTCAATACGCCAGCTAAGGCGGCTACTGCCAGAACCAGGCAGGCCGCACACCACATACTCAATCGCATTTAGTCGCTCCTCAGTTAACCCAAAAACGAAACTGCCTGAGACGTCTACGTAACGTCTGCGGCAAATACCGTCATTGGTTGGATGAAGGAAAACCCAGCAGTCTCGCTTGCGCGACCTTGCCTCCTCACTCCAAGGCTTGGGTCACGTGAAACACTTTGGCGGAACTGTGATTCGCACACCTCGAGTCGCATATTTCGCGCGGGAAGGTTGGGCTTCCGTTCGCTAGATGCTAGGCAAAGAGTGGAAGGAGTTCAACTTCACTTGGCGAAAAAGTGCATGAAAATGACTTCACGGAAAGGGTATCAATAATGAGAGTCTACCAGCAATTGGTTTACGCTATCTTTTTATGGAGGCTGTGGAGCGGCCTGAATCTTGCTAGTTGATGTCAGCAAGTTGTGGGAAAGCTGGAGCGATAGGCCAACGCGTTTCGCGTGGAGCAATGTAGCCTCATGCGCAAAAGGAGCGCGCCGATGACAGAACGACAAAAGCAAAATTCTAGTGCGGAACGAAGCGATTCGGTCTGCTTCGAGCGCAGAGTCGAGGTGCTTTGCGATCAGCCGCCAAACGCAAGCGGCCAGTACGTTCTCTACTGGATGACCGCTGCTCGTCGCAGCCGCTCGAACTTCGCGCTGCAGCGCGCCGTTGAGTGGGCGATGCAGCTCAGCGTGCCTTTGATGGTGCTGGAGCCTCTGCGGCTAGGCTACCGCTGCGCCGGTGACCGCTTTCACGCTTTTGTGATAGAGGGGATGCGGGAGAACGCGCGTCAGTTTGCGAAGGCTGGGTTTCGCTACCTCCCATACGTCGAGCAGAAGGCGGACGCGGGGAAAGGATTGCTCGCTGAACTCTCGAAACGCGCGAGCGTCGTGGTGGGGGACGACTATCCGATCTTCTTTCTTCCCAAAATGCGGGTAAGCGCTGCAAAGCAAGTTCACTGCCGCTTCGAGAGTGTTGACGCAGCATGCATTCTTCCGATGAGGCTGAGCGAAAAGCCCTTCGCGCGCGCATACGATTTTCGGCGCTTCATGCAGAAGAACATGCGCTGGGCGCTGGAACGCTGGCCAGTCGAAGACCCTCTTATGGGACAGAAAAAACTTCGGGGGGCGGAAGTGGCGGAGAGTATTTTGCAGCGCTGGCCGATGCTATCTGGGGATGTCCTTGCCGGGGGAAGTGAAGAGCTAGACTCATTCGTCCAAACACTTCCTCTCGATCACAGTGTGGCGCGGGCGCGACATAGAGTTGGTGGATCGAGCGCCGCACAATCTCAGTTAGACTTATTTGTTAGCGATAGACTCTCCCGCTACGCAGATGATCGCGCGCACCCCGATCAAGATGCGTCGAGCGGACTCTCACCGTGGTTGCACTTCGGGCACATCGGGCCACACGAAGTGTTTGACGCGGTGCGCAAGGCTGAGGGCTGGTGGCCAATGGCGTTGGCCGAGAAAGTCAGCGCGAAGCGCGAGGGCTGGTGGGGGATGAGCGCGGGGGCTGAATCCTTCATGGACGAGTTCATCACCTGGCGCGAGCTTGGCTATCACTTCTGCCATCACCGCGACGACGCAGACTCCTACGACGGTCTTCCCGACTGGGCGAAGCTTTCGCTCTCCGAGCACGAAGGCGACCCGCGCTGGGCGGAGCTTCCGCTCGATCAGCTCGAAGGTGCGCAGACGGATGATCCGCTCTGGAACGCGGCGCAGCGCCAGCTCGTGCGGGATGGGATCATCCACAACGCGCTGCGCATGCTCTGGGGCAAGAAGGTGATCGGTTGGAGCAAGACGCCCCGCGAGGCCTTTGAGCGGCTGCTCTACCTCAACGACAAGTACGCGCTCGACGGCCGTGATCCCAACAGCTACTCCGGCATCGGCTGGGTCTTCGGCCGCTTCGACCGCGCCTGGGGCCCCGAGCGCGAAATCTTCGGCAAGATCCGCTACATGACCAGCGAAAGCTCCGCCAAGAAGTGGAAGCTGAAAGGTTGGCTTGAGCAGTACGGACCGAAGCAGGCAGAGCTTTTTGAACGCTAAGCAACTTTAGGCGCTTGTCATTCTTGCTTGAAGGCGACTTTTCTCTATTCTCTCAATCATCTGCATAGGATTCAGAGTAGCAGTCCAGTACCGCTTGAACAGCCCGTGAATCGGCTTCATCAAGCAGAAAACTGACGTCCATCGCGCCACGCAGAATCCGAAGCCTGCCTGGCGCTGCCTCCTCCGCGATCAAGTAAGAGTATGCTCCGGTGCGGACGCAAGTCGCCCCTTTCTTCCATCTGTCCCAGGACTCAATAGTCGTGACTGGGGTACTTATAGGGTGCGGTTCACTTCGAAGCAGGATTTGCGCTACGAAACTACCCACTTTCGCCGGAAGTAGCGCTGGGAGCTGCTGAGAAGTGTCAGAGGGATGTGATGGGTCAAGCGGATCTACGCCAGCTCCACTTCCGTGCTTCGCCAGCAATACTTTCCAAAATACTCCATCCCCCAATTGGTCATCGAGATGATCTGGGGACCATGAAATGTCCTGATCTTTTGCGCTAGACTCTGTTGCTTGAGTGGGGGAGTGAGAGTCCAAAGATTGCACTGCTCCCGAAGAGGGAGATGAACAGGAGGACAAGAACAGCGTGGCGAAAAGAATGACCGTGAATTGCATGATATCTCCAAAAACGTCAGAGGGACAAAGGGAGTTCAGCGATAAGACTGGTGAGAGACGGCAAGTTAATGCCTATGGAGTTTTAGCGCTCCATTCGAGGTTTCCATTTGTTCAATTCGCGGCTGACGAAGTCGTAGTCACTACTTCTTCTCGAATTCAGAGACGGGTTCAAAAACCAATGCTGTAGGTGTCACTCTACTTGGAGATGGTTGGATGAATATCATTGAAGGCAGAACGTGTATTGAGTCTATGTCATCTGAACCATCCGAGAACCGTGATGAAAAGTCTAGATCGTGGGGCTGGCATCGAATGGTTGGCTGTGTGAGAGGCAGCACAGAAGCGGCACTCGAACCGAAGTTAGCCTTTGCTTGAGTGAAATTGCTGTCGAAGCGACCTGTGGCAATCTGAGTAACCTCAGTAGTGCCAAAGCGGAGCGCGAGTGAGGACGTCTCGTTAATTTGTATTGAGGCTTCGCCCGCGCACAAGAGTGCGGCACAATCGGTTCCTACTATCGAGATGCGCCCTCCCGGAAGAATTCCAGTGATTGCCCGCTCAGAGTAAGTGTGACCGGCTAGAACTACTTGCTTATCACCGAGAGCTTCGATGTCCAAGGCGCAAGCTGAACGCGAATCACCTGAGATGACAACGGACAAGCCAAGTGGATTCACTATTTTCGCTCGGACAGATGCGAAGGGCGAATAGATAAGTAGATTTACGCCTGAATTGTCGGGAAAGAGATCAACCATTTGGAGAACTACATCGAGATCAGATCGCCCAGGATTCACTGCAACTACCCACAGCTCCTCATTGTTCTCAAAATGGGTGAGAAAGGGAGGGGCCGCTTGCATGGTTTGGACTACCGGGAGAAGGGCGGTATGGATGCCAGTCCGAATGGAGCTCCAAGCCGCGTACAGATCCTTTTGATTGAGCGCTTCAGGATCCCCTGCGCCTTCAATCAGCGCTCCGCGATAGGGGGTAATCTCATAGCGCCAATTCCACTCAGTCTCTTCTGCATCGCCTAACTTTTCAGCTAAGTACTCATCGAAATCCGATCGGCCTTCATCTCCTGCCAGCTTGAAGTTAAAGCTCGAAATAGAGCTTGAAGTCGACGCGACGGCCCCCCGAAAGTTTTCTACATGTTTCGAAGGTATGATCCGAGACGCCTCCAGTGTCGCCTCGCCGAAAGACTTTCCCCCGCCTACCAGTTCAGGGAGAAAGTGAAAATAGGCGAGTTCTGAAGAGAGCGAATCGCGCTGGGGAGCACTCTTGTTCTCCCCAACAGGAGCAGATTCTGCGAGTGGAGATCCCTCACCATTGCAGATGATAAAGACCGCCCCCGCAACGAAGACACAAAGAGCGACAAGGCTACAATTTCTAACTAGTGACATTGTTGAAAATCCTTCCTTCTAGAGGGCGCTACCGCGAGCACCGCTCTCTCCGTGGTTCCCATCTGCTCGGCATGATCCGCATGCTGGGCGGCGAACCCGCCCAACCATGCGAAGCATTATGAGACGATGGATAAGCGCTTGCAAGTGCTGAGGCGCAAAAATGGTGAGAAAAGAGTGCTTGAGTGTAGACACACCTAAGCGGTACACGCGAAGAGCTTTTCGCGAGCTATATCTAATCACCCCTCAGCGTCCCTGCGCCTCAGCGCGAACTATCTTCCCCTCTTGCTCCTTCACACTCCACCGCTACACTCCCAGCGGATAGCCCGCAGGCCCAGCTCCTGCTCGCTCGTGCGTTGCGAGCGACGGACTTGGAGCAAATGGTGCGACGGCAACAGGATTGCCTCGGTTCCCTGTCGGCAGGCCCACAACACACCGCAGCTCGGCGCGAAGCTCTCACAGCTCGCGTCGCGCAACGTCGCTGTGTCGGGCCAAAGGAGCTTTGATATGTCGAAGGACTTCGACCTCGCCCCGCGTTTCGAGCCGGGTACCATCGAATCGAAATGGTACGAATACTGGCGCGAAAAGAACCTCTTTCGCGCTGAGCGCGACATCAAGAAGAAGCCTTACACCATCATGATCCCGCCGCCCAACGTGACGGGCAGCCTGCACTTGGGCCACGCGCTCAACAACACACTGCAGGACGTGATGATCCGCTTCAAGCGCATGCAAGGCTTCAACACGCTCTGGCTGCCCGGCACGGATCACGCCGGCATCGCCACGCAAGCCGTGGTCGAGCGCAAGATCTTCGAAGAGGAAGGCAAGACGCGCGAAGAGCTCGGCCGCGAGGAGTTCGTCGGTCGCATCTGGAAGTGGAAAGAAGAGTACGGCAATCGCATTCTCAAGCAGTTGCGCGAGCTTGGCTGCTCCTGCGATTGGAGCCGCACACGCTTCACGCTGGATGAGGGCTTGAGCAAAGCCGTGCGCGTGGCCTTCGTCGAGATGTTCAAGAAGGGCATCATCTATCGCGGCGCTCGCATCGTGAACTGGGATTGCACGCTGCAAACGGCGGTGAGCGACGACGAGATCGAGATGGTTCCCGGCAAGGGGATTCTCGCCTACATCAAGTATCCCGTGAAGGATGAGCCCGGCAAGTTTCTCGAAGTGGCGACGACTCGCCCCGAGACCATGTTCGGCGATACCGGCGTGGCCGTTCACCCCAAGGGCAAGCACAAGAAGCTCGTGGGCAAGACGCTGATGCTCCCCTTCCTGCAGCGCGAGATCACCGTGGTTGCCGATGAAACGGTTGACCCTGAGTTCGGCACGGGCGCTGTGAAGATCACGCCTGGACACGATCCGGCTGACTTTGAGCGCGGCCAGCGCCACAATCTCGAAACGCTGATCGTCTTTAATGAAGACGGCACGCTGAACGAGCTTTGCGGCGACTTCGCTGGCATGCAGCGCAAGGACGCTCGCAAGCGTGTGCTGAAAGAATTGGAAGAGCTCGATCTGCTCAGCAAGGTCGAGGATCACGAGCACAACGTGCCGCAATCGGATCGCTCCAAGACGATCATCGAGCCCCTCGTGAGCGAGCAGTGGTTCGTGAAGATGAGCGAGCGCGACGAAGAGACTGGCGAGATTTCTGGTCTCGTTCGCCCGGCCATCGATGCAGTTGAGAGCGGCGAAATCAAGATCACGCCCGAGCGCTGGACCAACAATTACCTGAACTGGCTGAACAACATTCAGGACTGGTGCATCTCGCGTCAGCTCTGGTGGGGGCATCGCATTCCCATCTACTACGACGAAGATGGGAACTACACGGCCAGCGTCGATCCGATCGATACGCATCCCGAAACTGGCAAGCCGATCGTGCGTCAAGATGAAGACGTGCTCGACACCTGGTTTAGCTCGGCGCTCTGGCCCTTCAGCACGCTGGGCTGGCCGGATGACACGGCTGATCTCAACTACTTCTACCCGACCGCTTCGCTCTTCACCGCGCCGGACATCCTCTATTTGTGGGTGGCGCGCATGGTGATGCAGGGCGAGCAGTTCTTGGGCAAGAAGCCTTTCAATGATGTCTTCCTGCACCCGACGATCCTCGATGAGCGCGGCAAGCGCATGTCGAAGTCGAAGGGCAACGGCATCGATCCGCTCGACATGATCGCGGTCTACGGCGTGGACTCGATGCGCTTCTCACTCGCCAGCATGACGACCGAGAATCAGGACATCCGCCTGGCGATCGAGCGCGAGAAGCCCGAGAAGGGTCAGGCCTACGGCAAGGGCAAGTCGGTCAAGCAGTTCGAGAACGCGCGCAACTTCATCAACAAAGTGTGGAACGCGTGCCGCTTCGCGCTGGGCAACGTCGCCGACATCGAAGAGACAATCGCGTCGCTCACGAAGGATGAAGTCGAGGCGGTGAAGAAGCTTGAGGTGACGGCGCTTGAAGACCGCTGGATTCTCTCGCGCCTCACCAACACGCTGGTCAGCGTGACGGATTCGCTCGAACGCTTCCGCTTCCACGATGCAACGCAAGCGCTCTACCACTTCATCTGGGATGAGTTCTGCGATTGGTACCTAGAGGTGATCAAGCCGCGATTTTACAACGAGAAGGGTGGGGGACTGAGCAAGGCGCTTGCGCAGGCGACGCTGCTGCGCTGCATTGACTCGATGCTCAAGATGCTGCACCCCTTCAGCCCCTTCGTCACCGAAGAGATTTGGCAAGCAACGCGCGAGCTGCAATCCACTTTGCGCGGCGACCTGCCAGCCCTCGCCGTGGTGATGGATTCGTGGCCAAAGGCTGAGAAGCCTCGCCTCGACGAGAAGGTGGAGACGATCTTTGCTCGTTTGCAAGAGATCGCGCGCGGCATCCGCAACATCCGCGCTGATCAAAACATCGCGAATAAGATTGAGGTGCCGGTGATCCTGAGCTTCACGTCGCAAGCCGAAGCGGACAGCTTTGACGAGTGGCAGCAGGCGATCTTGAGGGATCTCGTCAACGCTTCCGAGTTCACGCTGGGCACGGAGCTTGAGCGCCCGAAGCACGCTGGCACCTCGGTGATGGGCTCGGTTGCGGCATACGTGCCGCTTGAGGGCTTGATCGATCTGGAGATGGAGAAGCGCAGGCTTGTCGCTCGCATCGAGAAGCTGAAGGGCCACATCCACGGCTTGCGCCAGAAGCTGGAGAACGAGGCGTATCTTGAGCGCGCGCCGAAGCACCTCGTGGAGGAGTCGCGCGATTTGCTCAAGAAGAACGTCGAGGAACTCTCGCGTTTGGAAGAGACGGTGGAAGAGCTGAACAAGCTCGACACGGGAGATGGCGAGTAAGCCCGCCGATGACGTTGCGCAGTGGCACCGACACTCCTGTCGGTGCTCGCGCGCAGCGCGAGAAAGCGCTACAGCAATTGCAGCGCGAGCGTTGCGGTTGCCTTCCCCGCGCTTTGGCAATCGCTATCCCGAAGCATCGTCGCATAGGAATGCGAGACACCGACAGGAGTGAAACTATGTAGCGGGTCGCCCGTCTCAACAGGTCGCATCCTACGAGGATGTCCTTTGCAACACGAGATCAGGAGACCCGCCATGTACCATGTTGGTATCGACATCCACAGCAAGCAATCATCTCTTTGCGTCATCAACCGAAACGGAGAGTGCATCAAGCG